>Ga0123354_10014737_pt1 | contig 12175 bp, 11 predicted proteins | sample TergutLab28metaG_2_FD_97872 | JGI IMG/M metagenome (GOLD analysis project Ga0123354, IMG submission 97872) | Labiotermes labralis P4 segment gut microbial communities from Petit-Saut dam, French Guiana - Lab288 P4 | ecosystem: Host-associated > Arthropoda: Insects > Digestive system > Gut ... | reverse complement strand
TTTAAAAAAAAAATATGTAAAAAATTGTAAAAGGGAATTTATTCCATGTTATTTTTGTTTTTTTTTGAAGTTTGTTTTTTTTGTTTTTTGCGCAAAAACATGAAAAAAAATTTTTTTTTTTTTTTTTTTTTGGCAATGTTGTGAGCTTAGGTATAAAAAAAATGTGGTAATTCTCTAAGCCTTATTTCATGGAGTAATAAAAAAATATTTATGATACAATGTTTACCAACCACACATACAAACTGATGATTAATGCTTCTCTGGTAATTCCTGCTTTCTTATGCTCTGGCCCTCAGGTAATGATAAAATGGACAATGATCAGAGATGATACAAAAGAAATTATACATTTAGCATCTCTGATAACAAACCACCATAGTAGTTACACGGAGACTGAGTAAAAACTGGTTATACAGAATAGAATGTAATTTGCAATGATAAACAGCTATATTACCTTAAATATTTGAGCCAGGTACTCCCTACAGGCAGGTAATTTTTTTAGTACATCACAGTTCTTCATTTGGTCACGAAGAAACTTTGGTGTGAGATATTGGCACCGCACTGCATGTAAGATATGTTCCATTTTAGGGTACCTCTTCTCTTCATCGTATTTAACCCATTTCAGTACAGCATTATACACTTCACGTTCCTCCTGCACATTCAACTCATCCTTTTTGATAAGAGCCACCAGCTGGATTGCTGTTAATTGCAAGAACTCCTCTTCCTGACAGATCTGTGAATTGACACACGTTATTTTACTGAATACCTTCTAAAGAAAAAGTGAGGTAATGATGTCACAATGTTCATATGTGCATTAGTTGTGTCTGACTACCCTGAATAAATTTTGACCTAAATGATACGATGTAGGTGTGAACATCACGCTGCTACAGGGTACCCCACATTTTAGTGGTTAATTTCCTGTTCTCAGTAACACCAATATGGCGGTCATGCAATTTTGTGAGGTGGATGTGACACCACACCTACATGCAACATTTGTTAATGTAATCTTTGAAGACTGTCAACATGACACACATGAAACCTACATTTCATTTTTCAATTCACAATTTCAGCCAGTGAAGCATCTGAATTAGTCATGCATACCAATAGACAATAAACATATTTTACAAATTTGTACAAAATATTGTTACTAATACATGTTCATGTCTTGCCAATACAGAATCATAATACATAGATACATGTGGACTGCATAGTCTTTGAAAATATGGCAAGAAGTTCAAATATTTAGGAATAATACTAATATAATGAAATTTCATTCATGAGGAAATTAAGAGCATGTTAAATCTGGGGAATGCTTCCTACGATTCAGCTTCAGAATATTTAGTCTCTCAATCTGCTACTTAGAACACAATGGTTAAGATGAACCAAATTACAGCTTCTGTTTCTTTGCATGCAGGACTAGGAAAAAGTGGAAAAACAATAATCACACCCTTCTTGACTCCCCCCCCCCCCATTTCTGTAATAACAGTTTCACAATTTGTACATCAAGTGATCCATTGTCCAAAGAACTGGATTATCATCGCTGTCATCGTTGTCGTCGTCACCACCACCACCACCACCATCATCGTCATCATAGATGACAAGACAAGAAGGGTGTGTGTTGAAATCCCTTAGAAGTGTGTGGAACTCCTCAAACTAAAAGAAGGCTTCTCCAACAACATCATATGGGCAGGAGGTCTTTCATCACCCAAAAATATCTGGAAATTTCTCTGTCTTCAGTAATAATTTATAACAATTATAATTACTTTTAAAAATACAAAGTTCTGGTATGAAGAAATGAGGGAATAAGACCATTTAGAAAGCCTAGGTAGATAAGGAAGGATAATATTAAAATGGATCTTAAAGAAATAGGCCAGAAGAGTGTCAACTGCATTTACCTTGCACAAAATAGGGATCAGTGAAAGATTCTACAAACATGGACAAGAGAATCTTCAGATTCCATAAAATAATGAGTAACTACTGGCTTCTCAAGATAGACTCTGCTCCAAGGAGTTCGTTAGCTCGTTAGTTCATTGGTTGGTTGGTTGGTTGGTCGGTCAGTCAAGAAACAATATCCTAAACAGAGTCACGGTGATGGTGTGAAACCTTCAGTTGGGATCAGAAGCGTTTCCGTGGCCTAAGCAGGAATTGTCTGAATGGAAATTATGCACAGAAACAGGTAACTAAATAATTAGTTTAATTACTGATTTATGGCTCTTCTTAGTTAAATCATACAGATTAAATAAATTATAAATTGAGAATAACTCACGAAATACTTACTGGAGTAAAACATTCTGAATAATAAACGCAGAGAAAAATTAAACAAAACCTATGCCCAATGCAGTCTTCCCCTCAGTCTTGAGGTTTTAAAGACAAATGAATCACAGTAACATACCAAAACTGTTATGCTATACTTTCATTCCCTAACTAATTTCATTATAGAGGTGAAACAGGAAATTTCCAAGACCATACATTTTCAAGACAATGGAATCATCAAGGTACAAAATTCATTAGTCAACACACTTTGTGAGACATGGCTCAGTCAGTACACTTTATATTGTACTACAGTTATACATGCTACAGGCGCTATAATTATGAAAGGCAGTGAGATTATTTGGCTGTTTGTACATCATGACAGCGGAACACAGCTTAGCAGTTACATTTTATTTGACTGTGCAGATTCATCAAGTACATACCTGAGTAAAATGTTGCTCTATAAACTGAGTTGCTTTATGGTTGAGATCTTTGCATCCATGCTGTTCTGCAAAGTTAGCAATACCAATTGCATTTGTGGGGTCAAGCTGCCGTTCCAGGAACACACAGCATGCATCGATGACATTAGTGACCTGTAACAATCTTTGTTAAATTAACCAAAAGAATATATGTACATATGTTGCAGTTGGGAAGCATAAGCAACTGTACGAACAGTGTTTTCCAACCACTTTGCTGTAAAGCCTTTTAGTTTTGATAAAACTTGATCACATACAGCAGAGTCCTTCTTGTGAAGTCAACAGGTTTTAAGCTAGTCAAGAAATTCTACATCAAACTTCTGTGCTGCTTGTTTACTTACTGCCAGTTTTCCCCCAACTTTTGCAACCACCAGATAGTGATCAGCATCTAAGTCAGCTCCTCTAAAAGACTGTAGATTGAGCATACTGAAATGCCATCTCCTATCCATAAATATGTAATGCATCTGGTTGTAAGTCTTCCAATCAGGAGAGGTCCAGGTGTATTTATGAATGTTTTAGTATGGGAAAATTGTGCTCTAAACAACTAGACTTTTTGATGTGGCAAAGTTCAGTATTCTAACACCATTATCATTATTATCCTCATGCAGATTCTCATTCCCAATTGCCGGTTTGAGAATATCCTCTCTCCCCAATTTTGTATTAAAATCTCCTAACAGAATTGTCATATGGTACTTAGGAAAATTATAAAAAAGTGCTCTAATTCCTCATAAAAATTGTCTTTTGAATCACCACTTTTCTCCTCGGTTGATGCATGCACATTCAATACAATGACACCAGTGACCTCTCAAAACTACATATGAAATCCTATGACTAACAAACTCTACTCTCTTAACTGCTGCCACTAGGCTGTGGTGGTGTACCAAAAATTCTGTTCCCAATTGATTTTCATTTCCTTTCCCATAGGAAAAAAATTATAATCCCCTGCTCTTACAGTGCCCCCTTTGTCCTACCTAACCTCCTGTATACCCACCAAATCAAATTTATACTTCACTAATTCCCTTGCTACTATTGTCACCCTGACCTATACCAGCTCCTCACATTGCACATACTGAAAAATAAAATGCTTAATTAACACAGAATTTACAGGCTAGGGAATCTTACTTTTGAAGCATGCTTTGTAAGTAAATGATATCAGCCACATGTTACAGCCATATTTTTCCTGGTTTGTAGAAAGTTGAGTTATTTTGTTTAATGTCCAAGTATCTTATCACAGGCTGATAGCTCAAGTTCTGCTACTGTTCTTGTTATGCAATAAATTCATAAATAATTATGGACCTAATATGTTGCTACATTTCACTAAAAATTTTCAATGAATGATTTAAAATATAATGCATGAAGAAACACAGAGCACTTTAAATGTGGACAATGCCTGCTATCATTCAGTTTATAATCTTCTGTCTTCCCATTTGCTATCTAAAACATAAAGAAAAACAGAACTATAATGTTGCTAGTGGTTTGATATGGGCCTATCACACCAAGGGAAGAATGCAAGCTGCAGATGTTTGAGAACTGTATAATGAAGAAGATATTTGGGCCCAAGGCGTAGAAGTAATAGGTGATGGGAAAAGCTGCACAATGAAGACCTTCATGATTTGTACTCTTCAACAAATATTATGTAGGTGATCTAATCAAGGAGGATATGATGAGCAGGGCATGCATCATGCATAAGGGGGAAGAGAAATGCATACAGGGTTTTGGTGGGGAAAGATGACACCTAGGCACAGATATGAGGCTAATATTAAAATGTATCTTAAAGAAACAGGCTGGGAAGGAGTGGAATGGATTAATCTGGCTCAGGTTAGGGTCAAGAAGCAGGCTGTTGTCAACACAGTAATGAATCTCTGGGTTCCATACAATGACAGGAATTTCTTGATAAGGTGAGAACTATTAACTTCTCAGGAAGGACTCTGATCCAAAAATATGATAAGAATACACATCAACTTAAGATATTATGCTACAACTGTGTTAGATGAAATGTCCATTTTGGCAGGACAAAAGTAATTTTAAACAACAGTTAGCTGATCATCTGGACACTGCCTTAGGGCGATTTCAACATACTTTATTCTTTACCTCCTTCCAATTCTATTTACACTCTGAGCATAACTAAGTGAGAAATTTGCTCTCTTCAGGCACAGACAGCATTGTGCAATGAATTTCATCTTGCAATGTACTTGAAACTAGTGTTTGGTGTGTTCCAAAGTAGATGCCTTTACTTTAAACTGAAGACTGAAAACTCATGAAATGTCATAAAGGTTTTGTAGCTTTGAAGATGTATTTCACATACAGTTCTTAAATTTCTCACTTTTATGTCACGTTGTTTTACTGTTGAGCGTGAAAATCACTGTGCTACTTGGAGTTGGCTCAGAATACAAACACAGAAGTCTAACAGAATAGAGTAAAACTGTTCCTTATGTGTGAAGTTCCGTATGTTTGCCAGAAAACCTGATTTCAGTTGTGTGTAATTAGTAAACAGGGTGTGCGTATTGGGCTGGATGAACATTTTTAATGCAATGTGTCTTCTGTTTGATATAGATTGTTCAGTGACACTGCAGTTTTGTTAGTATCTGGCTTTCACATGAGTCACTGACTGACATGTGCCAGTCACTGTATGTGACAGACAGATGTAATTCAAAGATTATATTTCATATAGACTTCGTCATTACTGCAGCATATCTGTTCACTGCTTATGAATACCTGTAAATAATGCACAAGGATCATTAAACTAAAAAAGAAGAATGCTGAATGCTAGAATTTTAAATTTAAGTTTATAAGGTGATGGAATTATTTTTGTAATTCAGAATACAAACATAAACTAATTCCCTCTTAACTGCAGAATTATTTCACACACAGTAACACATCACCAAATTCCATCTTAAAGATTATGTGGTCTCAAAGACTGACATACATATTCTCCAAGTTTTTAAGTCTGGCTGCAAGTAACAATACTGCACGCCTATTGCTCAATCAGTACTCATTATATCTGCTGTGGTACCCAGCAAAATATACACATCAAATTTAATTTTAGACCTAGTGGAAAATTTCGGCCATGAAATGCCATAAACAGGCACACAGGTTATCAAAAATTATTGAGCCTTGTGGAAGTTCGAGTGACAGCCAATTTAGGAAGAGAAGTAAGGTAGTTTATTGACAAGTAATGACATCATTATAAATATGCTTACTTATCAGTACTGCACTCAGTTTATAAAAGTAAAGACCAGTCACAAATGAACACATTAACCCATTCAGGAGAGGTACAGGAATGCAATCAGGTACATGCTGGCCAAGGTCAGAATCTTTCATTTTCATACCTAGTAATGTATATTTACAAAAACAGCATATCATGTTTCACATTAAAAAAAAATACAGTTGATATGTAAAGCCATACCAGTACAGCTCAAGGTATACAACAACATTTGTAACATGAACAATGAACCGATACAATGTCCAGACAACAAATTTAGTAAATCAGAATGTTCTCGGATGGCCTTCTCAGGTTGACAGTGGAATAAACCAGTGTACACGTATGCCACTCAGCATTTTAACGTAAATGGCAACTGGTCAGATTGGTTGCAGTATAAATCACAGTATCATGGAATGGGCCATGAACAGCACCCATAGTAGCACCTTTATGTATGGCAACCATCCTGAAAGGGTTAACAAGAAAAGTCAGAGAACCCTGTACATACCTGGAACATGGTGGCTGCTGGCAGTAGCTGACAGACGGTAACTTCCGTCACTCTTATCTGGCCCGTGTACATGAAGTGTAATATCCTTGCCATTGCTGTGGGACAGACACCTTGTAACTTTACTCGTGACATTTCACATTCTTTGAGGCCACCTGTGAACATTGCCTGAAATAAAAGTCACACAAGCCTACTGAAATAAATTTACATAAGTGACGTCTGAAATCCTCACAGTGATGACTGTGAAGAATGCTGTCTGCTGGGCTATGACATCATGTAGACCAGTAGATGCATACCAATATTTCACATTATCCAGCTGCCTCTACTGTAATGGTAGATACACATTAACAGATTCCAAAAGACAGTAATCATTATATTAACATAGTTTTTGGCCTTTCTTCCTGAAAATGAAAACAAAAATTTCCATTATTGTTTTGTAACATACAGTAAAAACAAGAAAAAATGGAAGGCAATTTATGAAATGAAATATATAGTTCTCACATAAGTTAATATTTAGATTATGATTTTCTATGTTGTTTGACACGCAGGCACCGTTTCTGAGAAAATGCTGCTTCAAACTTCAGGCTACAAATTGTTTTCACCCTGAAGGTGGAGGGAGCACAATCCATAAGATAGTGCACCTGTCTACCAGACTGTCTAGTTCGCATAAAAGTTGACATTAAGTTTGTGGTTTTCTGGGATGCTATGCCCTGTTGTTTGGTAGACACGTTTCAGTTTCAGAGAAACCTGATACCTCTGTTATCAGGACAGTTCTTCAATCCTGAATAGGACAGCAGAAGGTTCCTCTGAAACATCTATCAGAATACACCATTCAACATCCCAGAAAACTTAGTTGGTGAAGTACCTAATTTATCGTGGTGAAAGAGTATAAGCAAACTGAAATTGTATACATAGGAAAGCTGTATGTAATGCAAAACAAAGTGAACAGATTTTTTTGGGCAATTCTTGGACTAATTAACTGTACCATTTAAAATGCAGAAGTTACTGTTAACATATGGTGAAAGAATGATAATGAAAGGTGATTATTCTAGAATTTGGAAGGAGAGAGGCTCAGCCTGTTTGAAGAAAGTGCATGAATATTTACATGAAGAGGATGTAGAGCATAAAAACCTATCACAATAGCTGGTAACTGACGGGGTTTGAAGCTGGGCACCTCTTGAATTGAATTATTTGCATTCTATGAATCAAAAATGGGTTAATAGCTTACATACAGAACAAGTCAGGAAAATATTACAAACATACAGTAGTAGCTGGTACAATACAACTGATTAAGCTTAGTTTATCATTCTGTGTTTACATTAAAATGTTCTTCTACAGAGTAGAAGGAGTGAGCATGTAAATAATTCTTTATGGCTGATTTAAATTGTTTAGGGTTATTAGTTTAATTTTTTATATTTTGTGGGAGAATGCCAACTGGGTGGACTCCTTTTTGATACAGTGATAAATTTGATAAAAGTTGGTGAAAGTTATATTTTTGTCTAGTATATATGTGACAAGACATCAGAATTTGATTTGATTTTATTTTTGCTGTTAACCACAAATGACAGACATGATGGTATATAGTGTGACTGCAGAGGTACAATTTTTAGATCCTTAAATAAATCTCTACCTGAGTCTCTGCTTCTACATCCTGTAATACTTCTAATTATATTCTCTTGTATGTTACAAATTTTTGTACTATTTGAAGGGTTCCCCAAAATATCAAACCACAGTTCATAATGGAATGAAAACAGGCATAGTAAACCATCTTCACTCTTTCCTGTGACATAAAGGGCTTAACTGATCTTATTGCATAGCACACTGCACTTAATTTGTGTGTAATTTGTTCATTAAGAATTTTCCAAAATAGTGTCCTGTCTACATACATATTTCAAGAAACTTTTTATCATAAGGTTCAAAAATCAATTTGTTAGCAAAGTACTGTCAAAATCAATTTGAGGACTATTTTTAGATGTGCATTGCATGAAATGGGTTTTATCAAAATTCAGTGAGAGTATATTGGCTTTGAACCATTTATTAAAGGATTCAAATGCAACTGTTACACATTTTAAAAATCTTTGAGATTTTGATCGGTAAATATTATGGTTGTATCACCTAAAAATTAAATGGTTTGGATTATCCACTAACAGTTTTTGATAAATCATGTGTGTAAAGAAGAAAAAGTACAGGACATCAAACTGATCCTTGTGAAACACAGTGTTTCATAACTTCCCAGTCGGCAAGGTATGATTTGATCCATTCATAATCTTTTCCAATTATTCCACAGAAATTTAATTTGGACAATAAAATATCATGATTAACACAATCAAAAGATATTGCTATATCACAGAAAATCCCTCCCAAACTTAATTTGTCACTAAGAGCACTTACACTTTCATTAACTTATTATTCTTGAATATAAGCCAAGACAGTTCTACATAAATCTGCTCACCTCTGTCAGCTTTCTTCAGTCAGTCAGGAGTCTGTTTGACTGTCACATCTTTCAACTTCCAAACCTATCATTTCATTTTAATTAAGTTTTATAAAATATACTCACTCAAAAATATATAATTAAAAAATAAATGCGATCAAGAATTTATGGGTGACGCTTTATTTAATGCCTGAACAAACTTTGGTAGTGCTGGTATCTCATTAAACATAATATAAGCTGAAAAACGCTTACAGTGAAAGTATGTATTACTTTAACATAGCACAAATTAACACTTCCAGAGAGAAAATGGAGAATCGAATTCCCTGCATCCAGAGCAATGAAAAACATGTTACTGGAAGCATACTGGTTATGTTCAATACCTCACATTATCAAAATATTCACATTAAAATGTGAACCCAAAGGGAGCATATAAATCACTATGAAATAATTTATTCTGTCAACACACACTATGGGCACTACTATTTTAATGATAAGAGCAAAAACCAAAGAAGACAATTTACTACACAGGATGACAATAAAGATACAAAATCTGTGCTTGGTTGTCAGTAATGCTAGCAATAGTGGACCTGAAACTTCCAACTCCCCTTTCAATACATAAGACCATGGTAATGTAACAATGATTTACACTTTATTTTATTTACCTACTTTCTCTTCTTATGGGGGAAAAAGGCAGGCTAATAAAATTACCATGGTGTGTGTGTGTGTGTGTGTGTGTGTGTGTGTGTGTGTTATGCAACATTACAAACAAAAAGGTTTGTTGAACAACTGACTGTGTCTTAGACAGGTATGTTTTACGAGTTCTGACCAAAATGCTACTTAAAGAACACAATACCAGAGAGGGCCGGCAGGGTTTATTTTACAGTTCTGTGAAATCCTTCACCTTTATGATCTTTGCAGTCCCCCTTATAGGCTGTCCTGTTATTGTTTCTGGTTCACTACATATTGCTTCAGTCATCATGAGTTTCAGAATGTCTTCTTAGTCATGGTTAACATTTTAAAAATAATTCACATACAACTGCTGACTTATAATTAACAACCACTAATTTCCATGTCAGGTCAAATTTATTAGAATGATTATAGACAGGCACACCCTCATAACAGCATTTTGTAGCACCGTATGTATACATGAACCATGATTTGGAGAATACACTGTGCATACCATTATTATTGCACATGAATGAACTATGAGCTGCGACAACACTTCATTGGAGAAGAGTTAACACTGAGGTTACTGAAACTGAACATAAAACAAGGAAAACTTGAAACTGAGGACTATTCAACAGAGGATACACTGTAATTAAAGTTAATTTAATCCTACATTTTTTGGTAAAACATGTATCATGTCTTTACAGATGTATCTCAACACAAGTCAACATCAGACCAAACAGTACTAACAAGCACTGTGAACAAATTAAATACAGTACTTTTAATAAAACTCACCCTTTTGATTATAAAAGAAAGGATTTACAAAAATAGATGCATATGCTATGCAACACAGAATACTACCATACAATACAAAGAAAAAGGTGAATAGGCAATAACAAAATTTATTAATTGCTCATGCTTTTTATTCTGCAATTTAAGAATGGCATGTACTGTCAGCATACTGTAATGTAGTTTTTTTTAAATTACTTCCTTGTTAGTGGCAGACGCCCCTGAAAATGGCAAATGTATACTTCTTAAATATGTAGAGTGAAGTTAATTTTACTTTATTAAAAATTTGTGAAATACTGTTATTTTGATGGCTTTATTACCTTCACAGATGAATAAAAACAAAGCATTGATATCAAACATTTCAATGCAAGGACTTTCAGTTTTACTGTGTGTCATTCACCTGATCAGAGTGCCACATCCCAGTGTGAAACCTAACAGGGAACTATGAGATGTTGCTGAATGGTTTTTCGTGTGTCAGGGTATACACTTTGACAGTAATAACAACAAACTACCTATACACCTGGGAAATGCTGTGATTTCATAATTCATCAGACATTTAAAAGTACTCAAATTCTCATGATACTCATTTATGAAACGTTACAAGGTTTCACAAATATCTGACAGTCAGTGTCTGAATTTACCAAAGTACATCATTTGCATATATTTGTGGTAATGTATAGGATCCTTAGTTTACCTGGCAAATACTGTTTTTCACTTCCAGTCAACAAACTTGTCACACAGAAATTGGATGACTCAGCTGGCTGCCTGCTATTTTAAGGCCAGGTTTTTATATATATATGCACAGTCTTCAACAGACATCAGTCACAAAATAGACCCCACATTCATTCTGTTTAGTGATAAAGTGTGATTTCACCTCAACAGATATGCAAACTCTCAGAATAACAATAATTCTGTCTTAATCCATTAAGTACCATTGCATGACATTAAGGTTGATGTATGGCATGCTAGGAGTGCAGCTACTATTACTGGGCCCCCCATTTTTTTTCCTGAGAATATAAATTCACAATGATATGTTACACACATACTGCCACCATTTTTTAATAAATGAATAATTATCAAAATTTTATTTATTCACAAACTGATGCACTTGTGAGTTGTCTTAAAAAACAATATTAAAATTTACATTAAAACAGCTCCAACATGTTTCAGTGTTACATTTACACCATCATCAGGGAGCACATTAATTTGTGCTTACTAAAGTTACAATTGTTAGAATAGTCCATTAAAATACATTGGTGTGTGGTTAATACGGTGGTGGTGTGGCTACATATGTTAGGTCCCTATTGGTGTCTGTTTGTTGCACCGTTCAGCAGTAGACTACTGCTGAACAGAGCAACATACAGACACCAATTGGGACCTAATATATGCAGCCACACCGAAATATGTCGGAGCTGTTTTAATGTAAATTTTAACATTGTTTTTTAAGACAACTCACTAGCACATCAGTTGGTAAATAAATAAAACTTTGATAATATCAAGATGCATGGTACAAATGTGAAAATGAATAATTATGTTCGTTGTTTAGAGAGTGTTCTGGTAGCAGAATAAGCAGGGGATTGTAGCTTCCTCAAGTGCTACATCTGACCACATGTGATTATTAATTTAGCACATGTTAAAAAATGAATTGTAGAGTAATAACTTCACACTGAACAAAATCTGAAAAAAGCTTGCAAGGTGTAGTGCATTCAATCTGACCAGCATAAATGTGATGTGCAATGAACTTACTTACTTACTTACTCCATGGTGCAGAGTCCTTCTTGAGAAGCTAACTGGTTTGCAGCTAGTCAAGAAATTCCCCGCATTTCACGGAACCCGAAGGTTCATTACCGCACTCACAAGTG
>Ga0123354_10014735_pt1 | contig 12176 bp, 8 predicted proteins | sample TergutLab28metaG_2_FD_97872 | JGI IMG/M metagenome (GOLD analysis project Ga0123354, IMG submission 97872) | Labiotermes labralis P4 segment gut microbial communities from Petit-Saut dam, French Guiana - Lab288 P4 | ecosystem: Host-associated > Arthropoda: Insects > Digestive system > Gut ... | reverse complement strand
TATCCGAGGTAAAACTCGGTGTGTTTTGCTACATTTTGACAGTTCAAAACGTTGTGTATGTCCTCTGTATAAATTTCTATACGCTTTCAAATTTGTAAAGCTCTTTTTGAAACACCCTGTATACTTTAACTCTGACAATGAATAAAGATACTGTAATTCAATTGAATGCTTTCATAAGCACGATAAGGAGCATATCTCGAGAAAGTCAATTTCGGATTCAATTTCAGAGAGTTTTAGAGTACTGTACAAGAGAGACATTTCGAGGACTTGACTCTTCTGGGGCATAACGCAATGTAGGTTCGAAGTCGGTTACCTACGCTTCCCGATAAGCTATGGATTCCATATTCAAGGATTAAACTATCAAAAATAAATCCTCCAAATTTGAAGATGGTACTGATTATATGTACCGAAGCACCGATATCAAAGTTCCAACCTTCACCGCAAAAGGTTCAGTGACAAATCGTTTTAAACAAGGTGGGAGCCGGAATAGCTCAGTTATTTTAGTGACCAGGAGATGAATTGTGCAACCGAGGAAATGTGTTTCGATTCAACGTAACAACAGTGAGCTTTTCTCTTCTCCAAAGCCCCCAGATTGGCAAGGGCGCCCACGCAGGCCCCTTTTTAAAGGCTACTAGGGGTTTTGTCTGTAAAGTGTCCAGGCCGTGAAGCTGAAAACTCACACTGAATTAGTGCCGAGATTAAAAACACTTGGAGCTATAAACCCATTGTTTCAGTTAGTTTCATAGCTTGCCCGCGGACAACTTTGCTTCTTTACTGGGAGTAATTTTACCCGAGGTAAAACGGCCGGAAGTGAAGCCAACCACTCCTATCTACAACCTAATATAAAAATATCCCATAGGTCACCAAGTAATACACAAAATGCATTATATGTTAAAATTGTATATACTTTTGCATACAATCAATCAAAACTCATACATGTTTCGATTCTTGCTGGATGATCTTCAAGGAGTTTTCAGCACTAATTAAACATGTATAACAACAGACATGAAAAATAAAATTAACCATCTATGTTTTTGTGTATGCATAGTTGGTGTAAAAATATTCCCTGAATATGACCTAGGAAGAATCGAAACATGTAGGAGTTTTGACGGATTGTAATATATAGTGCAGTTGTTGGTAAAACTGGGTGAAATATTTATAGAGGCACGAATGTGAATAATATTCAGATCCCATAGGTAGTTGAGGTGAGATGCTGAAATAGGCAGAAAGGCCCTTTCATGCTTATGGAGTAACATTGCGCAGATATGTTGTTTCTGTAGGCAGATGTGTTCAGTTTGACATAGGGGGTGCCGGGCTGTGAGACGGATGGGGATAAAGTGGGTCTGCTGAAGTGAGGGCCACGTCATTACGACGTGTGAGTAAGAAGAGAGAAGTATTTTATTTAAAGAAGCTACTAATTTTTAGGCGCTTTCACATACTCGAGAAAAGTGCTTATTACTTCGTCATGTACGTTCGTCCGCCCGTCTGCTCGCACGTAACAGCGCGGCTCCCACTGGGAAGTTTTCTGGTAAAATTTAGCACTGTGGCCTTTCACGAAAATCTGCCGACAGAGTGAAGTAATGTGAAGTAATTAAGTGACGTGCAGTAAATGAATTGATGTGAAGTAAGTGAAGTGATGTGCAGTTTGTGAAGTAATGTGAAGTAAGCGAAGTGATGTGCAGTAAGTGAAGTAATGTAAAGTAAGCGAAGTGATGTCCAGTAATTGAAGTAAGTGCTGTGATGTGCAGTAACTGAAGTAATGTGAAGTAAGCGAAGTGATGTGCAGTAACTGAAGTAATGTGAAGTAAGCGAAGTGATGCGCAGTAATTGAAGTAATGTGAAGTAAGTGAAGTGATGTGCAGTAAGTGAAGTAATGTGAAGTAAGCGAAGTGATGTGCAGTGTAGTGATGTGGAGTGAACTGTGTTGATTTATGTGAAATGAAGTGAAGTGAAGTGAGTTATGGTGAAGTTCTTGGGGATAAAATTGTCATGTACATTAGGGTGACCTTACACTGAGGGTACTTGATTGTATTGTGACTATTTCATTTGGGTGTACGTTGTACTGTGGTTGTTTTAACTTGTTTTGCAATGTTTGAGTTTGTGTATGTGGGTGTTTTGCAATGTTTGGGTGTTTTGGAAATATGTGTACTTGTATTTACTGTGTTTTTTGTGCTGTTTCTTTTATGTATATTTATTCTTATTTGTTTTGTCTGTACTAGTGTAAGGACTTCTGCTACCGAGTGACAACTCATTTTGCAGTTAGTAGCAATAATAATATTAATAATAATAATAATAATAATCCAAATTTGGTTAAAATTGGACAAAAAAGTCTATAAATTTCCATGAAGACCAAAGGGTGTTTTATTTTTGCCGACGACGCCATAAATACTTTTATGACACAGTCCTATGAGGCGCAACAATGCAACTGGAATACGTTGTTGCATTTGTACCGTAACAATCATTAGACGAACGCACCAAAATTACATTAATACGTACGTTGCCTGTCTTGTTAATGTCATATGGATGCATGGAATGTCAGTAAAGGAATATCGGTGGAATGGTACTGGCACAGGGAAACAGAATTACTTGAACAAAAACCTGCCCCACTGTCACCGATGCGTGCATTCTCAGGCGCCTTCGCAAAATTGTGAAAAGCAGCTCTTACCTTCTTCGTGTCTGTTCATCCCTCTTTTTACCCGCCTGTCTGTCCTCCCGCATAGAACAACCAGGCTTTTAATGGACGGATTTCCATGAAATTTGATATTTCAGTTTTTTTAAAATCTGTCTAGAAAATTCAAGTTTCTTTAAAATCTTACAAGAATAACGGCTAGCTCACATGAAGACTAATGTGTATTTTTTTAATATATCTCGCTTAGTTCTTCTTAGAATAAGAAATGTTTCAGATAAAAGTTACAGAGAAAATCGAAACACACGGTTGTGTTCAGTAACTTTTCCCGAAAATCGTACTGTTTATGAGATATTGTGGAAAAATATGGTAGAACCAGACAGACCACAGACGACAATATAATACGGCGCATTCGCTTTGCTTGTTGGATAAGTAAGGGTACACACCCTCACAATATGTTATAATTATTGATTTTCTACTGCAAAAATGGTTACGTGAACGCCAATCAATATTACGTTATACTTACATTGCTTGTTTTGTTAAACTATAGGTGATAGTAAGTTGTTAGCTTCAAGCTCTGATCTCCTTCCCGAACAGACGGATTTCCGATATTAACTTCTTAGGAATGTGGGTAGGCTGCAACTTCAGTCTCCACGCCTTTGGAAATGGGGAAAATGTTATACCGTCCTTGGGACTCGAAATTTGTTTCTCCGGTCACCAAGCCTTTAGCTCAGTTTCCATAATCTGTTTATTTTCACACGACCCTTGACACTCTCTAGCTCTCAAGCAATGCGTCCTGTACCAACAAAAGCAGTGTATCTCCACTCACTCACACCGCTTTCAGATGCTAATGGTCAGCCTCTCTATCGATTCGATTCACGCCTCTCGCGTTAGAATACATTTTCGTTTCGCTTCATACCGCTCTGCATTTGGTGCAGTTAGGCTTCGGATGGCCCTCAGTCTTGAGTCTTAGCCGCTGCAAGCATTATGTCGACAGTTCTTTGCTACTGAAGGAGCTGACGTGCCTGCACACACAGGAACGCTGCTCTGTGGTAAAGGTAAGAGGAAATGTTCTCGTCTGTCAATAAATTCAGATTATGCTTGGAGTGGAAAAGAATAGACCCACACATCGGCATATTCTGAAGTGTGGCATAATATTTAACGTACAGAAAATGCAGTTGCCTGTTAATATCGGGGTCTAACAGAATGTGACATCGTAAACTTCGGTAAATAATATTCAGATAATCTGTTGAAGCCTTTGATCTTTTGGGATGTTACACAGTGCAGGCTGGTAGGTGGTAACAGACGTTTCGGAACAACATATCAGGCTCTTAATACCAGTTTTATTAACTCACTGTTGTGCACTAAAGCCATGTCTAACAAACCATAAAGTAATGTCTGCTCCGACGCGTTGCTGTATCTGTTGATGCCATCATCAGTGGATCAGTCTGCTATCATTTTCCTTTTAAATCCATCGACAGAGTGATTCAATGCTACAGGGTTTTGAAGATGGTGTATAGCTCACGGTCACAATTTCCCATTTTTGTACTTTGCCCGTCTTTTGAAATTTTTAATACGACTTTCGGGAGCCGGCTCTGCTTCCCTCTCCAGGTAAGAAGCATCTAATCTGGTGGACCGCTTAGATGGACAGAGGCAGAGCCGGATCCTGAAACGTAGTGTTCTAGAGTATATTAAAATGTTAAACAATGGGCAAGGTCCACAAAAACGGGACTGCGACAGTGATGTAGAGGGTGACTGCATAAGAGTCGCGGAGTGACAGTAAGCACATGCTAACTGTCTGTTGCAGCACAGAAGCATATGTGATCGTCTAACTGCGATATTATGGCGGGTGGTTAATAACTGCTTCTAGTCTCTCCGCGTCGCATACGAAATTACTCTCTAGATGTGTTTGAAAAGATTGACCCCATGAAGATGGCATCCATAGATGCCGAAACGCGTCGGGGCTGAAATTAGTGCTTGATTTGTTATATACGTTTCTAGTGCACAAAAGTTTGTTAACATGGAACATGATGAACGGTACGTGTGACATTAAGCTGACTATAGGCCCATCTTTAAGGGAAAGCCAGACAAAGAGGAATTTCAATAACAGGTGTATGGATTATCATCTATTTGACGGTGTCGGCAGCCAGATACCAACCTACACCACGAAACACCCCGCAAGAGCGGAGGCCCCAATTACACTGTGGAAGAAATCTGCTACGTAGCTCCACAGTTCTGTTACTGCCTATAGGACTAAGGCGTTATAGTTACTGTGGGAATATATTGTCACAACAATGTCGGGCAGAATCATAAAATAGATAATCTGTAATTCTAAAACGTGTCTAATTTCAAATAACATGAGGTAATTCGGAATAATAATAATAATAATAATAATAGTAATCAAAGTTGCTTTCACATATGCTATCTGAAAGTCGGGCTAACACATAAAAACCTATAAGATGTTTGATGATAGAGGTAGTAATTGTAAAGTTGCATAAACTCTTCTGGAATGCGGTGAGATGCAGTTTGTAAGAGATTGACCATTTTGGAAGACAGAACCTGGAGGAAGCAGTACACTCCGAAATTTCGGTCAGTCTATATATAACTGGATACATCATACCCCAGAAGCTAATCTGAGTAAAATTTAATTGTTATTTTGAGTGAGCGTGAAATTGATCGTCTTTATGATACAAAAATATGGACGAATATTGGAGAACAAACTTCTCAGGTGAATTTATAAATCACTGCAACATGAAGTAAAAATATGGAAATAAAAGCATTATCAATAGCATAATTTTACTCTGCATAAAATATTATCGAGAGATTTGCAGTCGATCTAAATTGATATTTATTATGCGTCTTGATATCGTAACCTGGGACATTTACAGTGGCTCTGCTCGAGAGTTATATTTAGATAATCATTTTTTCCCTTAGAATCATCTCGTACCTAATACAGAACACAGTCTGTCTCAATTATAAAGGGCCAATAAAGTGAACATATAAATGTATGTAGGTCGTCGTGTAAAGGGTCTGTTATTTTTGTGCGGGTAAAAATTCATGTATGTAATTTATCTTAAACTTTTTGTTGGGAGTCGCGCTTTTCTATACGGACAGACAGACAGGAAGACGTGACGAGGCAAGAAGCAAGTCTTCCGCAACTGCAGTAAGAAAGAACACATAAGCCAATAATTAACGAAATGAATCTTCCTGTTTTCTAAAATATCAATACATTTATCTTGATGAAAAGTCGGTACATGTCCACCGAAACGTCAGAAATTACGGATAAATCTCTGCCGTGTTGAAGTCAAGAAGAACATAACTTAAACACAAGTAACCATGACAGTCTGGACTTGTGACCAGTTGTGTACAAATTTTTAGAGATAAAATAAGAGCCACCTCAGATTACTAGGTATCAGAAAGATGACAAAGTTCCACAATCCCACATATATTAGCTGCCACCGTCAAAAATCTAGTCGCCGTGGCGACCCGGTGATGGGAATTTGTGTGCTCATGTTGATAACGATACTCGTATTTCACTGAATGATATACGCCCAGTACCGTCAGTAAGAACCTGGCATCGAATCAAACATGATATTTTCTGCCATTTCAGAAAAAGGATAAGAATGCACTACCGGTGCGCACCCTTGCTCTTCATAGTTCTTGTTGTCTGTCGGGTGTCCGATGGGCGGGAAGGCAGAGTGATATTTATGGACACTACTAGCAATATTAATGTTGGTAAGTGCAGGAGTTTTCTGTTTCCAATATGGCCCCTCTTTTCCAATTGAATTCATACTTACATTTTTTTAAGACTTCCTGCACCTCCTTGACTTGCCAGTTCGAAAGTCAGTAGCAGGTCTATATTAGCAGCTCTAGTTTCATTAGTTCTTAAAATGTGTTCGTACCAATTATTGATAGATGTAACCATAAACTACAACACGCGTTCAGTCCAAGCCTTGCTTTTCTCAGACATAACAATAAACTACAATATATTTTCGGTCCCAGCCTTGCTGTTCTCAAATGTCATAATAAACTACAACACATTTTCAGTCCAAGACTTGTTTTCCCCACATGTAACACTAAACTGCAACATATTTTCGGTTCCAGCTATGTTTTACTCAGATGTAACAACTAGCTACGACATTTTTCCAGGAATGCAAGCTTATACGACTTTCTGCTAGTTTTCATTTCCTGACTATGACGACAAAGTGCAGAACTTTTATTTACAGCGCTGCAAGTGATTGTGCCGTTTGGCGTCGCTTTGCCCATGGTGAAGAAAGAAACTACTCAGAGGCGTCATGGGAGGACACAATACAAGATGGCTGATCATGAATATCCGGTATATGGCAACCGCTTAGCCAGGCTCGACAATTATTTCAATCAGCTTGAGGTATGTTCCTAATTCGTGACGCAATGGGGAGTCAGAATAGCTCATATAGTGTAGTGATAAACTGCCTGCTGAAAGATTAGAGGTTCAAATCCCGGACGAGGAAAGTAATTTATGTCTTATCCAGTACGTTCAGCCCACACAGGCGCCTACTCAGTGCATTCTGGTTGCTCTTTCGCGGAGGGAAGACGACAAGGGATTGAGACTGACCACTCACTCCATCTGGTGCCGAGGTTGAGAGTGAGTGGAGCTGTACCTTCACTCCGCCTATGCGCCTTCATGGTGTGGACAGGGACAGCTTTTATTTTCCACAACCAAATAAATTTGTTTACGCGTAAATTTCATGTAATAATTAAAGCTTTTCAGGTGGGAAAATACCATAGAGGTTTCTTTAACATTCCCAAAGATTTGGAAACACTCTTTGTTTGCATCTTCAGGGATCTGTGTCATAAACTCCATTGATGGCAACAGTATTAGTTTCTGAAACATTCGGACTGCCTACTATCGCCACAATATTCAAGTTTCTGAAAGAATAAATTACCTATTTGTATTCATTCATTTATTCATCTTAAGGCTTAATTATCTACTCTGTGAGTAGCCCAGATGATATAATGTGGATGATAGGATGATTACTAAATAAACCATTGCAAGACTTAAGGAAGAAGAGATGGGCGCCTAATATTGGGTAGATTCTAGAATTTGCGTGGAAGGCCGAATGAAATCACGAAGTATTTCATAATAACAGTTATCCGCGCAAAACTTTGAACTCAGGACCTCACAGAACCGAACCAAAAATCGTGTTTGTTATTTATTTAACGGCGCTCTCAGTAGCTCAGAAGGTGTAGTGTCACTGACAGTACATTTACAGTTAATACCAATATTATCAGTCAATTGTACTTTGTGTTCAGAAGACTACATGTTTCGATACATTTCAGTAGGTTATCAAAAGGTCTATTCATATAAAATCATCAGCGTAGGTATAATCATAAATATATTTGATCACCTATTGAAACGGTGTAAAAACATAACCGTCTGAATGTTAACAAATAAACAACATAAAAATTTGTGCTGAATAATACACCTGGCTTTTAGGTGCGGATTGAATGTATCTACTCTTATTTATTTACTATCCCATAAACACAAATATATATTAAAGAACTAATAACAATAGATTGATCAGAATACGCAACCTAATGAAGTCACCTTGAAAAAACCTAAACTTTTCGCTGCCCAGACCATGCAGGCTGACAATGGGATTAGACATTTACTGGCAGCTCCACTCCTTCTTAATCTCATCACCAGACGTATGTGAGTGATCAGATTCACCTCCCGACCATTTTATCTCCAAGGAAAGGACTCACCTACCCTTTGAATGGGAGACTGTTATAGTCCAAGAGCTGGTGTGGACTTTTTGGGAAACGAGAAAATTTCCTTCCCTGCCAGGAATCAAAACGACCACGACCATATCCCTTTTCTACACGAGAAATCCTTTCTATTTGTAACAGACCTGTGTACACACACACACACACATATGTTTGTGTATATACTGTGTGTGTGTGTGTGTGTGTGTGTGTACAGTATATGGGGCGCAGTTGGTTGAGGCACTGTGCTACAAGCCGGAAGGTCGTGGGTTCGATTCCGGATGGTGTCATTGGAATATTTCATTGACATACTTCCGGCCACACTATGGTCCTGGAGTTCACTCAGCCTCTAACAGAAATGAGTACCAGGAATATTTCCTGGTGGTAAAGGCAGCCGGTGCGTAGACCCTGACAGCCTTTCCACCTTCATTTGAAGACGGTCTTGAAACCTGAAATCTGGGAGCCTCAACCTCCTGAAACCCTCACAGCCTGTCCAGACCCGTAATGGGACTGCTTGACCTTATACAAAGGAAAGTAATGTCTACTAGGTGATGGTCAGTTAGCGTGTAAACCCCTGCTGTGGGCAGAACGACTGAATATTGATTCCAAACGGATCAGAAATATTTAATTTCACCATTCAGTTCAGACGAGCTCTACAGCGTCCAACAAGCCTAAACAATGTACAAATTGGGCCCACGTCCCACCGTGTGGAGCGGGAGGAACCCGAATTTGTTTATCCATCTCCATTCAGTGCAGAGGTCAAAACTGTGTGTTGCTGTACAGACACTTCTTCCTCATGGCTTCAATTTGTGGATCTTGATGTGCCAGGAGCTGTTACGCCTTCCCAGTCCAGTTCCTTGTAAATAAAGGACTTAAAAAGGAGAAGTTCATGACAAATAACTGAATGCACAGACAGTTCTTGTCTGCCTGTCCTGCTTCTCTAATCTCAATCCCGTCTATCCGAACGGACGCAGTATCGTGTCCTTATTTGTAATCCTCAGACAACGACCAAGCCTAACATCCTACTGAACTCAGGTTTGTTGTTTTGGTGCTGAGATTTGCATATCTGTTGACTGAGACACTCTTTGCGGCCGGCAATTTATTGGTATTCAGAGATCGTTTTCAAAATGTTGTTTCCATCTTCGAAAAGCCGGCAGGCCCCAAAAAAGGCTGCGAATGTAGCTGACAACATCGCTACCGTCTCTCTTCACAGGATGAGCGACCTATGTCCAAACACGCCAAGTGTTTGTTCTTGGACAAACTAAAAAGAATACGTTTTGATGGAATGTGGCGCCACCCACTCTGATACAAAAAAATCAACGTTACGTAACAACACACCGTCTCCATCGCCCGTAATATTCTTCCCCGTCTTTCTTTAACTTTATAAAACCGGAATAACTGAGTCAGTATAGTAAGTGGCCTTCATGCTGGGCAACCGAAGAAATATGGTTCGATTTCTGACACAGGCAACAAATTATTCCCTTCTTTCATCCGCCCCTAGTGGCTCTGGATCGCCTAAAGATTTCTATTGAATGGAAACCGGGGGGGGGGTCCTCTCCGTTGGGGTAAAGCAACCGGTGAGTGACCAGACAAGTTCTGGAGCTCATTCAGCCTCATATTTGACGAGTAACCGCGGTCTTTCATTTGGGTAAATCGGCCGGGACAAAAAGCTGACCGATCACCTACATCTATTGAGAAGGTTAAGAATGTATGGAGCTTAACCCCTACTGCCCCAATGCTCCTTCATGTCGTGAACATGGACAGCGTTACCTTTACCTTTATTTCACTACGCTGAAGATCCTGCTGAACCAAACATTCACTCTCTGTTCTTAAAGTCCTCGTAAAGAAAATGTAGACCAATAATTTTGCCATTGTGCACCAAACCACGCAAATTTAGGATGTCACATGATAGGTAGTTTGTTTATTCGTCAAGATGTGTGATTGATTTGTGATTGTTTATACATTTATTGCCAAATACCTCGATTCTGTCCTTGGGTAAGAAAGAAACGACAATGCTGTCTGATAACAATGAATCAGTACAGGTGCTGTTAAACGTATGATACATAACGAAACAAAATAAACAGTTCGACATGTTGATGTGTATTCTCCGTTGTCTAGACGATAAACAAACTGCTCCATATTTTCCTAACTTTCTTCTTCGCCTGTTTTGTAGGTCATTTGTCTCCTTCGCCTGTTTTGTAGGTCATATGTCTCCTTCGCCTGTTTTGTAGGTCATATGTCTCCTTCGCCTGTTTTGTAGGTCATATGTCTCCTTCGCCTGTTTTGTAGGTCATATGTCTCCTTCGCCTGTTTCCTCTTCTTTTCATTTACCATAATATTTATTCCTATTCACAATTACGTCTTCCCCTAATTCTCCTTCTGATTAGTTTTGTCTTTCGTCATATTCATACCCCACCCCCTCCCCCTTCATTGTCGTTTATCTTCAGTTTTGTAACATTCTTCTCTGTTACTCTCCTCATATTTCAAATTAATTTCTTTCTTTGTTCTTCATTAAAACTCCATCTTCCTTTTCTGGTTCGTCTTTTTTTTTTTTCATCATATATTCCTCCTTCACCATGGTCCTCATCATTCTTTCACCTTCGTATTCTTCTTCACCAACATACAACACAAAATGCAACCAGCAGCAGACGGTACACCAGTTGTCTCTGGCCACATTACATGGGGTATAGCTTTATAGTTCCACCCGTTTTATTTCAGCACTAGGTAGAGGTGAGTAGTTAAATTCACGTCCCGGCCTCTCTACCCCTGGGAAAGAAACCCAGTACCCACTAAGTGGGGAGCAAGATGGAACTCAGAGGCGGTCTGGGTAGTTGAGACGAGAAAGTATCTTGATCCTGCCGGGATTAGAACCGTGGTTCTCCAGGTAATAGCTAGTCACTATGTCGACTGAGATATCGCGACTCCCAGTGTGCAAAAAGAACCGAATACTTCCAGTTATACAAGGCAGCAAATTACAAAATGTACTTTTGTCCGTAACTGTTGTGTTGCATTGCGTTTTGGATTTAGCACGGGTAAAATGAGAAATTCTAAAACTTTTTAATTCTGAAGGACGTACAGCCAACTCTCAAAAACACGACCGCCGTGGTCTACTTGAATATAATCTCCCATACATTACTTTGGCCGTCTAACAGCACACACGAAGTACCTCAACATATCCAGTCTCCGAATCAGGATTCGAACTCTGGATATCTCGGATAGGGAGCAGGAATGCCAAACTGTGCCAAAATACATTCTCATACGTGTGTTGCAGTCTACGGAGCAACCAAATTTCCAAACATATTTAGGTCACAGAAAGGATTCTCACGGATTTTACACACAATGAACTTCTAAGTTTCCCTCTATCTGCCTGCTGTTGTTGCCCTAATATCTCCATGGCCTGTAGGAACAAGTACAATTCTCTTGTCGCTAGCCTAGACTGTAACTACACATATTTGTTTACTTAAATCAAGGCCGACTACGTGGGCCGAGAAATCTGGCAAATAATATCTTTAATTTCGATATATATAATTCCAAGACATATGTAATTATAATAAGCATGGAAAAAAATCTTCATTTTTTGTGCAATGACATTTTGCTTTTTGGCGAAAATGGCCGGTTGGAAGCAACATGCAAAAAATATGATCATCAGTTTGATGTTTGTGTAACTGTGCATCATTGATACAATAATATAAACAGCCAACTAGATGCTTAAATAACAAATTTTGTTGATAATTTCAATCAGCTCAACATGTTTTGGGCGATAATTTGGCCCATCCGCAGGAACACTAGACTGTGTTTACAGCTT
>Ga0123354_10014734_pt1 | contig 12176 bp, 7 predicted proteins | sample TergutLab28metaG_2_FD_97872 | JGI IMG/M metagenome (GOLD analysis project Ga0123354, IMG submission 97872) | Labiotermes labralis P4 segment gut microbial communities from Petit-Saut dam, French Guiana - Lab288 P4 | ecosystem: Host-associated > Arthropoda: Insects > Digestive system > Gut ... | reverse complement strand
TGTAGTTCTATTTAATGGCTTTATGTCTCTCACAAGTTACTTTGATGTTATGTACAGATATTAACATTACAGAAACCACATATTCCTGCCAGTTTCAATATGTATTTGGTAATCAATAAGTGATTAATAGCTGTCAAAGTTTCAAACTTCTCTGGCCAATATCTCCGTAACCATTGAACTTTGGATGTAGGTGTTTTGGGTTATATCGTTATAGTTTGACCTAAGGAACACTATCCCGAAGTTAGGTCCTTTCCTCCTGGGACACCCCGTATATCCCACACTAACAAAATGCTTAAAGATACATATTTACCTTTCCACTCGCTCTTTTAACTCAATACCAACATTAAAAAAACACGTATTACCATATGCACATAAATTCCTTCGTAATTACCCAAAACATTCCTTTTCCCTTCCTGCATTTGAATTAATATTTACCTTTTCAGTCTTCTAAAAAAAGCATTTTCTCCTGGATGTTATTCAACAAATTAACTACTGACTTAGCTCCCATTTGCCAAAAATAATTTTTTTCCCCAAAACCCACAACCAACTTACCCACGAAACAATTAATTTTAGACCAACCAAACAACACTAAAAGTATTACATCCACTAAAACGTAACAAAACAGTGAGCATATCTTTTCTTTCGTCCTCCCATTCATGTTCTCACACCACCTACAAAAAAATGACCTCTACCACCCAATGTAAATCACATTTTCTACGCGAAATGTCAGTTGTCACAGCGATGATCCTCAAGACTCACGTCTTCTGGTATGTTACATCGTGTCGACCGGTATACAGACTCTTCTTGGAATGCCAGTCCCTGAAAATAAAGGTATTATGATTCTTCAAAACATCGGTAACTAGTTATCAGTCGACACGGTGAACATTTCAGAAAACGCAGATTTCATATTTTCTAGATAAAATCTAAAGACTCGCAGCGGGTGATGCTTTCCCATTTGGTGGATATCTTACTCGCTAAGCCAGCAGTAACACAGACACTGTGCAAACGACCACCATTTTGAGACGCCACTATGAATCAGGAAATGTGATTCAAACATCTGTAAGTTCGGAACTCTTACAATCATATAACAATCACCTGACCTGCACAGGACTCATCAAGTATCCTTAAAATATGAACACTAGCAGAAAACGCAAGAGCACGTCCTGAATATTCTAACCTACGAGTACAACACGATGGCCGAACCTAGGTGTACCAGAATGTTTCACCAGATGCACTACAGCAAAGCTGCAAGCTGAAAGCTAATCGGTAACATCAAATACTGTCTTTCATGCACATAACAAGGTTTCCAACGCATGTTCGGAATTTTGAGTAACGCAGAGGCTGGTATCTGTGTTTGAACTCAAACTAGCAACTCTATACTTTCGCGTCGGAAGTGTAACTTGTACCTATTCATACAGCCAGCACTGTGATTGGGTTCCGCAAACCGCGTCTACCCTTACAAGATGTCAATACTGGAATGATATGCCGCACGTCTACACTAGACTACAGCTGTTTCCTTGTCCACTACAGCTGACAATGAAAATTCCTCTACTCTTCAAACCCATGTGGACCAATAGCAAACACACAACACCTACTACACTGGTGAAAGCTTTATTCTTATCAGAATGGCATTCCCCGTTAAGTATCGAGCCGTTTGATAAGACAGCCAATATCACTTGTTACACCCTATTACTTCACGCAAAATAAGTTACGCCTCCTTGGAACGAACATTTCAACTTGAATACGTAGACTGCTGCCTCATGGGTTTTGATATTGTGCTGTAAGGTAGGCGATTAGTAGCGTTTTGGAAAACCCCGAAAGAAGCAGGCAGCAGGTTCTCCCAAACTTGTACTTACATGAAGATCTGCCTATAACGACAGAAAGAATATCTACAAGAACAGGTGAACCGCTGCTGTAGGCAAAGGACTGCAATAAACTGCCTCAAGAGAAGGTTCAGTATTTGTATTTTTTACCTTATTAGGCTTATCACACCAGCATATGTAGCACACATGAGACGGAACAGAAGTGCATCTGTCGGAAACGACAGACCATTTGGTAGACCTAGGCGTAGATGGGTAGTTGATATAAAAAGGGGCCCCGATGAAATGGCATATGAGTATGTAGAGTGGATTCATCTCGTATAATGCAATGACCAGTGGCAAGATCTTGTCTAATAACTAACCGCATGAAGCACGGTCCCGCTTTCAAAGCCTAGAAATGCCCCGCAATCTGCGGAACACAACGGTTCGTCACCGTATCCACCACAACACGCCACTTGCCTTATCCTGACCCCACGTACTGCAGTCCACACCCCCCAATCCGACTTCAAAATACATTTGAATATTACCTTCTCACCAAGTCTTACAAATTGACCCTTTCCTTCGAGGTTTACCGTCAAACACTACACGTTTCTCTTTTCTTCCTTGGAGTCACATGCTCCGCCAATTTCACCCTCCTTTATTTGAGAATCCTACGAACAATGTGGGGAAGCACAAATCGTGAACATCCTCGTTATGCCATTTCCTCCAGCTTCCTCTTATTTCATTCCACTTCCAAATAGTCCTCTCGGCACCCTGTTTCAGATCACCCTCAGGCTATGTTCGTCCTCCACACTCACACAAAACTAGTAAATGATGGTTCTGTATGTTTTGATCTTTATGTTTTTATACAGTAGAAGTGAAGACAAGATTCTAAACAAATGATCGGTTACCTTGATGATGGTCGCGGCAGCCAATGAAACACGTTGGTCTGAAGAGTATGTGACAAACGTGTTTTACATAAGTGCATTTGTTGTCTTACTACGTTAATTGAAATATCCCTTCAATGCATGGTATTGAACATATGAAGTTTTAAAAAAATGAGACGAAGCTAGGCTCTTGTGAAATCGGCAACTTTCGGATTCCATAAAGCAGGAGATATTTTGCCGAGTTGATTGAATATTAGCTATGCAAAACGAGTACTGGCCTGTTGAGGACGCTGCTCCATGGTAACTGTTTAGAGTACGGAGCTTCGCAAATGTGTTGTCACACAATCATAACAAATACTGCAGCAAACTGGTAACTTGGGTAAAATGTAAAGGTAAGGTAAAGGTACAGGTAAAGGCACAGGTAAAGTACCTGTGCTTAATTAGGCATTACACCATGAAGGAATATAGGGAAAGGAGGTACAGGTCCATCAATTCTTAACCTCTGCACTACATAAGTAGTGAGTTTCACGGGGAAATAGCCCATGGAACTCAGTTAACAGCAGACTGAGGAGGCCCGAGAGAGGTAAGGGTGCTTTTGAAAAGATAAAAATCTCTTGCCTCTGCCAGCAATCGATCCACACAACATCTGTCTAAATTTTTACCACGCCGAGAAGAAACTTCACGGGCTGCGCATCTCACCCTCCATACAAAATTCCATGCGGCAAATCTGCAGCTTTCGTAAAGAAATTACTGTACCAAGACAACACAATGGTAACACAAGAATGACGACATACGTACACACGTGCAGCGTCAAGTTTTGAGTTACCCAGAGTGGTCAATTGATTTCTGGAATTAGATTATAATTTACGCCTTTACGTATAAGGCTATGAACTGCACGCTAAAGGACAGGAACTGAACTTTTAAACTACCGGTTGAAGGTACAACATTACAAACATCTTCCGGATCTTTTTCTGCATCATCTGGCACAATTTCTTTCAAATACGCGACCCTTCTTATTTTCCGATACCCTGAAAGAGTTCACAGTTGCACAAATAATTTTAAACTTTTGTGCAACTGAAAAACTTGACACGCTCAACATTTCCTATTAATATTGAAGAGGAATGTAACACCATGCTGGTAAGTTTAAATGAACACTGCAGAGTTAAATTTTAGTAAACACAGTACTTACACAACCATGCTCAACATGCATCTGATAGAAATACACACCTGACAATGGATGTGAACTAATTTCACTACACAACAGGACTCCACAGCCTAATACGGGCAAATCTCTGGTTGCAATTATGCACATTTATTACCACAGAATTATGAAGAACGTCACTGAACCATGTTTCTTCTTGCTTCGAATTCTGCTGGACACTGTTCGCGTCACTTAAATTATCGTACAGCGAAAAGTTGCGCGAAAAATTCATACAACTGGAAACTGCGTCCGCTCTTCAACGAAATAAGCCAAGGCTAGACAACTCGCTGTAGTACAGTCCGCTGTCAAACAAAAGCAAACACTAATTACTCTTAGAAATGGTCAAGTCTACGTCACACCGACAAAAACACACCGAGCTGGTTACGCCTGCATACAACAACCAACTATCTAACTCCACCAGTCCTAACGTTTATCTACACGGAGATAAAAGCTGAAAGGAAACTGCGATAGTGGGGCAGAAATTCCATTTAGATCATATATATCTGAACAAATAATGATGCAATAATAGCACCGGAAAGTACTCTAAGAACCATATAAATCTTTCTTGATACAATCCACTCTACCCCGGCAGAAAAGGCCTACTGCCACCGCGACACAGAACACACTGGTATGACCAGGGAAGAAATAGTGAAGACCTCGCCTAACACGAATCTGACTGGTGTGTAACTCTCCTCATAATTATGTAACTTCAAAACCATGCATAAAAATCCTTACCCACTACGGATCGCAGACGGCGGGATGAGGAAGGGAGGAGGAATACAAACGAATGCACTTTCTCCAGCATATTGTTCATCCTTATACAATACCTATAAAGCCACCGCTTATATCCACAGCGAATCTGTGGGGAAAAGTACACAGTCAGTTCCGCAATAACGCGATAGTTGCGCTGTTGTGAGGCCTCGCGTTACGAACACTGCGTAATAAAAATAAGGTTAGATCAGAAAAAATTTGGACCGTTATCCAACCTTGCATATTCACAAAGGTCGCTGCAATCGCATAACAGCCAACACGCGTATGAGAAATTTCGCGATACACAAACTGCGTTCACCTATTACTCAACCGTGTTCTAGCCAATTCGCTTTAACGAAACGCGTGATACCAGAACTCACTGTACTGTTAAGCAAGAGTTCACAAATCCCAGGCGACCTGAATTTTGTACGGCAGTGCCTAATATTTACGTACCGTCAGAAAGGAATATGCCTCACGTCACCCCTCTTTTGCTAGAATTCTGATGTGGCTCCAACAATTTGAAAAATTTACGGGCCCCTGCTGTTCAGTACTGTGCAATACATAAAATCTCACACAGCCCTCAACACTATACGTTTAATAATCACCTTCGTCCTGAAACGGCAACCAAAATGAACATATATTATGGGAGTCAAGTACATGAGGAACCGGGACAGCGTACTGAGCGTTGTGATTAGGCTACGAACTGGACGATCCGGAGTTCATAACCGGGCAGGGGAATGTTTTACCTTTTCTACAAAAATTTCCAGAGACCGGCGCTGGAGCCCAAGCAGCCTCCTATTCAAGTGGGAAATGGGGGCTCCTTCGTCGAGGGTAAAGTGGCCAGGGCGTGAATCTGACTACCCACCTCCATCTAATGCTGCGGTTAGGAATGAGTAGAGCTTACCTCCACACCTACACGCCTCCATGGCGTGTACGGGGATGACTTTACATTTGCCTTTTCCTTGTGCAAATACTGAATGTGAAATATAAAATTCGCGAATAACATACTTTAAAACTTAAGTCCGTAGGATGAAATTTGTTTTGAAGAAAAATGGCACATATAGGTACTTACACAATAACGCAAACAGCTGAAAGTGTACTGAAATATGCATCATATTAACCACGCATAACGCGCTGATAAATCGCACATACGAGTAGCTCGCAGACGAAACACTGAAACAAATGCAGGCGCGCACACACTCCATCTCAGCAGCAGTAGCCAGCTCGGTCGGGTACTTCTTCAGACAACTGTTGACCTTGAAACTTGAACCGAGCTGTTTTATTGAGAGGAATGTTATTATGCCCCTCTCAACGAATAAGTAAACTCTTTTATCAAAACACTGAGACTACAGCTGAAAAGAAGCATCAGTCGAAATGAGTAAGCGCAGGCACGAACGTCTTACACAAACCAACTTTCAGATTTTTCATACAGCACCGATCTGCAAAGTTTAATCCCACATACAACTCCTGTTACATACACCGAACACCAAACTTCACTGCAATAAACTGTACAAAGTTCCCAGACAAAACACAGGGACGGAAAAACGGATTGCAATAATAAAATAATTTCCAACTTGTGACGTTTGGATAAACGGGTCCTCTTGAGCAGCATGTTTGTGATGTCCAAATACCTTTCGACACCACTAGTAACCTAGAATCAATTATGACGTGAAATTAATGATTTTCACTGGAAAATCATACTGGTAAAAGGTGAGCAAACTGCATTGGAAAAATGGGACATCAAGACATATTTTAATAACAGTAAAGATAAAGTGGTGCGTAACTAAACACCAAGGAATGGAGGTATATAGCCACTCATTTTTAACTTCAGTACTACAAGGGAGAGGTCAGCTTACACTACCTACCCACCTCCCTCCACTCGCTTTAACCCCGTTTCTATTAAACAGGAGGCTGTTTGAACTCCAGGCTCACATCGCAGGTTTTGGAGAAAAGAACAAATCCTTGGCCCTGACGACAGTCAAACCCCGAACCCTCGGTCGTCCAGACTGTAGCCCAGTCCCTATACCGACTGAGATAATAGAAAATAAAATAGCGTGTTTAAAATACAATAAAATATCTCATTACGAAATACACTTGTGGACAGTCACGTTCATACCAAGCTCCTGTATCCCAATTTCTTGAAGAAACATTAAGTGCAAAAAAGGGGGCTGCTCCACCTTCACCGATTTCTACCACAAAATGGCCGTCGTCTGTAAAGAATTTCCATTGCATCTGGCCTAAAATCGACAGTCATTTTCGATAATTAGTCTTTCTGCCATATGCAATTCACACGAGATAACCTTTAGTAACCAACATAAAATAAGTCACTAATGCAGTACAGCCTACCATAATACTCTGGTTATATTCACAAATGTCACATACTGAATATAGAAGGAGTACGGAATTTTAAAAACTTTTACTTTTTAATTGAAGGCCACTAAGTCTGACGCAGTGCAAAGATAAATGATTATGCCAGCGCCTGCATAATCATCACAGAGTATTCCGTCCTTCGCGTCACTGCAAACACAGAGCTTAATATAGCCGTGTTTTCAAAATACTTAGCTAATAATCTACAAATATCTAACACTTAACACTTAATAGCATATACAAGCTCAGTTCCTACCTCGAAGTATGTCCCCATTATACATACTAGTCGGCTAATGCTGCCAAGGGAAGTAACTGCCGTTATTGTAAGAAAACATTTTTAAATGTTAGTGCAGATGGTACAACACAGTAACCAATACACTTTACAGGGTTAAGCCACGCTTTTAAAAAATGTTTTAAACCCCGAGCGCATTGCGTTAATTGCATTTGTAATGAAGTAACTAATGGTTCATTACATCTTTCGCTGATTTTGGAGTTTTCTTGCAGTGACAATCCGTCAAATAAGACGGTGTGATTGGTCTACAAGATTACTGTGGCTGAGTTGATACTGAAACACGACCATATGTTTCGTTCGCGAAGGACTAAAATAATACAAAAGTCACCACGGAGACATTACCAACATGAAATGTACTACAGCAGAAATTTATTCAATGTATCAATTACTGACAAGAAGAACACGTGCATACGTAATCACAGATGCACAAAGACAGAGCACTTGGTACTTACGACCACACAACCACGTTACTGGTGTCCTTTAGAATTGTACATAAAAGTTCTGCTTCTTAAAGCACAGCTGTCCACAGACTGGAAGATGCACTTTAAACCACTATTCTGATGTCGATGATGAGAAGGCAACTAAATTTTCCAACTCTACAGATAACTGCGTTGAATATACTTTTCACACTATTTGCTGTAAAGAGCACATTACATTAAAGCTTACAGCAGCGACGGACGCGTTAGTTATATTATTGTAACTGAAATGTGGAACGGCGCGTCCTTCGGCCTTCGCCAGACTTGCCTTGCCCCTGCGGTGCCGCAACCCACACTGCGCTATGTGCGCCTCGCTGTAGCTGCCACTGGTTTCTCCTCTATCCGCCCAGCAGCAGCCAGCCAGCAGTCTGCCAATACGCTTTCTCGATGGCTGCTACAGCATCCGATCCGATCCGACCTTCGTCCCAAGGTGTTGCTACAGTGCGGTATAATGAGAGCCCTGCTATAGGCTGTTCAGTATGGAATGTTACAAATCCATTTCAGCGTGACTCTGCTATAGGCTGTTCAATATGGAATGTTACAAATCGATTTCAGCGTCATTCTGCTACAAGCTATTCAACATGGAATAATAAAAATGCATTTCAGCATGACTCTCCTATATGCTGTTCAATTAGGCTCGCTACTCATCCAATTACGCGTGACTCTGATGTAGGGTATTCAATATGGCAAGCTGGAACTTCACTTCAGGTCGACTTTGTTATATACTGTTCAATACGGCAAACTATAACACAATTTCAACGTGACTCTGCTATAGGCTGTTCAACATGACATGCTATCAATCCATTTCAACGTGACTCTGCTACAGGCTATTCAATATAGCAAGCTCTAAATCCACTTCAGCGTGACTCAGCTAGGGCCTGTTCAATTTGGTGCTCTATATATGCATTTCAGCCTCACACTGCTACAGGGTATTGAATACGGAATGCTACATACAAGCCATTTCGTTGTGAACACACTGAACAAGACCGTCTGTAGTTGCAAACTCGTGCCAACGCCCCCTTTCTCCACTCGCCCTAATAATATGGATTAAACACATCCGAACGTCCACTGGAAAAATTTCTATATGATCAGTTAAATCTTACGATGGTTTCCAGATGCACAATACCTTACGTCATTTAACTACATTATGAACTATTCTCATAAAATTCTGTAAGAAAAATCATGCAAAAGGAAGTTACAGCTCAACCATGTTCGTTAAATTACGTTCACCAAATGGGGCAGCGCAAACTGTGAAGTAATGGATAGTTCTGAAAATATGTAGAACAAAATACTTTTACTGAAATATTAAACTTTACTTAAAGACAAGAACAAAATTCTGAATGCATTGATTTTATGGCCTTTTTTTCCCCAACGTATGTATTACAGTTTAAGACATTACTACGCTTCGGAGAATCAGTGTTCACATCTTACCAACATAAGGTATAACACATGTGTTATATTTCCTTTGTCTCTGCTTCCTGATGAAGGCTCTTTTATAGGTCAGCCGCAACAAGTAGTTTATAAATGTGAACTTACTACACGAAGATGTTGTAACTGACAATACTCTCCTTATCTCTGTGTAATTTTATATCACAGCGGAATGTAACACTTACAATATTTCCGTAAGTTAGGTTAGCCTATGGAAAGGGACTAGCGACAGTTGTCAGATAAAATGACGGCCATACATATATACATTTATGCATTACAGCGCACAAACACGACGACATGCGAAGTTAGGTTTCACAGAATACGCCGTGTAGTGCGGAAGGTGGGTACCGACATTTCAGAAAAATCTGTCCCTACCATCTTCACGGTACAAGAATTACGCCACAACGCACAAGACATTTTGACAAGGTTGTACAACCCTCAAGTCGCACAACGTTTTTCAGAACTGCACCTAGGTTTCGCCCATCTAAAGCTCTTGTAAGGAAGATTTCCCATTGGATAACCACACTTGAAGGTGGCGGCAAAATCACAGGAAAGGGTTTTAAGAGCCGCAGGACGAGCCAATTTGTTCCCGATAGAAACTAATACTGCAATATTAAAAATTATTTCATATTAAATTAAATGTGTTGTGTTCTCGGTCACCGGTAAAATTAACAAAAAACATTACGCAAGACCCCATAATAATAATAATAATAATAATAATAATAACAGGCCAGGTTGTCTCCGTCACGCGATGAAGGCACATAAAGTAGTGGAAACCATAGCTCCACTCATTCTTAACCTCGGCTCTAAGTATGGGCGAGTGGTCAGCTTTATTCCCACGCCACTTTACCCGCGGGTAAACAGCTCCCGGTATCCATGTCACCGGACACTAGACGGGCCTTAGTCGACCGAAGTAATCCTTTCACCGCTATATCGAAATTTAAATGGTCGTTCCATGCTTTGTGTCAGAACATGAACCTCTAGAACCTCTAGAAGTGGGCACGTTCATGTGGAGTATACGACGGAAATCATTGCAACAAGAATCAAAATTGCCAACGTAACTATATTTTAACAATTACAAAAACATACACACACATACACACATACATCACTGCAGAAGAAACAAATAATGAAAACAATGAACTAAACTACAGAAAAATGGGCAAAACCGTACGGAAGCCAGGCGATTTTAACAGTACAATAAATTAAGCACAGGTGTTCACAGAAAACACGTGATAAGTTCATACAAACGATCCACAATATCCCCTTGTGTGAGCAAGTGTCGTAATTATTACAACGAAAACAACGTAGTACCTATAAAAGAATACCCATATTTCATTATCCTCTTGTACAACGCGTTTCCTTCGTTTACTGGCATCATAAGGACAATTTATGTTCAAGTTCCACAATTATGAAAAGATTATTTCGTAGTTCTTTAATGTAGTACACATGTTCTGTCTTTCATTTTGCTCCATACTACCACGGAGTTGGCAAGTTAAATATGGAAACTTTTATTGATAAAAACCAAAGACCTAGTATTACACAATCATGTTTTGATTAGAAATCTGCATTTGCTTCCGAATGGCAGTAAAGATAAACACAATGGACTGAGATGAGATGTCCCTACCAGTAATGCGGTACGGACAGCAATGACATAATGAATTATCGGTAAAATGCTTTTCTACGCTGGTATTAACAAAAGCAATTAGTAAGTTGTGAATTTTACTCTGCTTCCATACAAATTTGATTTGCAACAGTTGCCCACATATCTTTCATTTTGGCGAACCAATTACTATCAATATTTGATCCAAACTTGTTCAAATATCTGCCCATTTAACAAACATTCTTTGCTGGTTTTGTAGCGCTAAACAAGCGAGGTGAACACGTGAACACTTACAAGATCGGTGGTACCATGTTGATAACAGCTAGCCACGGTAACAAATTCACTTCAGATGTTCACATCACTTCTCTGGCAACCATTTTAGTATTATCTATAAATCTACCGCTAGATTTTCCATGTGGTTCGTCAATTTTCCTCATCAAAATCTTGTAGTATTTCTCATTTCTCCCGCTCAATCAGCATAGTGACCAGTTATGGTTCGGGCGACTGATGTTCCATTTCCAGCAAGGACATAATATTCTTCCGTCCTTTTCATCAATGTGTGCAGACCGGCCCTGGGGCGCAATCAGTTCGCTTTGCCTCAGGGTACAAGCAGACGGAGTGAATTTGATCATTCATCTCCATCTACTGCCATAGTCAAGAATGTATACTTTCACTCCCACATGCTTGTTCATGGGATGGCTTTTATTTAATCACACCTTCATCACTTCACCCTAACTTCGGCACGTTATTCAGGTTATTTAAATGCGCATACGCTACATTAAAATATATAATATTCTCACATGGAAGCTAAATCAGCAGTCGCAAGCTATCGTGACATTCCTGCAATGGGCGAAATATGTACCATCTGCGTAACAAACAAAGGGTTTACAGCAGTGTGATGATATCACGAGCTAACGCACTTTACTTAACTTACTTCGGCCGTCTACGAAGACTACGTTTACTCAACCAAAAGGTTCTGTTCTCTAAAAGAAAAAAGAAGTTGATGGAACAATAACTTGGAGAGATCAGAGGCTAGGTCTCGTCAGTTAACGTACAAAACACTACGATCTTTGTCTATGCACTCCTACTCAATTTACATGGTCTACGGAACACCACTGTTTTTGTATATTACATATATATACACATACATATGCACATATATATATATACATATACACACAAATATATATATATATATATATATATATATGCACACACACACACACATTTGTGAGTTTCAACATTTATCCCTTTTAAGAGCATTTGGAGTTATAAATACAATTACTCAAGTGTGTGTGTGTTTGTGTGTGTATATATATATATATATATATATATATATATATATAATGCAATTACTCAAGTGTGTGTATATA
>Ga0123354_10014731_pt1 | contig 12178 bp, 11 predicted proteins | sample TergutLab28metaG_2_FD_97872 | JGI IMG/M metagenome (GOLD analysis project Ga0123354, IMG submission 97872) | Labiotermes labralis P4 segment gut microbial communities from Petit-Saut dam, French Guiana - Lab288 P4 | ecosystem: Host-associated > Arthropoda: Insects > Digestive system > Gut ... | reverse complement strand
CTGGATTGTTTCGTCGCTTTGATCCTCGCAATGACTGAGCAGGAAAGTCAATGGATTCAACCAATACCGTCATTGCAAGCGAAGCGAAGCAATCCAGTGTTGGGGTTATGCAGGGGCTCCTTAAAATGAAGGGGTGATGCAATGAAAAATGATGTAGAGATAGGTTTTAGATTTTGGGCGGCTACAGTTCCACCAAAAGAAATATCTATACGGACTGGTATTGAGGCAGACGTTTGTTTTATAAAAGGTGAACGAAATAGCAAATTAGTTTTACCTAGAGAGAATCTATGGGCGATACGAACTCACGTGGAGTCAGACTATGTTGAGGATCACTGGTGTGATTTGGAAAGGATGTTAGGCAGCAAAAAGGAAATTCTTAAAGAGATCGCGCAGACTGGTGTGGCGAAAATTACGATAATTATTAATAGTTCGTTGCGCATTCCTCCGATAGCCATTCCCCCAGAAATGTCAGCGTTTGCAGCTTTCTTAAACATTGAAATTGAAATTGCTCATTTTTCTTCGTGGGACATCTTTGTGGACAAAGATTGCAGCTTACTAGTATGCCGGCTCTTGCCAGCAAGCGTAGCTCGAAGTGAATTGTAGGACGGATAAGGCCGAAGGCCGCCATCCGCCGGGCGTATCACTCTGACGCGCAGCGTCACATTTCCTCATTTCATCTTGCGATGCTCTCGCATCGGTCGGCACGACCGTCGGAGGGCGCCGCTTCGCGGCTTGTCCGACCTACGCCACCATTGGATCTGCATGCCAGGAATGGCGGCCAACCCGCCGCCGGATGATGGCCAAGCTCTCTTCAGATGTGGGAGCTATATTCCGTGCTGCCGCTTCACAGCATCATGACAAACAGGTGCAATCGCCCTGCCCCTACGGGGGGTTGGTTCGCCCGCTTATGGGGGAGCGGAGTTATAGATTGGGGTGCCGCGAAGCAAGCCCAAACGTGCAGGGGCAAAGGGATGACGTGGATGCGGGGGTTCGCGGACTCACCGGTGCGTGGCCTGCACCGGCTCATCCACTTGCGCTTAGTTCACCTCAAAACTGCTGGTGGAAAGCTCCGCGTAATAGCGCCCCGAAACAGCGGTAAACCTCAGCACACAATAATCCGGGTCTGTTACCCCTTCGCGGTAATAGAGCGTGTCGCCTTCACGCCAGATCATTTCCTTCGTTGCCGCGTCTTCACACACTTCCATGCTGCCCTGTAGCATCACGCCCCGGAAAGTGTCGCGGTCGAAAAAATAGATGCATGCCTTTGGGTTGGCGCGAAATTGCGCCACGCGCATGCTGGACGTATTGGTGGTGAACCAGAAGGTCTTGATGCCGTCACGCTTGCGCGGTTCGAGCATGGCCTTGATGTTAGGAAAACCATCCTGGCCGACGGATCCAACGATCGACACATTCCGGCTGTCGATCAGTTCGTTGATCATTTGAGTTGTCACCTGCATTTCACTTCTCTCCTTTTTCACTCCCGGTTACATTTTCGTCTGCCGTCCCTGAAGCGGCAGGTGGGAACTGCTGCGCCGCCGACGAAACCGCAGCATTCCCACCTTCCTGATTGACGAATGGGACAGTCGGCACACGGGTAAAATTGAGTGTTTCCCCCAAAAGACGCTCTTCATCGACACCCTCGACTTGCCAGTGTGCGCTGCCGAATTCGATCTGCGTGGGACGGATCGGAAAGCCAAGCGAGGCAGAATCGCCACTGAACGCATATTCAAGCTGGACATGATGGACGCCACGCGGCAGGGCAATGTAATTTTCCCCCCCGACACGCAACACTGGTCGCATTTCGCCGTTGACACGCGCACTGCGCAGGGTCAAACGCTCATCTGGCTCAGGCAGCGCCAGCGAGGTTGCTGCCTCGACATGCGCCACAAACACAGCTTTCAATTGCGACGCATCGGCATTGAGGCGAACCTTGGGCACATCCGCACAAAACGGCGAGCACTGTACGGCGCCTTCATACTGTAATTCCCAATTCTGGGAGAATTTCATGCTGCCGCCCTGCCGCGCGACGTCCAGCTTCAACTCCCCTGGCCAAGCGCAGAAGGCGCGATCATGCACACCCGCCACCTCTGGGCAGAGCCAGGCTTCTTGCCCGTGCAGCACCCAGCCTTTCCACGATTTCAAGGATTCCGGAATTTCGCTGTCACCGGCAGCCAGCGCAGCCCCACTCCACAAAACCGACACCAGCATCACAGTTCGAACCGCGCCAAACCATGTTTTTCTCAAAAAATAATCCTTCCCCATTTCCAGTCTCATCCGATACAGGCAATCTGGATATAGTAGCGCAATCCCACTTTCTTACGCCGCAGGCAGAACCACCATGGAAGCGTGGTACGATTTGGCGAACGTTCAACCAAGCAAACGAACAGTTTGCGAAACCCGACAAGGCCCGACTATGCTCTACGTTGACATCAAAGTGCCAGACATCGGTGACTTTACCGACGTACCCATCATCGATATCTTCGTCAAGCCAGGCGACACCATTGCGGTAGATGACGCCATCTGTACGCTGGAATCCGACAAGGCCACGATGGATGTGCCTGCCACGGCAGCAGGCGTGGTCAAAGAAGTGCTGCGCAAAGTCGGAGACCGGGTTTCCGAAGGCAGCCTGTTGGTTCGCATTGAACACGCATCGGACACGGCCTCCGGCGCCCTTGACAAAAAAAACCAACCCGACGCACCAACCAGTGCCTCGGCCCCTGATACTACCGAAGTCGGCCTCGAATGCGACCTGCTCGTACTCGGAGGGGGACCCGGCGGCTATTCCGCTGCCTTCCGCGCCGCCGACCTGGGCTTGAAGGCCATCCTTGTTGAGCGCTATCCCACCCTTGGCGGGGTCTGCCTCAACGTCGGCTGCATCCCCTCCAAGGCGCTGCTGCATGTTACCGCCGTCATTGAAGAAGCCGAACACCTCGAAGCCTGCGGTGTTCGCTTCGCCGCCCCTCAACTCGAACTCGACAAGCTGCGTGCCCACAAAAACGGCATTGTCAAAAAACTCACCGACGGCCTCGCAGGCATGGCAAAAGGCCGTAAGGTGCAGCATCTGCAAGGCGAGGGCCGGTTCGTCGGCCCGCACCGGCTCGAAGTCACTGCCGCTGGCGGCGAAACCGTGACCGTAAAATTCACCCAGGCCATCATCGCCGCCGGGTCACACGCCGTAAAACTGCCCTTCATGCCAGCAGACGCACGCGTCATCGACTCCACCGGCGCGCTCGCGCTCACCGCCATCCCCAAGAAAATGCTCGTCATCGGTGGCGGCATCATCGGGCTGGAAATGGCTACCGTCTACAGCACCCTGGGTGCGCGTGTCACCGTGGTGGAACTCAGCGATGGCCTCATGCCCGGTACGGATCGTGACCTCGTGAAAGCCTGGGAAAAGAAGAACGCCCACCGGTTCGACCGCATCCTGCTCAACACCGGCGTCACCGGCGCAAATGCCACAGAGACAGGCATTGGAATCACCACCACTACCGGCGAAAAGGAAACCTACGACCTCGTGCTCGTCTCGGTAGGCCGCGCGCCCAACGGCAAAACGGTTTCTGCCGAAAAAGCGGGCGTACTCGTCACCGAACGCGGCTTTATCACCGTCGACCGCCAGCAACGCACCAACGTCCCACACATCTTCGCCATTGGCGACATCACCGGCAACCCGATGCTTGCGCACAAAGCCGTGCACGAAGGCCACGTTGCCGCCGAAGCCGCTACGGGCCTGAAAGCCGCATTTGATGCCCTGCAAATTCCCAGTGTCGCCTACACCCACCCCGAAATCGCCTGGGCAGGCCAAACCGAAGAGACCCTGAAAGCGGATGGCCGGGCGTTCAAAAAAGCCGTTTTTCCTTGGGCCGCGAGTGGGCGCGCCATTGCCAACGGCGCGGAAGAAGGCTTTACGAAACTCCTGTTCGACACTGAAACCCACCGCATCCTTGGCGGCGCCATCGTCGGCACGCACGCGGGCGACTTGATCGGGGAAATCTGCCTTGCCATCGAAATGGGCGCAAATGCAACCGACATCGCCAAAACCATCCACCCGCACCCAACTTTGTGTGAATCCATCGGCATGGCGGCAGAAGTCGCAGAAGGAAGTTGCACGGATTTACCAGCAGCGAGGAAAAAGGCGTAGAGGCAGCGGCTTACCCGCTCACACCCACGTATCGACCACCCCGGCCAGACTTTCACAGATACCGCTGAAGAAACCGAAAGCTAACGCATGTAGTCAAGCACGCTCTGGCAGTCTTCCTCGCGTCCAGTGATACGGCTGAAGAGAGCCAGCCGTCCGCGTACGAAATCGTCGGACAATTTTTCATTCGCGCAGTAATCGCGCAGACTCATCGCATGCACCATGTTTTGCGCCGCAGCAACCGTATCTGCCAGTGCGGGGAAGGGGTAGCCGGAAGTATCGCGCCCACCTTTCCCAGACGACGCATCAGGTGCTTGCGCCTTATCCGGTTCGGCTACGGAAGCGGCATCACCCTCAGGCGGCGCCGTGCCGGGTGTTGGCTGCCCCAAGCCCAAGCCAGATATGAAAATCAGCAGGAAGGCAGGAAAAATGCGGGAAAACATCGCGTCGCCCCTGTGTCCCAAAATTCAGACCGGACACAATCTCCGTGATGAAAAAGACACCCGCACGATATGCCAGATATCAGTCCACCGAAATCCGCACCCGTTGCCCGAATGTGATCTTTTCCCCTGATTCCAGATGAAAAAGTTCAATGCCAATGATTAAGGATGGTCAGACTGCTGACAAAGCTCGGCAAAGATGAAGAACAGTCGTGTGGGTAAGCGATGTTGGCGCCATCCGGCAGTTGCATATTTCGATGCGAAGCATCGCAAATCAGGAGCCTCCCTCGTGAGGGAAGTGCCGCTCGCCGAAGGCGGGTGGCGGAGGGAGTAGCGAGGGTTCCGGTTGTCAGGCTGTAACGATTGAGCACATTCAAACGTTGCTAACTCCCTCCGTCACGCCTGCGGCGTGCCACCTCCCTCACGAGGGAGGCTTTGTCAGCAGTCTGACCATCCTTAAGGATGTTGGTATCGCGAAAGAAAAATCGAGAAAGTAAAGATTTTCTCAATGACAACCCCTATCTACTATGCTAAAACTGGACACAGTTATGGAGCAGGGAAAAAACGCTTGTTATGCTATATGCATTTATCACCATTAGGTTACGCCCCTTATATATGTTAAACGCATATCCTGAAACTCTCCGATGAAATACCGGCTACCGATTCTCATTTGCGTCCTGTTGCTTACTGCGGTCGGCGTTTTTTGGATTCAATCCCAGATAGAGTCGGCAGGGCCGTCCGTCACCAAGACAGACTGCGACAGAGTAAGGCAATGCCTCAGAGCCGAACGCGCATGGCCACCTGGCATGGAGTCCTGCCCCAAAATATTGGTTCCGGAGACAATCAGAAGCCGTGCCAAAAATGGTAAATGGGGCTATTCGATGAGTCTTGGAGAATGCAGCAAGGGTTCGATCATTTCACCACAATTCGATGTCGCAGAGAAATTCGGGTACAACGGACTGGCAAAGGTCAGTCGAAATGGCAAATGGGGTTATGTCAACCTCAAGGGCGAAGAAGTCATTCCGTTGCATTTCGATGAGGTGAAAGATTTCGATTTCGGTCTGGTTCCCGTCAGATTGAACGACAAATGGGGCTACTTCAATGCCCAAGGCCAGATCGCGGTTCCCATCAACTTCGACGCTGTATCGGGCGTCTGGCGAAATGAACTTTCAGCAGTACAGCTCCAAGGGAAATGGGGCTACGTCAACCCTCGCGGCGAAACAGTCATCAAACCCAGTTTTGACAAGGTAACAGAGTTTCGGAATGGGATGGCAAAAATCGAAATAGACGAAAGATGGGGCTCGATCAATACCGCTGGCGATGTCATCATTGCGCCGACTTTCGATGCTATTTTTTCGACTGCCGATTCCCGGCTGTTATTGGTTGCCCTCGACCAGAAATATGGTTATTTCGACAACAAAGGTAAGGAAATCATCCCCACCCTCCTCGTCAAACCGGTCAAGGCAAGATATAACAGCGGGGGCGTTCAGGTCGTCCTCAACACAGCAGCGCTGACACCGGTCATGGATGCCACTGCCCCCAGCGCTACCCCCGATGTACTCTTAAATGCATGGTATTTTCTCGATTCGCCCAATGAAAAATTGCGTTTCGATAAAAACGGTAAAGCGCAACTCTGGCGCAACGGGGAATGGTTCTATATCAGCCAAAAGGGCATGCTGCTGAAAAAATAGCCCTTTGCCGCCTGTCACTTTCTCACCATCGTCCGCCTCAATTTTGGCGGACGTTCTTTTTCAGGCCCGGTTTTTTTCGGCACGGGCAAACCTGCCAGACGGCAGGCATCGGCTTCCGGCATTTCCAGCCACATGCCGCGCTTAAGCCTGGGCGGCAGTTCGACCGTGCCATAGCGCACCCGTATCAAGCGGCTCACGGTGAAACCGACGGCCTCGAACATGCGGCGCACTTCGCGATTACGGCCTTCCGGGAGGACGGCCCTGTACCAGCGGTTTACGCCCTCCCCTCCTTCGGTACGCAGGGAGCTGAAACGGGCGGGGCCGTCTTTGAGCACGACGCCTTCGGTGAGCGTCCGGAACTGTTCGTCACCCAACTCGCCCAGGAGCCTCACCGCGTATTCACGCTCGACCTCGTAACGCGGATGCATCATCCGGTTGGCAAGGTTGCCATCGTCCGTAAAGAGCAGCAGCCCGGAAGTGTTGTAATCCAGCCGCCCAATGGCGAGCCAGCGCCCGCGCCGCAGGGCGGGCAGGCGCTCGAATACCGAAGGACGGCCTTCCGGATCGTTCCGTGAGACGATTTCGCCCTCGGGCTTGTGGTAGACCAGCACCCTCGGCGCACGCTGCGCACCGAAGCGCAGATGGAGCAGGCGGCCATTGAGCTTTACCCGGTCGCCAGGACCGATTTTCTGGCCGAGGCTGGCTGGCTGGTCATTGACCAGAACGCGGCCTTCACCTACCCATTCCTCGATCTGGCGGCGCGAAGCCACGCCTGCGCTGGCAAGCACCTTTTGCAGCCGCTCCGGTTCAATGTCACTGCCGCGCGGGGATCGTGCGCCATGACGGGTAGCACGCCCGCGCCCGCCCGTACCATCATCCGGCCTGCCCGGCTCCAAGCCCCAATCGTCATGACGTGTGACTCTACTTTTGGTCGGTGGCCGCAAGGGCGACCGCTTCTGTATCCGTGGTGTCGACAAGTTCCATCATCCTTTCAATTTCGGGCAAGGCAGGCAATTCGGTCAGGCTGCGCAGGCCCATGTCGTCAAGAAAACGCCTAGTGGTAGCGAAAAGCGCCGGACGGCCCGGTGTGTCGCGATGCCCTACGACATCGACCCAGCCACGCGATTCCAATGTCTTGAGCACGTTGGGTGAGACGGCCACGCCGCGAATCTCCTCGATGCCGCCCCGTGTGACCGGCTGGCGATACGCGATGATTGCCAGCGTTTCCATAACCGCCCTTGAATAACGCGGCGGTTTTTCGTTCTTCAACCTATCCAGGTAGGGTTGAAATTCGATCCGCGTCTGAAAGCGCCAGCCACTGCCCGTTTGTGCGAGTTCCACGCCCCGCCCCGCCGTTTCCCAATCCGCGCGCAGTTCGTCGAGCAAGCGACGCACGATGTCGGAACCGGGGTCTTGCTCGAACAACTGCCGAAGGGTACCCACGGGCAGCGGTACAGCGCTGGCAAAAAGCGCCACTTCGAGGACTCGCTTGATATCCGCCGGAGTGTTCAACTCCGCCGCCATCACGGGCACACCGGCGGAGGTGAAAATGGAAAAATCCTCCCCCTCCACGATGATTTCCTCGTCCGGCGAATTGCCCTCTTCCTGATCGGGAGCGTTTTCTTCAGTGTTCAATGTCACTATCGGCCAACTTTACGTAAATCGGAGCGAACGCTTCGTTCTGGGTGACGACTATCAGGGTTTCCTTGACCAGTTCCAGCATGGCGAGAAAACTCACCACCAGTCCGGCTGGCCCTTTTTCCAAGTCGAACAGCGTATCGAAAACGACGAATGCGCTGCCATGCAGTTTTCTCAGGATGAGCGTCATGTGTTCGCGCACCGACAGTTTTTCGCGCTCTACCCGGTGATGCTGCACGAGCCGTGCCCGCTTCATCAGCCGCAACCAGGCCAGTTGTAAATCATGGAGACTCACTTCCGGCATGCGTTCGACAATTTTTTCCGTTACGAACACGCCCACCTGTTCAAAATCCCGTCCCGCCCTGGGCAAAGCATCGAGGCGGGCCGCAGCGAGCCTGGTCTGTTCGTATTCAAGCAACCTGCGCACCAGTTCGGCCCTGGGGTCGATCTCAATGGCCTCCTCCCGCGGCGGGCGCGGCAGCAGCATGCGCGACTTGATTTCCAGCAGCATCGCCGCCATCAGCAAATACTCCGCCGCCAGTTCCAGGTTGCTTGCGCGCATCGCCTCCACATATTCGAGATACTGCACGGTAAGCGGGGCCATCGGGATATCGAGCACATCGATGTTGGCGCGGCGGATCAGGTAGAGCAGCAGGTCGAGTGGCCCCTCAAAGGCTTCCAGGAACACACGCAACGCATCGGGCGGGATGTACAAATCCTTGGGCAATTCCAGCATCGGTTCGCCATAGAGGCGGGCCAACGCATCGTTCGCGGCCTCGCCTGCCCCGTGAGGGGACGGGCGTATTTCTTCCACCAGGTTCTGACTTTCCATCATCGTAAAACTGATTTCGGTTTGAAACCCCGCCCTTCAGGGCGGAAAGACGAACCTCGGCCCGAAGTGGCGGGGTTTCGGCGAGTCTTTGGAAGGGGTACAAACCCCTTCCAAAAGTTTGTTAAACCGGCCTGAAAGCCGGTTCTGAATAGTTGTTGGACGTCTCAATGCCCGAACATCCTCATCAACCCCGATAAAAATCCGTTCAACAACGGTCCAAGGATGGTACCAAGCGCACCTGTCGCAACCAGGACGAGCAAAATGGGGAAACCGAAAGGTTCGATGCGCGCATATTTCCAGGCCAAGTGGTTCGGCAGCAAACTGAATGTGATACGCCCGCCGTCAAGCGGCGGTATCGGCAACAGGTTCAGGAAGAGCAGCGCACCATTGATGATCATCCCGGCTTTAGCTACCAAAACATAGGGTAACGGCGCTTTTCTCGCAATGAACGCATAGATCATCGCCCAGATCACCGCCATAGCCAGATTAGCAAGGGGTCCCGCCGCCGCCACCCAGAGCATGTCCGCCTTGGGGTTACGCAGGCGGTTGAAATTGACCGGAACCGGTTTTGCCCAACCAAACGTCCACGGGTTGCCCGTCATGCTGGAGAACACAAAAATGCACAGAGGCACAAGTACCGTGCCTACCGGATCGATATGGCGAAACGGGTCGAGCGAGATGCGCCCTGCCTGCTCGGCGGTCGTGTCACCGAAATAACGCGCCACATATCCGTGAGCCGCTTCATGCACGGTGATTGCCAGCAGCACCGGCAGAGCCCAAATCAAAACGTTTCTAATGATTTCGGCATCAAACATTCCGTTCTCTTTTCCATTTTCTTCTCAACCACCGGCAAATCCAAAAAGATCCAGGCTGCCACGCCCCATCCGCAGTAATTCCGGTGCACCATTCGAGAGGTCGATCACCGTCGTCGCTTCGGGACGGCACGCCCCTGCCTCGATGACCAGATCAATCTCCTTTTCCAGCCGCTCACGGATTTCCCACGCATCCGTGAGGGGCGTTTCCTCACCCGGCAACAGCAGGGTCGAAGACAACAACGGCTCACCCAGTTCTTCCAGCAACGCCCCCACAACCGGATGCTCCGGCACACGGATTCCGATTGTCTTACGCTTTGGATGCAGCATCCGGCGCGGCAATTCGCGCGTGGCTTCGAGAATGAACGTGTATGGCCCCGGCGTGCTCGCCTTCAGCATCCGGTATTGCACATTGTCGACGTGGGCGAATGTAGCGATTTCCGACAAATCACGACACAACAGCGTGAAATGGTGCCGTGCATCCACTCCGCGCAAATGGCGAATGCGGTCGAGCAGCGCCGCATCTCCTAAGCGGCCGGCCAACGCATAGGCTGAATCCGTCGGGAACGCAACCAGCCCCCCCTCTCGGATAATGTTCGCCGCCTGCCGAACCAATCTTGGTTGAGGGGATTCGGGAAAGAGAGAAAAAAACTGAGCCATATCTCTCAGACCAAGCGATGCCACACCGGCTCTAAGTCCGGGGGCAACGGGTTGCAGCGCCCGATATCCACCAGGCTTTCGCTTTCCCCATGAAAATCCGACCCTACCGACGCCAGCAAGCCGTACCGCCGGGCGAGCGTGGCGAAACGTTGCACCTCTTCCGGGCTGTGCGTCCCGGCCATCACCTCCACGCCCTCGCCTCCGGCCGCCACGAAGATATCGATAAGATTGTCGAACGCCGCCTTTGAGAGTTGTTTGCAATACCGCGCCGGGTGCGCCATGACCGCGATGCCGCCCGCGCCCCGTATCCAGTCCACCACTTCTTCCAGCTCAGCCCAACGGTGCGGGATAAAACCAGGTTTGCCATGCGCGAGATAGTGTTTGAACACCGTTGGCATATCCGGCATGATCCCGCTTGCCACCATATGCCGGGCAAAATGCGCCCGGCCGATCATCGCCTGGTTGCGCGCAAAGCGTTGCGCCCCTGAAAGCATCCCGCCCAGCCCCACCCGCGCCAGCGCGTCCGCCATGCGCTGCGCCCGTTCCGCGCGCCCCGCATGAACCCGTTCGAGGCTCGACTTGAGCGCCGGGTTTTCCGGGTCGATACCCAGACCTACCACATGCACCGTCCTATTCTGGTACGTCACTGAGATTTCGATTCCCGGCACGAAACGCACGCCCAGGGCAGCCGCCTCGCGCGCAGCTTCCTCCGTACCGTCCAGTGCGTCGTGATCGGTGAGGGAAAGCAGCGTGACACCGTTACCATGCGCCCGGCGCACGACGTCTGCTGGTTCGAGGCAACCATCTGAAAAGTTGGAATGGCAATGCAGGTCTACGTTCATCGGACGAATGATAGCAAAGCTCCGCCACCGCCCGAAGCATCCGCCCGAAACCCAGGCGGTAATCGTTGTAGAATTTTCTATTTCGGCATAAAACTCACCACTACAACCGGCTCACCACCAGGGAGGAGACCCCCCATGAGCACCATCCGCGAAGAAGACTTCATCCAGTCCATTGCCGACGCTTTTCAATTCATCAGTTGTTATCACCCCCTGGACTTCGTCCAGGCGCTCGGCGAAGCCTGGGCGCGCGAAGAAAGCCCCGCCGCAAAAGACGCCATTGCCCAGATTCTCACCAACTCCCGCATGAGCGCGGAAGGCCGCCGCCCGATCTGCCAGGACACCGGGATTGCCGTCGTCTTCCTCAAGGTAGGCATGGACGTCCAATGGCAAACCCGGCGCAGCGTGCAGGAAATGATCGACGAAGGCGTGCGCCGCGCCTACGACGACCCGAACAACAAACTGCGCGCCTCCGTGCTGCTCGACCCGGCAGGCAAACGCCAGAACAGCCGCGACAACACCCCGGCGGTCGTCCATTATGAAATCGTCCCGGGCGACCACGTGGAAGTGATCTGCGCAGCCAAGGGCGGCGGCTCTGAAAACAAGACCAAAGTCACCATGCTCAACCCGTCCGACGATATCGTCGACTGGGTTCTCAAGACCGTCCCCGCGATGGGCGCGGGCTGGTGCCCGCCGGGAATCCTTGGTATCGGCATCGGCGGTACGCCGGAAAAAGCCGTTCTTCTTGCCAAAGAATCCCTGATGGCCCCGGTCGACATCCACCTCCTGCGCGAAAAGGCCGCGAGTGGCGCAACACTCACCCGTGCCGAAGAACTTCGCCTCGAACTCATGGAAAAAGTAAACGCGCTGGGCATTGGCGCGCAGGGGCTTGGCGGCCTCACCGCCGTAGTAGACGTGAAAGTGCTCGACTATCCCACGCACGCCGCCTCCAAGCCCGTGGCGATGATCCCCAACTGCGCCGCCACCCGTCACGTCCATTTTCACCTCGACGGAACCGGCCCTGCCGTCCTCACCCCGCCCAGGCTCGAAGACTGGCCGCAAATCACCTGGAAGCCCGACACCCAGTCCGCCACCCGCGTCAACCTCGACACCCTGACCAAAGAACAGGTT
>Ga0123354_10014730_pt1 | contig 12178 bp, 11 predicted proteins | sample TergutLab28metaG_2_FD_97872 | JGI IMG/M metagenome (GOLD analysis project Ga0123354, IMG submission 97872) | Labiotermes labralis P4 segment gut microbial communities from Petit-Saut dam, French Guiana - Lab288 P4 | ecosystem: Host-associated > Arthropoda: Insects > Digestive system > Gut ... | reverse complement strand
TGGAAGTTCGACATGAACACGTCGGTTTCCGACATGTCGCGCTCTGTCTGCTTGTCGTAGCCCCGATAGATGGCGTCGTCCGGGCGCTGGAACAGCAGTGCCTCGCAGTTTTCCACCAGCTTGTAGCTGCGGTGGCCGTCCAGCCCGATCTGATCGCCAGGCACGACGGTCGATGCCGAGATGTCGTCCTCCGTCTGCACCTTCGTGGCCGGGAAAAAGTCGTGGCGCAGGCCGAACAGGCGCCACGCCCCGTCTGGCTCGAAGCCGACGCGCAGCATGTTCACGGTGATCTCGTCGCCGTTGAGGCGCAGCGCGTTGCCCTTGCGGCCGTTGATGTTGCCCACCGTGAAGTGGCTGCGCCAGTCGCCGCCCCACTCTGCGCGGTAGTACCGCTTGATCACGTAAACCATCTCGAGCACGTGCGGCGGGATCGACGCCAGCCACTGGTTGTACTCGTCGGAGTAGTCCGTCGACGGCGTCAGCAGCTTGATCACCGATCCGATGCTGCGCTTGTCTGAAAGGATCGGGCGCTTGTCGTGGCCGCGCTTTGCCGGGTCGGCGTAGCAGTTGAGGCAATCGTGGCTGAGGATGGCTTCGACGGCGTCCATGTCTTTGTCAAAATCCGCCACGTAGACGCGGCCACCGGTGAAGGCGTCCGAAATGCTCTTGGAGATCTCCGACTTGCCGCCGCCAGAAACGGTGCTGGGCTTGTGGCAGATGGTCGAATTGGCGTTGGTGCCCACCAGCGTCCACTTGGTGGCGTCCGTCGGCTGCGTGGTCATCACAACCTGGTAGCCGTTCGGGCCGATGTAGGTGCGTCCGGCAACAAGGGGCAGCGAACCGGCGTGCGGGCCGTCCTCATCCCAACTCACGGTGCGGGTGTGCAGCGAGTAGCGGGCGTTCGCCGGCACCAGCCGCACCCCGGGCAACTGCGCGTCGAGGGCGTACCCGCCAGGCTGCATCGTGAACCGGTCGGGCTCGCGGGCGACGATGTCTTCCAGGCGGAAGAAATCGCCAGCCGAGTCGTCGAGGTACTCCTGGCCCAGGTCGTAGCTCGGATACACGCGCGCGCCGCCGGCGTGCTCTTCCTCCGCGTTGCCGAACAGGTTCGCCGAGTACGAGATGTGCGACTTGACTTCTTTCTTGCAGTACCCGTAGTAGTTGTCGGCGATGACAGTGACGATGACTCCCCGGTCGTCGCGGGCACACACCTTGAACGCCTGTCCGCCGTTGTACAGCTCGTCCTCGTCTTTCCAGCACATGCCGTCGCGGATCTGGCGGGGCGTCGCTTCAGCAACCGGCGGCAGGCCCAGAGAACGCTTGGTGACGCCCGTCAGATGCGGCGCCAGGATGACGCAGCCGGTGTGACCCGTCCAGTTCTGCGGCTTGAGCGACGCGTCGTTCTCGGGCAGGTACGGGTCACCGCCGTTGCCGAAGATGCCCTCCACGAAGTCGAGGTTCGACACCAGCGAACCGGGGGCGATGAACCGCACCTCCATGCGGTGCTCGCGCACGAAACCGGGCACCACCGGCGACACCAGCGGGCGCAGCAGCAGTGACACGTAGCAGGCCGCCTTGTTCTGCTGGTTGGCGGTGTACGGCAGGATCATGTCCTCGACCGGCGCCTGGAATGCCAGCTCCAGCAGGCGGGCGAATGTCTGCTTCGACACGGCGATCTTGTCGTCCGGGATCGGCAGCCCGCCCTCGACGACGTGGAACACCCCGGCCGTCGTGCGGCGGTCGTTCAGCGGGTTGTGCAGAACGCCGTTCGCCACTCGGTAGCTCGACAGCCTTGGCGACGTCACGTAGTCGGAGTCGTACGGTAGCGACAGCGCGCGCCCGAGCCCCGGTTCATCCAGCACGAAGGTGCGCTTGGGCAACGCCGGTCGCAAGCCGGTTTCTTCGAGGTAGTCGTCAAGAAACGACTGGATACGCTTATCAGCGGCGCAGTACCTGTCGGCCAGGCGGCGGTTGAGCTCGCGTTGGCGGGCCAGCAACGGTGCGGCCAGTTGGGCGGGCTCGCTGTCCTCGAACCCTTCAGGGCACGGAAGGCCTAGCTGGGCTAGGCGTAGGTTGACGTGGGAGTTCTGCATCAATCCATTATCCACGATCACCCAAGATGTCGCGCCAACGTTCAACCCGTGGCCGTCTGCGTGGCGGCCAGTTGCCCGCACGCCCCATCGATGTCGCGCCCACGGGTGTCGCGCACCGTCACCGGCACCCGTGCCTCCAGGTGTCGTACGAACTCGGACAGCCGTGCTGGTGCCGAGGCCGTCCATTTCGATCCGGGCGTCGGGTTCAGCGGGATCACATTGACATGCGCCCACGCCCAATCGCCCCTGGCGCGCAACAAGCGCCCCAGCGCGTCGGCCCGCTCGGGCTGGTCGTTGACGCCGTCGATCAGCGCGTACTCGATTGACACCCGCCGCTTCGTCACCCTGGCGTACTCCCAGGCCGCGTCGAGCACCTGCGCCACTGGGAACCGCTTGTTGACGGGCACCAGCTGATCGCGCAGCTCGTCGTCCGGGGCGTGCAGTGAGACGGCCAAAGTCAGCGGCAGTCCCTCGCCCGCCAGGCGGGCGATGCCGTCCGGCAAGCCCACCGTCGAGACGGTGACCCCGCGAGCCGAGATGCCCAGCCCGTCCGGTGGCGGTGCCGTGATGGTGCGCACCGCTGCGACGACCCGCTCGTAGTTGGCCAGCGGTTCGCCCATGCCCATCAACACAACGTTGCCAACCCTGCCGGTGGTGGCGGCCTGCCATACCTGGGCGACGATTTCAGACGCCTCCAGGTTGCGCCGCAACCCGCCCTGCCCGGTTGCGCAGAACGGACAGCCCATGCCGCAGCCGGCCTGCGACGAGACGCACACGGTATTGCGCTTCGGGTAGCGCATCAAAACAGACTCGATCACGGCGTCATCGTGCAGCCGCCAGGCTGTCTTGATAGTGCGCCCCTTATCCGCCTGCCACACCGCCGCCAGCCGCAACACCGGCCAAAGCCAGTTGGTGGCCACCAGCTCGCGGATTTCTTCTGGTAGATCCGTGAATTGCTCCGGGGCGTCTTCAAGCCTGTCGAACACATGCCGCGAAATCTGGCCGGCGCGGTAGCCCGGCAGCCCTTCCGATTGGACAGACGCCACCCTCTCATCCGGCGTCATGCCCAGCCAGTGCTTCACATCATCCACAGATTCATCATCGCCCAGGCCAGCGGGGCGCAGAAGAGCAACGAGTCGAGGCGGTCCATCGCCCCACCGTGGCCTGGCAGCAATTTGCCCATGTCCTTGACGCCGGCGTCGCGTTTGATGGCGCTCTCGGCCAGGTCGCCGATCACTGCGGCACCGCCAAGCACCACGCCGAGCACAGCGCCCTGCCACCAGGCGGCGTGCAGCACGAAGTAGCTGAGCAGCGCACCGGCGATCGCAGCCCAGATGATGCAGCCGACGACGCCCTCCCACGTCTTGCCCGGGCTGATGTGCGGGGCTAGCTTGTGGCGTCCCAAAAGCGAACCCATGATGTAAGCCCCTGAGTCACCGATCACGATGACAGCGACGTAGGTCGCCACCTGCTCCACCGGGTGCGGGGTGCGCAGCATGGCCATGACGAATGTCAGCAGCAACGGCAGGTAGGCGATCATCAGGGCGCTGACGCCGACGTCTGCCAGGAAGCCATCAACCGGGCCGCGCAGGCGCCAGGCCAGCACGATCAGGAATAGCACAGCGCAGCCGATGAACCCGACCGTGAAAACGTCGCCCAACCAGCCGCCGTATTCGAGTATCAGCAGCGCGCCGCCGCCGATTGCCACGACCAGCCAGGCGGGGCGCCGGTCGTGGAGGCTGGCAGCTTGATTCAGCTCGTGTACCGCCAGCCCCATGAAGGCAGCGATCAGTACGACTAGCGCCCACTGGCACAACCACAAGCTCAGTGCCAGAACCGCCACCATGCCGACGCCGACGCCGGAACGAACCGCAAGGTCGCGCAACTTCGCGAGTGCACCCGGCGATGGGCTATGTGTCGATTGCGTCATGGTTGCTGGTCACACGGCCATCAGTTCGGTTTCTTTGGTCTTCAGCATCGTGTCGACCAAGTCGATGTTCTTCTTGGTTGCCGTGTCCAGTTGCTTCTCGTCGCGGGCGGCCTCGTCCTCGCCGATGAGCTTGTCTTTCTCCTGCTTCTTGACGGCGTCCATTGCTTTGCGGCGGATGTTGCGAATGGCGACGCGCCCGTCCTCAGCCTTGGTGCGGGCGATCTTGACGTACTCGCGGCGCCTTTCCTCTGTGAGCTCCGGCAGTACGACGCGGATTGTGTTGCCGTCGTCACTCGGTGCCACGCCGAGGTCCGAGTCGCGGATGGCCTTCAGCATGGCCGGCAGCGACGTGCGGTCGAACGGGGTGATCAGCATGGTGCGCGGCTCCGGTGAGTTGAACGTCGCCAGTTGCAGCAGCGGCGTGGGGGTGCCGTAGTAGTCGGCTTGCAGCTTGCTGAACATCTCGGGTGTGGCGCGGCCTGTCCTGATGGCGGCGAAGTCTTGACGGGCGTAGTCGATGGCGCCGCTCATCTTCGATTCGGCCTCACGGATGATGTCGTCTGTCATGGCATCCTTCTCTCGTTCCCGCGGGTACCTTATAGCCCACGCTTTCTACTAGTAGATTCTCTCACGACTCGCCGACAAAGCACCGATTGAAGTCAAGCCCGCACCATGGTGCCGACCGCCTCACCGCGAGCCGCCTTCGCTATATTGCCCGCCACGTCGAGGTTAAAGAACACCATGGGCAGCTTGTTATCGCGGGCCAGCGACACGGCGGTCGCGTCGGCCACCTTCAGGTCGCGGGCCAGGAACTCGTCGAACGTCAAGGTGTCAAACATCTTGGCTTGCGGGTTGGTATGCGGGTCGGCGTCGTAAACGCCGTCAACGCCGTTCTTGGCCATCAGCAGCACCTCAGCACCCATCTCGAGGGCGCGCTGCGCCGCCACGGTGTCCGTCGAGAAGTAGGGCATGCCGCTGCCGGCGCCGAAAATCACCAGGCGCCCCTTTTCTAGGTGCCGGATGGCGCGCAGCGGGATGTACGGCTCGGCGACCTGGCCCATGGCGATGGCCGTCTGCACACGGGTGGGCAGGCCGGCCTTCTCGCAGAAGTCCTGCAGGGCCAACGAGTTCATCACGGTGCCGAGCATGCCGATGTAATCAGCGCGGCCACGGTCCATGCCGCCAGCCTGCAGCTCAACGCCGCGGAAGTAGTTGCCGCCACCGACCACAACCGCCACCTGGACGCCACTGTGGACGACGTCAGCGATTTGGCGGGCGATTGAACTGACCACGTGGGGGTCGACGCCAAGCGCCCCGCCCCCGAATGCTTCACCTGACAACTTGAGTAAGACTCGGTGATAAACCATGGCGATCCCTTCTTGAAGATGCCGGTTGTAAACCCAACTCTACTTGATCGCTACCGGTTCCCGGTCGACACCAGGCGTCTGCCAGCACACACAATCAGGCGCCCGCTGCGAACCTCACGAAACGCGTGATCTTCACGCCGGCCTCCTTGGTCAGCTGGCCGATGGTCTTCTTCTCGTCGACCAGCGACTGCTGCTCCATCAGCACGACGTCCTTGTAGAAGGCAGTGATACGGCCGTCGACAATCTTCGGGATGAGTGCTGCCGGCTTGCCCTCTTCGACCGCAGTCTCCTCGGCAACGCGGCGCTCTTTCGCCAACACGTCTTCCGGCACCTCTTCGCGAGTGACGTACTCTGCCCGCATTGAGGCGATCTGCAACGCGACCGAGTGCACGAAATCTGTGTCATGGCCCTCGTATTCGACCATGACGCCAACCTGGGGCGGCAGGTCTTGCGAGCGGCGGTGCAGGTACGTCTCAACCTCGCCACCGAACCATGCCACTTGCTGCAGTTCGATCTTCTCGCCGATCTTGGCCACCAGGAGAGCGATCTCGTCGTCGACCGTCTGATCGCCGTCAAGCACCAGCGCGTTACCCGCCACCGTGCCCTCGGCGTGAGCTTGGTCGACGGCCTGCACGATGCGGTTGGCCAGGTCGACGAACTCGGCGTTCTTGGCAACGAAATCAGTTTCGGCCGCCAGTTTGATCATGGCGTGCCCGCTGGCCGCCACCAGGCCATTGCTGGCCTCGCGGTCGCTGCGATTGGCGGCCTTGACCGCCCCGGTGACGCGCAGTATCTCGATGGCGCGCTCGAAATCGCCATCGGCCTCGTCGAGCGCCTTCTTGGCGTCCATCATGCCCGCGCCCGTGTGGTCGCGAAGCTTCTTTACATCAGCGGCTGTGATTGCCATGGGGGTTCCTCTCTCACTCAGCTTCAGGGGTATCAGTGTCCGCGGCCTCTTCCACCGCGATGATCTCGACTGGTTCGTCGGCCAGTTCCTCGGCGACCTCCTCGATCGCCTCTTCAGCCAATTCCTCGGCTAGCGCCTCGACGACCTCTTCAACCGCCTCTTCGACTAGCTCCTCGGCGACCTCTTCGGTCACTTCCTCAACCAGCTCGTCGGCGGGTTCCTCAACCGGCATCGCGGCTGCCAGAAGCTCGCGCTCCCAGTCTGGCATCGGCTCGGCCTCAGCTTCGGCCACCGGGCCGGCGGTGCGCGCGACGAGACCCTCGGCAACAGCGTCAGCAATCAGCTTTGTCAGCAATGCTGCCGCCCTGATCGCGTCGTCGTTACCTGGTACCGGGAAGTCAACCTCGTCCGGGTCGCAGTTCGTGTCGAGGATTGCTACGACCGGGATCTTCAGCTTGCGCGCCTCGTCGATGGCCAGGTGCTCCTTGATGGTGTCAACCACCCAGATCGCCTGCGGCAGCCGCATCATGTCCTTGATGCCGCCAAGCGAGATGGCCAGCTTGTCCTTCTCGCGGCGCAGCCCCAGCAGCTCTTTCTTGGTGAGCCCGCCCGGTGTGATGGTCTCAAGGTCCATGCCCTCAAGCTCCTTCAGCCGCTGCGTGCGCTTGTTAATCGTGGCGTAGTTCGTAAGCATCCCGCCTAGCCAGCGCTGGTTCACGTACGGCATACCGACGCGGGTCGCCTGCTCGGCGATCGATTCCTGCGCCTGCTTCTTGGTGCCGACGAACAGCACTTGGCCGCCCCTCGCCACTAGGTTCTTGATGAAGGCTGACGCCTCCTCAATGTACGTCAGCGACTGGCGCACGTCGATGATGTAGATGCCGTTGCGCTCGCCGAAGATGAACCGCTTCATCTTGGGGTTCCAACGACGGGTCTGATGTCCGAAGTGAACGCCGTTGTCAAGCAACTGGCGGACGGTGACGGCGGCCATAGCCGGTCCTTCCTGCGCGGGTGCTACCCGCTGACTTGCGCCGGATGGCTTTCACCCGGCTCGGTTGTTGGCCCTGCCAGTTGGCCGGGCCCCTGGCGCACCTGCGGTAACCTCTCCTTGTAGGAGACCTCGGCGACCGCGTCGGAATGGCGCGCGCGTAGTCAGTTCGTCAGAACTGCGACCAACAATCTTACTTGAAGACGCCCCCTTGAGCCAACCTGTCGGGTTATCCACATGTCTGGCGGCCACAGCAGCCGCGTCCACAGCCTGCCGCCGTCTTTTTCGATTGGCGACGCCCGTCCAATAATCTGGGCATGAGACTATTTCATTCGCTGGCCGCCGTCGTTGCCGTCGCCGCCTGTTTTATCATCGGCGCTCCCCTGGCCCACGCCGACCCCACCCATGTCTGGCCCGTCCACGGCGCTGTCGTCAGGGGGTTCGACCCGCCCGCCACCACCTATGGCACGGGGCACCGGGGCATCGACATCGCCGGGGACGCTGGCACCGTCGTGGTGGCAGCCGCCGATGGCACCGTGTCATTCGCCGGGTCTGTCGGCAACGTGCCGATGATCACCGTGACACACGACGGCGGGGTGCGCACCACCTACCAGCCGGTGCAGCCCACCGTCGCCAAGGGCGCACGCGTGCAGGCCGGCGACCCGATAGGCACACTGCTGGATGGCCACGCCGCCACGACCTGCCTGCACTTCGGCGTGCTGTTCGGCAGCGAGTACCTCGACCCGGTGCGCTGGCTCGGCGCGGGCGCCGGGGTGCGATTGCTGCCCGACAACAGCACGGTGCCGCCGCTGGCCGACGCCGTCAGCGCTGCCACCGCCAGCGGGTGGCCAGTCGCCGGCCCCATCACGTCGCCGTACGGCTGGCGCATCCACCCCATACTCAAAGTGCGCCGGTTCCACGACGGCATCGACATCGCCGCTGCCTGCGGTACTCCAGTGACCACGCCATGGCCCGGCGTCGTCGTGGCCACCGGCAGCAATTCGACAGCTGGGCGCTTTGTACGCGTCTCGCACGGCGCCATCATCACCACATACATGCACTTAAGCCGCATCGACGTTTCGGTGGGCCAGCAATTGGTTGGCGGCCAGAAGCTCGGGCTGGTCGGCACCACCGGTCTCTCGACGGGCTGCCACCTGCATTTTGCCGCCTCCAAGAACGGCCAGAGCATCAACCCGAGGCCCCTGCTTCCCTGAGGCTTAGGCCCGCGGATGGGCCTGCCGATACGCCGCTTTCAGGCGTTCGTCTGTCACATGGGTATACAACTGGGTGGTGGCCAGCGACGCGTGGCCAAGCATCTCCTGCACACTGCGCAGGTCGGCGCCACCCTCCAGCAAGTGGGTGGCCATTGCGTGGCGCAGCCCGTGGGGGCCGACGTCCGGCGCCTCCGGCACCGCCTCCATGGCCTCGTGCACCACGCGACGGGCCACCCTCGGGTCAAGCCTGGCGCCGCGGGCGCCAAGGAACAGCGCGCCGCCAGACAACTGGCTGGCCAACTGGCCCCGCACCCCCAGCCACTCCTTGATGGCCTCAAGGGCCGGACGCCCCAGCGGCACCACCCGCTCCTTGTTGCCCTTGCCCAGCACCCGGATGGTGCCGCGCGCCCAGTCGATGTCGTCGACGTCAAGCCCGCACAGCTCGGCGACGCGCACGCCGCCGCCGTACAGCACTTCCATCACCGCCACGTCGCGGCGCGACACCGGGCCCCCTTCCTCACCGGCGTAGGCGATGACGGCGTCCATCACCGCCCGCATCTGCGACTGCGATGGCGCCAATGGCAGACGGCGCGGCAGCTTCGGCGAACGCAACGCCGCCGTCGGGTCAGCCTCGACAAGGCCGCTGTGCCGGGCCCAGGCGAAAAAGACCCGGGCAGCGCTGCCCCGCCGCCGCAGCGTCGCCGCCGCCGCCCCGGCGCGCACCGCCAGCGCCAGCCACGACCGAACTTCAGCCAGGCCGATGCCCGGCAATTCACCGATGCCGGTATCGGCGGCGTAGGCAAGCAGCGAGCCGACGTCGCCAATGTATGCGTCCACCGTGTGCGGCGACAAGCCGCGCTCCAGCGCCAGATGATCGCGGAAGCGCGACAGCGCCGCCTCCAGCGGCCGCGGCAATTCTGTTGGGCCCACGCGACCAGAATGTCGCAACAGCCGCCGGTTGGCAACATGGCGCGCCGTATAATTTTGGGCGAAGGGCCGATTTACGAAAGGGATGTCATGCCATCTGCCGCGCAGTGGGCCGACCGGGGCACCATTCGTCGCATCACCACATGGGACGAGCCAGTGATGCGCCAGCCCACCCGGCCCGTGACCGATTTCGGCCCGGAGTTCCAGCAGCTCGTGGCCGACATGTTCGCCACAATGAAGGCAGCGGACGGTGTCGGCCTGGCCGGCCCGCAGGTGGGTGTCGACCTGGCCATGTTCGTGTTCAATTGCCCGGACGCCGATCGCAAGCTCATATCCGGGGTCGTCTGCAATCCGACGGTCATATTGCCGGAAGGCAAAGACCGCAACTTCGACGCCACCCAGGAGGGCTGCCTGTCGTGGCCCGGCGCCTACCAGCTACTGGCGCGCCCTGACAAGGCCACCTGCCAGGGTGTCGACGAGAACGGCCAGCCGATCACCATCAACGGCACCGGCATGCTCGCCCGCTGCCTGCAGCACGAAACAGACCACCTGAGCGGCACCGTCTTCGGCGACAGGCTGTCGTCGCGGTCACGGCGCGCCCTGAACGAAGAGCGCGAGCGACTGGCCCACCTCTACCCGGCGGACTGGCCGATCACCGCAAGGGGGCGCTCAGATGACGACGATTGATCACGCATGACAGAATAGACAACATGTCACAGGTCGCGCAGCTCGAAGGGGTCGTAATACGGCGTGGCATCGCCACGCTGATCGACGGGCTGAGCCTGACCATCGATGAAGGCGACCGGTGGGTTGTTATCGGACCCAATGGTGCGGGCAAGACAACGTTATTGACATTGCTGGCCGCGCAGACCTACCCCAGCCGCGGCACGGTTTCGCTGTTGGGCCGCACGCTCGGGCGCGTCGACGTCTTTGAACTGCGTCCCAGAATCGGGGTCGCGGCGCAAACGGTGGCCAACCGCATTCCGGCGGACGAGAAGGTGTTCGATGTCGTCATGTCGGCCGCCTACGGGGTGCTGGGGCGCTGGCACGAGAAGTACGAGGACGTCGACTCCGACCGCGCCGGGTTGCTGTTGCGCACCTGGCACGCCGACCACCTGTCGCAGCGCACCTTCGGCACGCTCAGCGAGGGCGAGCGCAAACGGGTCGAGATCGCCCGCGCCCTGATGACCGACCCTGAACTGCTGCTGCTCGACGAGCCGAGCGTCAGCCTCGACCTGGCCGGCCGCGAGACACTGGTGCGCAGCCTGGCTAATCTGTGCCTCGACCCGGCTGCCCCGGCGACAGTGCTGGTGACGCACCACCTGGAGGAGATTCCGGACGGCATAACGCACGCCCTGCTGCTGAACCACGGCCAGGCGGTGGCCGCCGGCGAGATCAGCCAGGCGCTGACGTCGGAAAGCCTCAGCGAGACCTACGAGATGCCGCTCAAACTGCGCTACGACGAGGGCCGCTGGTCGGCGCGCAGCGCCTGATCGTCGGCCTTGGCGGCGTACCTGGACGCCAGCGCCGAGCAGGCCATCAGCTGTGCCTGGTGAAAGATCATCAGCGGCAAAACGATCAGCCCGACACTGGCCGCCGGGAACAGCACGTACGCCATCGGCACACCAGAAGTCAGCGACTTCTTGGTGCCGCAGAACTGGATGGCAATCTGGTCGCGCCGCTCGAAGTGCAGCCACCCGGCGATGTGCCAGGTGAGCCAGAGCATGAACGCCAGGATCACAAGGGCGATCAGAATGATCAATAGCACTGACGGCACGTTGGTGCGCGACCAGACGTGCTGCGTCATGGCGTCGGCGAACGCCAGGTACACCACCCCGGCGATGGTCGCCTGGTCGAAGTACTTCAGCTTCGGGTGCCCCAGCACGAAGGAGGCACACCACTTGCGCAACAATTGGCCTAGCACGAAGGGCGCCAGTATCTGCGCCACCACGTCGAGAATTGAAGACACCTGGATCACCAGCCCGGTGGTGCTCATCAGCCACAGGGCCAGCAGCGGGGTGATCACCACGCCGAGCATATTCGACAGCGATGAACTGATCACTGCCCCGGCAACGTTGCCCTTCGCGATCGACGTGAAGTTGACGGCCGATTGGATAGTGCCCGGCACCACGCAGATCCAAAGAATGCCCCGGTACAGCTCTGGGCCGATCAGCGCCGGGCTCAGCGGCCGCAGCGCCAGCCCGATCAGCGGGAAGATCACGAACGTGCAGGCCAAGATCACCACGTGCAGCCGCCAGTGCTTCAGCCCGGCGACGGTCTCTTGGGGCTTCAGCCGCGTGCCGTACAGGAAGAACAGGATGGCCACCATCACCCGCGACACCCACATGCCCGCCACCCGGCCCTCGCCGGACACCGGCAACAGCGTGCCCAGCACGGCCATGCCGATGATCAGCAGCAGGAAGTAATCGGGCAGAAAGCGGCGCCACTTTTTAGGCGCGCCGTTCGCAGACATGCCTGACAGTTTACGTGACACACTGGGAGCATGGCCGAATTCATCGAAGTGACCGCCGCTGATGACACCAGGCTCGACGACTACGTGCGCCTGCGCGAATCGAGCTTGCGCCGCAGCGTCGAGACGGCCGGCGGGCTGTTCATCGCCGAAAGCGAGCTGGTGATCAGGCGCGCCGCCGAGGCCGGCCACACCGCCCGTTCGTTCATGCTTGTGCCTCGCTGGGTCGACGGCCTGCGCGACGTGCTCGACGCCTCGAATGCCCCCTGCTACCTGGTCACC
>Ga0123354_10014729_pt1 | contig 12179 bp, 11 predicted proteins | sample TergutLab28metaG_2_FD_97872 | JGI IMG/M metagenome (GOLD analysis project Ga0123354, IMG submission 97872) | Labiotermes labralis P4 segment gut microbial communities from Petit-Saut dam, French Guiana - Lab288 P4 | ecosystem: Host-associated > Arthropoda: Insects > Digestive system > Gut ... | reverse complement strand
GCGCAGCACACACTTTACACAGTCTTGCAGGATACTTCCTTTTTCCCTCCCCACCACCAACAATTTTTTCAAGTTTGTGTATTCTGAAATCACCGGAGAGTCTGCCTGGCGGGACCTGTTTAGGCCCCCTTGGTGTTGTTTGCTTCTCTGTCAACTGAAGGTCATCAGAATTGGACTCACTTTGATTCTGAACTTCTGATATCCAGGACCTTCGTACCTCATGCAGGAAGTTCTTGTACTTTACTTTTTTGTTTGTAGTGTCCTGTACACAAAAAACGCATTGGAGAGAACACAGTTTAGCAGATGCAGTACCACTTTTTTTGACCACTTTACAGTTTTCCTCAGAAGTGAGTGAAAACTAGGGTACTGATTTGCCCTGTCTATGCCCTTTATGAATTTATTGAACTGGCCAACAACATAAAGTTTCTTTATTTCCATGTTTGTTTTCCTGTCTTTCCTCCCTTCATTTACAATTGTTGCATCATGGATCATATTTATCATTCGCACAAGTCTTGTCGTTCCACACTTGCACCATTATGTCACCATTCCTCCTGAATGCTGACTTCTCTTTTTTCCAGCACTTGCTTTCCCCATCTAGGTCACATGGAATGCCCCTGTTAGCTCTTACACTGCCACAGACTCTCACGTTTCTGTCTAGCAATGTCTGAGCTAATCTCTCACTCTTATAAAAATTGTCTTGATAGATGTGTGGAAAAATGGGTGTGGAAATTGTGGGGTCAGTGGACCAGTAGAAGATCGCAATTGTTTATGTGAACTAATTGTGGGGACATCACTGTCACTGTCCAAACTGTCACCGTCACTATAATCAGAGACATCAGAACGTGTATCCGCATATAACTCACACAAAATATCATCCTCTTGCAGAACATTCCTATGCAAGGCCATGACTGCAACTGAAGGAAAACAGAGATAGTATCTGAATGAGCGGTCCCTTTGTTGCAGTCTTATAGTTCTAAAAATTGGGGGTCATGACTGGTCTGTTTATTTGTAACTTGAGAACCAAGCATCCTGCAACAAGCTGTCAATAACCCTGAAGCAAAAAGTGAGCCAGACCAGCTGACAAACAGACGTGCAGGATGTCATGTATAAAAACGTAGAAATGTGTGACCCGTCAACAATGCATGGGATAGCAATCACGCATTTCTGCGTGGCCTGACGGCAAGATGTTAATATAGCACTTTATGCAGATATGGCAGAATGTATGTTGGTTGGACAGACAGACCACTAGTTGTGACAACATACACACAAGTTTGATTAGTGTCTTCTACAATAATATGCAATAAACCTACACCCTCATGAAGAAGGCTGCCATGGATGTTGGTATGAAGCCAAGATTTTGCATGTTGAAAAGAAAAGGTATAGTAAACACAACAAACAGGGATGCACATGTTATGTTGGATAAATCCAGTCAGCAAACCTAGTTTGTAAATTTTGCCCATATGGATTCAGCATGCTTGTCTTTCAGAATTTCCTTACAGGTTCCTTTCTTTCTCCATTCACGGTGCTACCATGGGGGATGTAATCATCTATATTACTATGGCAAGGTTTGTTTGCAACATCATGACCTACTGAAGAAAGCTTATGATACAGCACTGATTATAATCTCTTCTGTTTTTATTATTCCATTCTCAAAAATTGTTCTTTAAACCAAAAAGCTAATGTTAAAAATTGGTAGTGTAATCTGTACCAAAAGTCATGGGACGTACATCGAATACATTAGCTTCTCCTGGCCACTGGTGGTGGCAGCACATCACTGTAAGAGGCTTGCATAAGCACTGCACTGGAGTGGAAGTTATTGGTCCTACAAAAACTGTTCTTTAACTTAGGATTCAGTTATGTCCATCAAAATCTATAACTGCCTTCAAAATGCGCAGAAGACAATTTCCAATTGAAATTGCATTTGCTATGACAATCAAAAGGTCTCAAGGACAGAGCTTAAACATGTTGGAATATATCCACCACCAATTAGTTTTACACACGGCCAGCTCTACATGGCATCTTCCCGATCCACTTCGTATGTTGTCACTATTGCAATTACTGCAAGGCAGTGACAATGTACAGAAAAAGACGAAGTCATAACATCAAAAATTTTTTAACTCAAGAAGTGACTTAAAGTTTCAAATATATAAATAATTCTCTGTTGGTTAAATATTTTATTGTACATAAAAATTATCTGCCCAGGTATAACTAGTATTTATTATTAATTTCAATTTTCTTCCAAATCAATGTTTGTGTGCTGAATCACTGGTTTGATTGGAATTATCACCTTCAACTCCTCTTTCCATCTTCATTTTAGACTTTCATGCGTATTTCCACAATTTTTATAGTAATTTATATAGCATATTTTCTAACCATCACGTGCTGACAAAAACCAAACTCTAAGTGCATATATAAATCACATATGTCATTCAGTGACTTGGAACAGCTACTTTGATCAGTCCTAGCTGAGTATATACCATCCCACCCTATCACCTGAAGATGGGAACAGATCCAGTTCCCAACACACTGTGTTATCAAAATCACCACTCAACATAACTTTGTATGTGGAAGAGAAACATTACCAAAATTCAAACTGACATGAGAACAAGTCTACACCACTCTCAAAAACAGACACTATAGATTATTTCTTAAAATACAGTACATGCTATTGTAGGTCTCAGTAATCTCAGACGCCTTTATGATAACAAACTGTACAATATATAGGATTATTTTCTTTTATCTGCATATCTCTTCCCCTTACTCTGCATGGATATTTGTACAATAATATACATTGGATCATATTATAAATAAACTGCCATAAAACAAAATGTTAACTTCCTATATCAAATGGGAAAGAGAGGCTGAAAATGGACTGCAGTCAAATACTGTCTGTATACATACCTCCACTCCTAATTTTATCAAAGCAGCATTCAAGTATGTGTTTTGCTTCCACGTCAGTCTTATTAAAACATATATCATGAGCCAAGGACAGTAGGATTTGGCTCAGCTGGGCACTATGCAGCCAATCCTGCACACAGGGATCTGACCGGTGTTCCAGTGCAGAGCTCACACACCATACTAACAGTCCTGTATGAGACACCTGACAACAAAAGTAACACATTTTTTAAACTCCAACTCCACAGTGCAGCAGTCCTTTTGAGAAGCCAATTCACAGTCAGCTGGTAAATTCCCCATTAGTATGGAACCTGAAGGCAACAACCGGAACGAATTTGGAAACAGATCAACTTTCACCCACACTTAAAATCACTTTGTTTTAGGTTCAAATTATCTCCCATAAGTCCCTTGAGGTTTTCCAACTAAAATTTTGTGTGCATTTCTCTTCTTCCCAACATGTCATGTGACTCACCCATCTTATTCTTCTTGAGTTGATTAGTCTGATCTATTTTGTGAACATGCTATATTCAAGATTTTTGAACTCATGTTAATGATGAGACATCCGCTTTTGCAAAATAATGGACTTCATCAATCGCCCAGGTTTTATATTAGAAACACAATATTTTGTAAAACTGTTCTGAATCTAATTGTTAACATACATTAGTATTACACGAATAAAATGCTTTCAAGACTCATGTTGAAATTGCCTTGTAAGATCTCTGAATGTTTACAGACTCACATGGAAATGAGATGTGAACTAACAATAACTTAATGACATTCTACATTATTTTTAAATTTACAAAATCAACTAATCATACAGGGGTTACTAACAGTTCCAAAGGGTTATGATAACATATTACACACAGGGTTACTGTGGTTTTAGACTTCATTCACAACCTCCTATTTAAACAAGAACATCATGTTTTGGAAATTGAATTTGTTCCCCTCCACACATGATATGGTGGGGACACAACCACTTCATTTCTCAATCACTGAATAATCAGTGTCAGTAATTACCTCTACAAGCACCAAGGGCTGAGTCTGTCAGCAGCAGATACCACAACAATAAGGCATAAGAAATTGAAAATATGTGGACATCAAAAGGTGTTACAAAGAGCCTTTTAGAGCCTCGTGGTTACAATATGTACCACCAAATTTAAAAGTTAGAAGTTCTTGTGTTTTGTCTACAGGGTGCCCTGATGTGTTTTGTTACCAATCACTCTCCTCTACAGCACTGACTGGTTTTTATAAGCACATCTGCAAAATCGCAAAAAGCACCTGCTAGCTTTGTCATGTCTGTCCATCTGTCTGTCTGTCCACATGTAGCAGCTCAGCTTCTACTCAGATTTTCATGAAATTTGATGCGGGAAGACTATCACTAAGAGCTTTTTGGTTATAATCAGACAAATGCTTTATATGAACTATGGCTTACTGGTGTTGATGACATAAAATATCCACAAAAGTGCTGTTTTTGAGTGAAATATCAGGTGGTTAAGGCAGCTAAGGAAGAATAAAATGATACACAAATGTGCCACATTACATTATACATACAATGCCTAACTTGTTATAAAAGAGAGATGGAATGTGCTCACTGAATCTTCAAACATGGTTAGGTAAATCTTAGTCCTAAAATGAACTGTGCCATGGCCCAGTCACTGGCCTTTCACTGTGGAGGCCCAGGTTTGATCCTGAACCAGTCCATATGTGATTTGTGGTGGACAAAGTGGCACTGGGCCAGGATTTCTTTGAGTACTTCCATTCTTCTTCCAGCAATATCATTCCACCAATGCTCCACACTCATCTCTATCTACATGCTGCTTTTACCAGGACAAATGGGTGCAGTTTTGGAACCTTTAAAAAGCAACATTCTTTCAGAAATCAGGAACAATGGGTAGATAAATACTTTCAGTTTTTAGTCTTTAATGGGTTAAAGCAACTGGAACATCATCAACAGCAACAATCCCACACACCTTCATACAACTCTTCACCAATTAAGAGTTGGAAAAAATGGCTTCTTTCACAAACATAAATTGTGCTGGATAGAAGTAATATCAGAAGATGGGTTCTATCTTGTAAACACAACTACAGTATTGACAGAGTTCTAAATACACACACACACAACACAAAATCCAACCTAAAACTGAGACAATAATTTATCATGATAATCTGCGTCAGTTTATACCTTGCACAAACCCTCCAGGATGTGGTTCTTCCCATCAGCCGTTAGGAACTTCAACAAGGCAAAAGTGATGCATACTACACTCTCACAACAAACTTTCTCATCTTGCAGCCACTTCCATAATTTTGCATCATACAGCTGAACCAACAACTCGTTACTTTCTGTTTGTATATCTTCTGCTACAATCACTTTTAATAAGCTGAAGAATAATTCCCTTGACTCAAATGCTCTTATCAACTTCTCAAGATACACCAAAAAAGTTGGGTCAGAATACTGTTCTGTTTTTGTCAGGTAAGACACACCAAGAACTTCAACGAAGGCCTGTAAATATTTGTCAGTGTGGAAGTCATTTGACAAGGACAAAGCAGTTTCACTACAACTCTCTGTTTCTGGACTTTCATCCTCTGAGTTATTTTCTTGTAAAATAAATTTTACTTTAAGTCCTTGCCTAGATCTTTTGTGCTTTGGATTCTTAAGGCAAAGACATAGCTCTAAATGTGTGTTCAGAAGCCACTCAGCACAGATGGGTCTCGACTGGCATGACTCTTCTGTTGGAGAAAGGGACTCCAGTATGACAGATGTAAGGTGATCCCAAAACAGCTGAACCAGAACTGCATAACCTTCACTGTTACTCCAGTGACAAATAAGCACTGACAGTTCAGGAAACAATGCAGCAGAGACCAACTTAAATTTATGATCCTTCAGCGTTAACACAACTGTTGCAATAAGCTGTAAATTTTACAACAAAAAACACAAAATTAATACACAAACATAGCACAGAACACCCAAATATTTTAAAATCAACTAATGCTGAAGATTCAGCTATTATGAGAAATGATTATGAATCACTTGATAATCAGATACTGATGTTTTAAGTCAATGCAGAGTCCTCATCTTCAAGGACTAAAATGCCAAACAACATTATTTCACCCCTTGAAGATGAGGACAGAGGACATATGTTGTCTCAAAACACTGGGATCCAGTTACTCATTGATGCAGCATCATATGCCAGAAAAATGTAATCCTCAGCTACACCACTGCAAAAACCTTGACACTCAATTAATTCGGGCTACATATACACTTGTCTTACACTTAAAAAATGAAGACATACTAAATTAAAAGTAATTTATTCTAAAGCACATACTTCTACCAAATAGAAAATTACAGGTCCAAGGTATAAATGAAAACGGTTTGTCATTTCATATAAGGATACATATAATGTAACAATTACCTCATTGTACACAGTTACAATTATATGCACCTGACCATCCTGATACCTTATTTCCTGATATAGCCTAACTCATGCACCACATTTTGCAGTCAATGTAGAGGGAACAGAAATGCATGTATGTCATACATTTATATTTTACTTATGAAACAGAACACTATGAAAGACTTTATAAGTGCAGGCCTGAATAAGTAGAAGGTATAACACCTGAAACAAGCAGACCAATGAGACACGTTGATGAGATACTGCATTCAGCAAAGTTCAGCAAAAATAAACTTGCTGTTCCCGCAGCTAGGTAAATGCAGCAAGATTCATGCCGTGCAAAACAAACGTGATGAGTTGGCAAATATGAAGACTTTAAATTAAGAACTAAGCTGTTGTAACAAATTAATCCTGTCTGTCACCCTGTTTTCTGCACAAAACATTCAGCTTCAGTGCAGACAAGCATACAGAGATATATTGCATTACAGTCCATTTTTAAATTTCCATCCTTAAATTGTATATGAAAGTCTCTGATCACAAATTTTTGGACAAAATGTGTCAAATGTGCAATGAAATAGTATATCTGTTAAGTGCCAAAGTGCTAGAATCACACTTAGTTATTACTTCATATACTGGTAAATCCAATACATCATACGTACATGATTCTGTACTAGGGCCTGACAGAAGCTAGAGTCACTCAAATGGAGCATCACAGTGTACCTGAGGCACTCAATATAGCATCTCACAACAGCACTGCATTCTGAAGCACTCTGCAGGACAAGCTTCTGGCTAAAGCTATGTAACAACAACAAAACATGCCTTCAGGGTGAAGTTACAGACACTCGGTGGGAAAATCTAATTCTACCTTGCTTTACAATTCTTAAATTTTGATATCAAATTCCAAAGTAGCCAATTTTATAACATTTAATTCCCCATATTTAAAATGTGGAGTCTTCTTGCTCTAATAAAACATTTCAATGTTCCAGCTTATGATGCTACTTTTAAATACTGATGATACATTTGTAACAACCTTAACCATTGAGCTTAGCAATGTTCCAAAAATATTCCAGGCTGATGGTGAGGAAAATGATGATGATGGGGGGTCGTGGAGGAGGAGGAGAAGGCGAAGTAGCAGCAGCAGCAGCAGAACAAGGACAAGTAGAAGGAGGATATGTAAGAGAAACAAGACCTAGCTAATTTTAAAATAATATCCTTGCAGAAAGACAGAGAAAAGCAAATAAATCTCAGCTGGAACATCCAGTTCTTGGCTAGGAATTGAACCAGGTATCTGCCTAATACACACCAGGCATGTTACTGATTTACCAAACTAAAAGTACTTAACCTTTAACTACATGCATGTTGTTTCCTTATAAATAAAATGTAAAATGTTATTAAACTGCTCATTCATGACGCTCAACATGTAATGTCCCAAGTTCAACAATGTTTATGCAATATCAAAAACCATGCCCGACAACACAGTTTCTTAACATTCACATACTATTACACAGTCAATGGTACTTCATCATTAGCTTCTATACCATAATGCTACTTGAGATACCTTCATGTTAGTTTCCATATTGCCTTCCTAATGATACCACTTGCATACTAGTGTCATACAGCTTATGCTGTTGATGATACTTCACATTGTTTTCCATACTGTTATGCCAATATTACTTTCACATTAGTTGCCACATCAGTTAAGCTGAAGGTTGAAACACATCAAGGCTTTAACAGGCTTTAGTAACACCCACTCCTTGAATGGCCTGCTATACTTAAACAATCTAAAAATGTTATTAGATACAAATATTTTTAACCAGTTTTATATGCTGGAATTTCTTTAACATATCATGTTAGGTCAACTTTTTAGCTAGGTATTAGGAAATTTTAATGGTAGGATTTGAAGCTCACATCTTCAAACTTGATGCATTAAGTACTCTTAGACACTGTGCCATTATGTGTATCGTATACTGAATGAAGACATACTGTAGATTACACAATAAAAAAATCCATCAAATAGATACAAATGCTAGCATTATGGTCATGGTGGTGGGTTCCACAGAGGATATTAAAAGCAATTATAACCAAAATGTTGCATATATAGCAGCAACTGATTGGAACATCCGCATCACAATGTCTGTCCATGTGGGTAGTGTCGCTGAAACTTTATATAAAAACTAATAAAATGGCATTTCAGCTATTAATATACAACCTATGTACCACAGGCATAAACAATAACACATTACACATACACACTGCTAATGTGTGCTGCCTTTTAAATATTCTACATACTGATATATCACTGCCACTCAAAACAATTTATCATTTACTGTTTCTATAAATTTGTCCACTTGCACACTTTAGAAAGCCAGCAACATATACTTATCACCACACCAGAAAGATTCGATAAACCTTCTTCTATTAATATTTTGTTCCAGCAGGTTTACAAATTCTTTGTCAAACCATAAGATCAATACATTTCCCATGATTTGTCAAAACACTGTTTCAGTCTCATGTAAAATACTATGGATATCCTTACTTTTAGTCAGAACAGCAATGTTAATAATAAAAGAGTACAGGTTGAAAATATACTCTAGTCTCGGTATGGCATACATCATGGTATGGCAAATTTGTACCATGCAAGAGTTTGCAGTGCAGTTCCAGAATAACCAAATCAAAATAAATTATAAATATCTCACCCATTAAGCATATTCTTAAAAAATTTGTCATAAAAGTCCTGCTTATTGGAGCAAACTGAAGATGAAATCTTGCAAAGAAATGGAAGAATATTTGGGAAGATTGTGGCCGCATTGCCTTGACCTCCCTCATGAAGGATACGCCACAGTTTAGGCAGCACAACTTTCTCTGCATTCACATGCTGCCAACAATCCTGAAAATTTGGTCCTTATGAGAAGACAAAAACTATGACACAGCTCAGTCATTACTATATTGGAATTGTGAAACACCAGTACAACTCACAACCTCAACACATTGAAATTCAAAGGTCCAAAAGATTTGAAATGTCACATATAGGAGTTATATGCACATAATCATTATCCCCCCACACACACACACACACACACATGCACTATAACAGAGCATTTGTAATGCCAATTTTAATTAAAGAACATAAAACCAATGATAGCAAAAGAAAAGAAATTTCATGCAGACTGATATTGACTTAAAATGTTTATTTAAACTTTAGTCATTTTGGATTAAATGTGAATGTTGAAAGCCAATGTATATAGTTCACTTGACTGTCACAATATAATTATTCTGATTCAGGCACCTTCAACCCATTTCAGCTATTATAAAATTCTGTAAGTTCCTTCAGGTTAAACAAATCACCAACATTCTGTATATACTCCCTAAATCTAAGCATAACAGCAATTTTATTATCATAGAGAAAGATTTCAAGAATCATATAAACTTCATGGAGGAAGAATGTAGAAAGAAGAAATTTGTAAAACTGCTTAAAGAAATTATGAGAAATAAAACCAACCAGTGCATAATGAATCATCAGTGAATGGTCAAGAATCATACTTAAAATTTCTTAACGAATCTTTAGGACATTGATAACATTAAACATAATGGCCTCAAAACACTTATATGAGGGTAACCTTGGAAAGGTCTGCCAGTTGCAAAGTACTGTAGCTTAGGAAAACTGATGTATGGCATAGCCTACTTCGTATGAAAGTTATACAACTCATTTTCTTTGCTGTGACTACAATCACACTGAAAACTTTTCTTTCAAAACTTCCAATATCCTCAGCTGGTAGGAGAGTTGAAGGTTGAGGTTGGTACACTTATTTTACATTACACACAAAAACCAACAGAAAGAAAGAAAAGTACACAGGTTTTTTTAAAACATGTATAAATATTCAACATTCCAGAATCCTACAATTAATACTTCCAGTGTTTCCTCTATCCACAGCTATTTTTACATTCTTTGTAGGTAACATTTTATTAAACAACCACAGCTATTAGAAATTAATTCAAGCACTGAAACTGCCTTAGTGTAACACACCGACCGCAAAGCCTGGGCATGCTCTGTGTCCAAAAAAATTATGGGCCAGCCTATTATGAGAGGAAAACACATTAAAAAAGCTAACCTGAACTGTAGTAAGGACGTGCAGTGACACTTCCCACACTTTTGGCAATACAGTAGGGTCTGTTTCATCTAAACTGCCAAATACAGCAAGTGCTGCACGAGCTCCTTCATCAGCCAATAAATCAGGTGCTTTCTGACACAGAGCAATAAGCACAGAGAACCAAGCATTTCGGATTAACGCTGAGGTATGCTTCGAAAGATTCCAGAACCTCTTCGTAGCAATGAGCTTCTTATTGGCTTCATGAGCAGATTGGAGTTGTTCTGTAGGAAGCTTGTGTAGGTACAGTACATAGCCTTGCAAACTGCTCACAACAATTCGCTGATACTTGGCTTCCATATCTTCTGGTGCTACAACCCTTAACAAGATTACATGTATATGTATTAGTAGGGTACATAAATCCCAGGTACCAGGATGCAATGGTGACTGAATTTTGTATGGTGGCACCTAGAATATTGAGGTGGTTCTTAGAGTACTGGAAAATTTGTGTACCCTAAGATGTTAGTAGCGATGTCAAATGAATGTTAACCTAAAACAATTAGTATAGGTCAAACAAGGAGCTGTACAACAGAATATAAAAAGTAAGCTGCAAAGTCTTTATTTCACACACACTCTTTCAGTCCTCTATAAGCATCACAGACACTAACATAAGGAAAACTATGACACTTCTATTCCATAATAACAAGATTCTGTACATGACTGATGCACAAAATTAAGAACTGGCTAAGGTATAATGTATTCCTTAATTCTGGGTCAACAGATCACTCTCCGAACCTCTTCACTGCAACTGCTCTACCAAACTGCCAGTTTTCTAGACCACATCCTAGACAATTACTAACACACCCCATTAGTGAATACAAGGAAACAAACAGCCTAGCACATTTTTGTTTCAAATTTCAGCATTATTACTAACTACATGTGTAACTAATTATGTCACTTCCATTAATACCCATAGATACAGCAGCCCACTTGATGAGCTCAACCCAATGCCTGTTAGGACCACGCTGTGTTACAAAATCGAATTTCCTGAAAGCTTCATTTCTTTACCACATGCATACCTCATCCTAAACCTTTCAAGTTGTCACTATTCAACATGTTTTCCCACAATTTTCTATTTATTTTTTGCTTATCCCATCTGAGCAACCATCAAAATAATGCTGTCCACTGTGTTTATAGTTTTCAGGGGAGAACACAAGACTGCACATACAAACACAGATACACAAATGCATGTGTATCAGCCCACACAGCCAGGCATGCACATCTGCATACATAAAATATTTTTCCCACTGTTCTGAATTACAATGATGTACAATACCTTGTATCATAATGACACCTGATTTTAAAATATTCACATTACAAATGTTTTAGAGTGAAGATTTGGAAGTCTTAAATTTTCCAATAAAATATGAATGAATGAATGATGAATGATATATTTAACTGCAATTGGGTGTAAACCCGGTGGCAGTGGTACACGTTTACAGACCGAAATTACATATAACAACAACAATCAACACCAACAATACATAGAGCAAACCATTTACGGTGGAAGTCAGGGTGCGGACCGTGCCCCATCTTTGAGAGGAATACCCTAGCACTTGCCTTACAACCGAGGGAAAGCACGGAAAACCTCGGTCAGGGTAGTAGTCCATGCTAAATACATTACATACATTAAATTTCAATGAGTTACAAAAGGAGAACACAGTAACAGGATAATATAACTAAATAAGATAAGACAAAAATAGCAAAGTAAAACAAAATTACAGAATAAACTAAACATTACATTCACAAT
>Ga0123354_10014727_pt1 | contig 12179 bp, 9 predicted proteins | sample TergutLab28metaG_2_FD_97872 | JGI IMG/M metagenome (GOLD analysis project Ga0123354, IMG submission 97872) | Labiotermes labralis P4 segment gut microbial communities from Petit-Saut dam, French Guiana - Lab288 P4 | ecosystem: Host-associated > Arthropoda: Insects > Digestive system > Gut ... | reverse complement strand
CACGTGACACCCCTCTATCCGCAAAAGTTGGCACTAACTTCGCCGACTGGCGGCGGCCGCTCTGTCGGTATAGTTCGTGTGCGGACTAAGGCCACGGAGTTTAGTTTATGTTAGTTTAATGTGTGAACTTAAAAAAAATGGAAAGGTATTTACGAGTAAATTTGTTGGGACCGGGCCCTCGTCTTATGAAAAAAGAATTTACAAAGGTTGAGAAACATTGCTCTGCACCTTACATTCCCCTGCATACACACTGAGAAAAGCAAACCAACCCATATCTATATTTTCCATCATTTCCTGGAGTAACTTCTGTTTTTTGTTATAATGATTGATACATTTCTGTCTAAGAAGTTCATGTAGTCATATATTCTGCAAGAGGGGCTGATTTTGTGATTCAAATACACAACAGAAACAACATTTTAATTTCGCAGTGTGCCAATCAATTAAGTTACTGACAAAAATTTCATCATCCTTCCAGCAAAAACTACTTTTGTGAATGACTAAAGGGCATACCTTGCTAGCAAAATGTTACTGGCAACCAAGTTTTCCAGAAGAGACAATAGCAACTGCAGGTGACTATGATTAGTCATTTCTGCAGCCTTCAACAGGTAAGCCCTGACACCAGACTCCTGTTGTTCTGCATTCAGACCACTTAGCACTGACTGTAGCTCTTGCTGACAGGTCTGCACCTGTTCAGGGCAGTGCTCCAAGAAACAGCTGAAAGCTTCTTCAATGCCTTCCACTTTCTCAATGGTTTATAAAAATAACAGTCTATTTCAACTTACAATATAAAATAGGTGACATATACAAAGGTATTTACATGTATGTACACTCATATTTTAAATACATGAAGGTGTAGAAAAATCACACATTCACTTACAACAGCAGCCAGGGAATTAGCAAGATATAAATTACATTTAGTGGGTGTACAGGAGGTTACGTTGGGAAAAGGGGGTACAGTAAGAGCAGCGGATTATATTTTTTTCTATGGAAAATGAAATGAAAATTAACAATTGGGAACAGTATTTTATGCACAACACAAAATTGTATCAGCAGCTAAGACACTAGAGTTTGTTAATGATGGGATGTCATATATAGTTGAGAGGTCAATGGTAAAATATCACTGTTTGGAATGTGCATGTACCAAGTGATTAGAAGAGTGATGATTCAAAAGAGAGTCAACTATGTACAAAAGTATATCCAACAGCCTGCTATCAAGGAGAGTGCAATATGCTGAGGAAATTATTGAGGATTATGAGTGGACTTTGATGAAAAAGGTCAACTATGATAATAAATGCTGCATTCATCAAATACTTGATCAAAATTGTGAATACAGTGAAGCAGTGCATCAGCTGTTTATAGACTTCAAGAAAGCTTATGGTTCAGTTATGGGGGAGGTCTTGTATAATATTCTTACTGAGTTTGATATCCCCATGAAACTGGTAAGGCTAATAAAAATGGGTCTGATTGAAACCTACAGCAGTGTCTGGGTAGGCAAGGATTTGTATGACATGCTTCCTGTTAGGAATGGTTTGAAACAAGATGTTTCATTGCTGTTGATTTTCAACAGTGCTCTAGAGTATGCCATTAGGAGGGTTCAGGTAAACCAGAATGGCTTGAAATTAAACTGCACACATCAGCTTTTGGTTTATACTATGATGACAATATACTGGGTGGAAGCATACATACTATAAATAAAACCACAGCAGCTTTAGTAGTTGCTAGTAAGGAAACTGGACTAGAAGTAAATGAAGATGGTCATGTATCGAGATAAGAATGCAGAATGAAGTCACAATATAAAAATTAATAGCAGTTCCTTTGAAACGGTGGAACAATTCAAATATTTGGGAACAACCTTAACAAATCAAAATTCTATTCAAGAAGAAATTAAGAACTGATTGAATTAAGGGAATGCTTACCATCATTTGGTGTAGAATATTTTGTTTTCCTGGTTTCTATCCAAAAATATAAAGATTAAAATATGTATAATTTTTACTTTTTTGTATGGGTGTGAAACTTGGACACACACACTGAGGGAGGAACATAGGCTGAGGTTGTTTGAGAATAGCGGGTAGAGAAGAATATTTGGGCCTAAAAAGGGCGAGGTAACAGGGGAGGGGAGGAAACTGCATAATAAGGAGTTTCATGATCTGTACTCCCCACCAAATATTAATCGGGCGTTTAAACTGATAAGAATGAGATGGGCAGGGCATGTAGCACGTATGGGGGAGAGTACAGGTGTATGCAGGATTTTGATGAGGAAGCCTGAGGGTAAGAGACCACTTGGAAGACCCAGGCATAGACTGGAGGATAATATTGAGCTGAATCTTGAAGAAGTGGGATGGAGAGCATGGACTGGACTGATCTGACTGATGGTAGGTACAGGTGGCTGGCACTTGTAAATGTGGTAATGAACCTTCTGGTTCCATACAACGGGGGAATTGCTGGACTAGCTGAGGACCGGGTGGCTTCTCAAAAAGGACCCTTCTCCATGAAGTGAGTGAATAAGGAAGTATATTCTACTGTGACTGGAGGAGCACATGGTTACTACTACAAGTTTGCAGATTTGCAGAACACAGACACACACACACACTGAAATATATATTTACCTGAAACTGTTTCACTGAAAATTGCATATTTATTCGCCGTAATGGTGAAGGATATTCCATAGTCACGTACCAGGTATGTGACATTAACGCAAACTGGAAAAGAAAATGATAATGATATTAATATGACTGTTAAAATTCCTATTTACTTTAATACCTGATACTTGTTTTCTTTGGACTGAATAATCATGTAAGAGCAATGAATATAAAAACTGTCAATCTTACAGTGTTGAATCTCCTCAAGCAACAACCTGCATCAATTCAGAGCAGCAGCCCAGTGTTTTGGAGATCTACATCATTACAGAATGATGATGGAGGCACATAAGTTTCCAAAATGTTGCACTTCTGCTCCAAGTTGACACAACTTTTCACCCAAGAATAATTTCCATCATGTTCAGCTGGCATGAAAGCCTCAATTCTTGTTTTATATTTACACTACAGCATAGCGTACTTCATGTTTGTTGTCTAGTACCTTCTGTGCCTCATCACGCGTGTGAGACAACACAGTACTCTTCATTATTATGACCCATCTCAGTTCACTGATTAAAGAATTACAGAAAAGGAATTACATTTTCACTTTTAGAATCAGTATTGCTTTTGCATTGACAACACTTTAATTTTTAAAAAGGAGAGCAAGAAAAGTACACGTCCCTCTAACAGCCAATCTGAACATCTGACTTTCACAAGCACACACGACATACTGACACGTGGAAGGAGAAGTGAAGCTGTCAGTTGCAGGACTAATCACACCAAACATCACATAAAACCTTTATGTAAAGCAAAAGATATTATATTACTACGACAATCTTACTTGTGAAGTTCAACCCAATTTCTTCATATTCTAGGTGAACACAACACCCACAGTTATAGCTGATACAATTACATGCAGCCATAACTCCTTTTTCAACACCTTGCCACATCCCAACAACTTTATGTTTCACAGTATCCCATACTTCAACCAATTTGTCTTTCACAATCCTAAGCCAGTGGAGAAATGTGTTCCACGCACCCTGTGTAGTATCTGTACATAAACAAATCTCAAATGCCAGTGAACATACAAAAGTCAGAACAGTTGACATAGCAGATTACATGGTCTACTCTTAAACCCTTGCATGAAGCAATATTATAATTATATTTGGAGTAAGGGACATGTGTGTCCACGGAAGGTCTATCACTTTACCTATTTATAGGAGTGATAAAACTAACTGCAGTAATCTGTAAAGCCCACCACTGTTTTGAACCACATACAAAATTCTATCCAATGTTCTTTCCACAAGGTTAGCTCCAATGGGAGACCAATTACTGAGGGCCATCACTGTGGGTAGGTATAAAATTCCTTGTTACTTTAAAGTGGTTTAAGCATGGAACAACTCAGGATACTTCAACACTATCTCATGGAACATAAAATATATCCTTGCTAAGTAACCATATGACGGAAACTTTGCTTGCAATATCTCAACATAACTTGAAAGATCACGAAATAGATAATTTACCCACAGACCAATTTAAATTAGGATCTAAATTTTGTAGACAGGAGTTTAAGAATGGGGGGGGGGGGTTGTATTTTTGTTCATTAAGATCTTGATTTCTTCTCTATTTCACTTGATAAATACTGTAAGGAGAGGTTTGTGCTGTAAGGCTAAAAGAACTCCCGTACAGTTAATCATATTAGCTATTTACAGGTCACCTTTACTAACTTTAACTTTACTAATTTTTTTTAAGAATCTAGACAGTATTTTGAACACATGGTATAGTAATAAAACTGAATTCGTGTTATGTGGTGACATAAATATTAACTATTTAGAAAACTGTAACAAAAGGCAACAATTAGATGCACTACTACAAAACTATAACCCAACAGGAACAGTATCATTTCCTATGCGTAGATCAAAAGCATCTACTACCCATCTACTACCGCTGTTGACAACATATTCATAATAAGGACTAAAAATTATGTTATAAATCACCATATCAATGGACTTTCTAGTCACGAGGCGCAGATAATAGTGACAGAAAATACTGTCCTTACAAAACAAAGAAATAATATCACCACAAAGAGGGATATCAATAGCCAAAGTATACTGGAATTCCAATTACTACTAAGTCATGAAAACTGGAAAGAAATTTTTATAGAGGATGATGCTAACACTTTTTTCAATAAATTTTTAAATATATGTTTTAAAAAAATAACCAACACGATGTCACTTGTGGACTATCCTTTATTTTCAGGGGTAGTCGTCATCCATTCTCTACATGTTTCGAGCTTTCGAGAAGCTCATCATCAGGAGAACATTTTTCTGTACAGTCAGCCTCTGGTATAGTGTATAATCTTTGCTGTAACCCTCCCGTTCTCCTGCGTGTTCAGTTCCCAAAAAATGATCTCCTGATGATGAGCTTCTCGAAAGCTCGAAACATGTAGAGAATGAATGACGACTACCCCTGAAAATAAAGGATAGTCCACAAGTGACATCGTGTTGGTTATTTTTTTAAAACAATTACAATGATGCACCGAACAATGAATGTAAAAAATATATTTAAGGATTTTTCACTCTTGCTTTATTAAGAAACATACAAACAATTTCTAAACCTTGGATAACCAAAGGGATAAAAACCTCCTGTAATCAAAAAAAGAGAGTTATATCTGAAGGTGAGGGACGATAATGAAATGGAACATAAGTTATATTACAAACAGTACTGCAAAATGTTATGTGAAGTTATATAAAGGGAGCAAAAACATTATATTATAAAGAAGTTCTTACTAAGTCAAAAAATAAAACGAAAACCACATGGAATATTATACATAAAGAAACAAGTAAATTAACTAATGGGAATACCATTAAATCATTAAGAATTAAAAATCATATAGTATATAACCAAATAACCATTGAAAATGAACTTAACAATTACCTTTTAAACACAGCAGGGAGTATTAGTAACAAAAGAATTAATGAAAAAGAAGAAGAAGCAAGTCCACTACAAAATGTGTTTAAATACTTTAATCAGCTATTCAAAGACATAAGTTGGCCTTACACCTCCGCAAAAGAAAGAAACAAAATAATAGCCTCACTGAAGGATAAGAATTCCATTGGGTATGTGGGGATTTCAACAAAAAATCATAAAAATAAGTAAACCTTTTATAATCTCTCACTTAATAAATATATGTACCAAAATGCTTGCCCATGGTATCTATCCTTAAAGACTGAAATTCTCATTAATTAAGCCAATTTACAAAAGTGGAGACAAATCTTCCCTATCTAATTATAGACCCATCTCCCTATTGCCTGTATTTTCTAAATTTTTTTAAAAAATCATACACAAAAGATTATTTGATCATCTGTTACATTGAACGAGCATCAATATGGTTTTCGAAGCGAAGTGTCAACACAAAATGCTTCTTATATATTACTAAATGAAATAATGACAGCATTGAAAAACAAACAGATGGTGGGAGGAATATTTTGTGACCTCCATAAAGCATTTGACTGTATTAATCATGCTGTGCTATTAGAGAAAATGAAACACTATGGAGTATCAGGAAAATTTTAAAATTTAGTAAAATCTTATTTAGATGGAAGATATCAAAAAGTAATTTTAAGCCATAATAGTGGTATTGCATCCACCTGGGAGAAAATAAAACTGGGGGTACCACAGGGATCAATTCTGGGATCCTTTCATTTTTAATCCATATAAATGACTTGGAACCAAAATCATTTTGTATGCAGATGATACCAGTATAATAGTAACTAGTCCAAATCTGGAAAATTTTGAAACAAAAATAGATAAAATATTTCAAGATATTAATAATTGGTTTAAACTAAACCAATTAATATTAAATTATAATAAAACACATTACTTACAATTTAATACGAAAAATATCTGGGATTATGATTTGAAACTTAACTACCAGGGTAATTATGTCAAAAGCTCATCAAATACAAAACTTTTGGGTTTCATCATTGATGACTCCTTATCATGGAAGGCTGATGTAGACCAAATGATGTCCAAACTGAATACAGCATGTTTTGTAATTCGAACAATACAAGCTATAATGTCTCAAGAAACTTTAAGAGTGGTCTATTTTACACACATATATTCAGTTATGAGTTACAGGATATTATTCTGGGGAATCAATCATATAGTGATAAGATTTTCAAAATTCAAAAAAGGGTGATTAGAATCATCACACATTCAAGAATGAGAGTTTCTTGTGGAGAACTGTTCAAAAATTAAAAATACTGCCCTTATATTCTCAATATATCTTTTCACTATCAATATTTGTGATAGCAAACGAACATTTATTTTATACAAATAAGCAGATCCACTGTATTCACACAAGATTTAAAACCAACTTACATCCGCCCATACCTAATCTAAAAAAATCCAAAAGGGAGTGTACTACTCAGCAATTAAAATTTTTAACAACCTTCCTCACAATATCAAAGACTTAGCTAATGTGATAGTACTGTTTCGGAATTCTTTAAAGAGGATTTTACTCATAAATTCCTTTTATAATAGTGAAGAATATTTTAATTATCAGATATTCCATTGAAAACTGAACCGAAAATTGGTTTTAGGTGTTTTATTATTTGTATTTTATTATTTTTTACTAAGATTCTTCCAACACTGTGTATATGTATATGATTATGTCTATATCCACAGGATTGTATCCTAATTTGGATTTATAGAATGCGAATAAATTACGTCACATTACAGAAACTAAACAAGACAATCATTGTGTCGGGAATGTTTTTCATCTCACAAATTTGAATTAACAGTCGATTCTTATAAAGGATGATTAAAAAAAGCGGCCTGAAAATCCAACCATAAGACCATTTTCGGTAAAAGTACTATAAGGCGTGTTTTCTTGCTTGACCAATAAGCGCCAGACCAACTCTCTGCCTGCGATGCGTCGTACACTGCATCTCCGGGAGTTTTAAGAGACGACGACGGGAGCTAGGCAAACGATAGCAGTGACAATAACCTTTCGAAAGTCTCATAAAAACTGGCGAAAGCGCCTGGCAGGCGCTTATCTGTCAAGCGGAAAAGAAATAACCTACATTAAATATCATCTTGAACGGACTTCACCACTGTTCATAATCACACTTCCATTCTGTTTTCCCTCAAGTGATGTTTAGCACATGCATGGCTGTGAAGTACTACTGCTCCTCCATATTTACACTTTGATCCAGCAAAGACGTTTGCCAGTATCGAAATCATAGTAAATGCGCGTGTCTCAGCTACACACACTTATGTAACAAACCACACCTCTCAAAATACGCATCAACATCACATTCTGTACTTAAAAATCAACAATTCAAGACACTTCACTGAATCGCTGCGTGTGCACGATCAACAGAAAGGATACTTAACTACTTCATACATACCTAAGGCACTTACGCTGCTAATACAAAAACATATTAATAAAATTCGCGAATTCATCGTACTGTAGTATATCCGTTCTTAAAATCCAAATACAAAAACCTCAAAACATCTATCCTTTCCGATCCTGCACTTCACTAGCATACCTTCCACACCAATTGGACTTCCCACTACCGGTGACAATTACAGGTCTGGGGAGTAGTAATCTGTGATCTCAGGACTATGGAGTCTACGTCACTAGCACAGATCGAACACAAGCACTGTACAGGCCACGGATCATAATGCGAGCGAAATTGATTACGCATCGATGGCATTCACAGTACGTATGTTAAAGACGAGCGAAGGCAAGGTGCTGAGCACGGAATATCTACATGGCACTACCAGAATGTAAGTAAAGTGACATCCGTGCTGCTGCTTCGTACTAATCTAGTTGTTTTCGTGCACGTACGTAGGTGATAGAAGGCAGTGGAAAAATTAGCAGTGCCGCTTAGTCTTAACATCGGCACTAGATGGGGAATGTTGTCAACTTCTTGTTTCGGCAACTTTAACGTCGTGAAATAGCTCCGAGACTAATTGAATTGGAGGCTGGGTGGCCCCACAGCCAGTACTGTCACTTCTTCTTTCTTCTGCCGAGAATCGGGCCATTTCTCATAATCCAAGCTCTAGCATACTCAGATGATTCTACCCCGTCTCCTTCTAGTGGCAATAAAGTCACTAAATAAGAGTGCAAGATGTGTTTATATTTTACAGCGAGCTTTCCCACAGTACTGAAAAGGGGTGACATAAGCATTTATTGTGGAAACTTTTATAGGTCATTAAAGGATTTGGGGCAGGTGGGGGAAATGAACGATGAGTGAAAATTTTTCAGAATCTAGTGGTCACAATGGAAGGGATGAAGATATTCTCTTAGTGACAGGAGATCCACAGGAGGTACCAAGCTGATATTTAGAGAGGCTGTGAGTGGAGGGTAAGCAGTGGATCCAGGAAATGATCAGTCTGTATCCATGCTCCTGTTGAAGTTGTGAGGGTGGTGTGGAACCATCAGTCACTGACATGTGGATCAAGGGGATGTGAATAAAGAACGAATGAATGAATGAATGCACATCCATCATAGATACGTGTAGTGGCGACAATGGGGCATGTATCTGAGGGTAAACCGCTGGTGTTGCTGCAGATAAACTGTAGGAGTATTTGCAATAAGATTTTAGAATTCTGGAATTTGATACACATAACCCTGATGTTGTAATATGTATGGAGTCATGGCTTGCTGAGGAAATTAACAATGCCAAAGTTTTTAGGGATGACTACATAACGTCCAGGAGGGATAGGTGTTCTTGAGGTGGTGGAGTATTCATTTGTGTCAAAAATTACATCGATTGCAGGGAGCTATGGATGGATGGAGAATTTTGAGATTACAGCAGTTGAAGTTAAAGACAGGAACTCAAAATTTACGTGGAAAATAGTAGGGACTTGCAGAGCTCCAAACGAGGACATGTGAGTTAGAGAAAGATTAGCAGCCCCAACTGGTCATACACGAAACTTTTCAAAGCGTAGCATCATTGGGGGTGACTTAAACTTACCCTATGCAGATTGGAATGGAAATGAAGGTGGAAATAATGGAACTCGGGCACTTACAGTCTGATATGGGAAAACGGTTACAGTCAGGTAATAGACAGCCCAACCTGAGGGGATGCATTACTGGATGTTTACCTGGTCTGACCCGAAAGTTCAGTTACCTCTAGCAGTATAGTACAGGAGATCAGTGACCATTACGGAGTAATACTGGAAGTAGAATGGGAAGACAATTGGTGTGAACCTCAGGTAGAAAGGGTAGTCCCGGTGTACAACAAAACAGACTTTTAGGCTTACAAATCTTCCTCTGCGATAAATTAGAAGTATTGGCAAGTAAAGGCAGTAGGGTGGAGGAGATATGGAATAACTTCAAGAATATAGTATACGAGAGTATAGAACGTTTCGTACCACATAAAATACTTAGAAAAAATTCAGACCCTGAATATTACAACAAGGAAATCAAACGATTAAAATCAAAAGTCAGAAAAGCATATAATAGAAGAAAATTAGGAATATGTTATATAGAGGAAATGAAACAACTAACCATGCAGCTACTAGCAGCCAAGAAATCTGAACAAGAGGCATTCTTAAAATCAGTATTAAGCACAAAGGGTAAATGCTGGTCTGAGTTCTACAGATACGTAAAAAGGCGTAAAGGAAATAGGGAAAATATTCCTACCATCAAAGACTGTAATGGACGATCATCACAGATTCGATAGAAAAGGCTAATTCAGTTAATTACTATTACTTGACAGTATTCAGAAGCAAGGGAAATATTCCTCATATATAGGGCGAAAACACAGGTGAACCATTCACCGTTGATATTAAAATCATTAGGAGAAGGAATGGAGCAACTGGGAAAAACAAATCAGTAGGGCCAGACCATGTCTCTGGAGAAATTCTAAAACTGGGTGGGGAAGCCATGATTCCATACTTTGCGTGACTACTAGACATAACAATGAATAATGGTACACTGCCAGGTGACTGGAAGAGAGAGACAGTGATTCCTATTCACAAGGGGGGCAATCAATCATTAGTCTGGAATATGTCTGCATGAGACAAGTTATAAAATTTCTTGCAGTCCGTCCTAAACTGCTTATTTTGGTAATACTGGTTTTGTCTTTTCCTGTATCTAGATAATCACTGCATCTTTGCTGAAACCTTTTGTTTAGGCTCTTCAATCACTTTATACAAATTTTCTTTCTTCTCTATGTTATATTTCTTAAGTAGTCTGGTTCTTTTTACATGCTGTACCTTTCTGTTATCTCTTTATTTCCACCAAAACTGACAGTTCCTTTCTGATATCATTTATGCTCTCCTGTATGCGTCTAACCCACGACGGTGTTTTTGATCTCTGTGTTTCTAAATTATACTCTCCTGTTCCATTTATTTCTTCTGTAATAACTGTTGCTGCTGCATAAATGAGCTGGTTTAACTGAGTGATATTTAGATCTTTTCCATCTAGTATTTCTTCCATTGCTTTATTTACCGTTTGCATTATTGCTTTTATTTTAAACATATTTTGGAGTTTCTGCAATCGTGGTCTCTTGTCAATTTCTATTTGTGTCACCTGATAATATGTACTTTCAATTTTTTCTTTCAATTTGTGAATCAGATTCCTTTGTTGACAAATTTCCATTTCTTCTTCTGTTGTAGATGTTGCGCCCAGCTTCTGTTCACCATCCCGTATGGTCCCCCAGTATTCTAGCTCTTCTTCTTCTCTTTCTTCTAGGTGACTTCTCTGACTTTCTTGCAGTTCCCTCCTTATTTCCTGGACTTCCATCTCCGTTATCTTTTTGTGTTTCATAATATAATTTCTCTGGTTCATTAGTTTCTTGGCATCCATGTACATTCTGCATTCTGGGTTACGTTGTCTCCATATTTCATACACTTTCTTGTAATTTTCTGTAAAATGCTGTCTGCAATACATATAGCACCATATCACTTCTCTTACTTCCTCTTTTGTCCAAGCCCTTCTTTGTTTTACCTCTGGATGTTCCACCGTATTTTGGGCTTGGTGGTTTTGACTGTAAGTGAGCGGTCCGCTTTGAGTTGCCTCATTGCAGTAACCTTCCTTGGCCTTAGGAGTACTCGGTTTCCCGCTACTCTTTATGTTTCCATTCCTGGTCTCCAAGAATAGCTGCTCTTCATTCGTGTTTTTTGGGTTTTGTTGATTGCTCTTCCTTCATCACTGTCCCATGAGTACCTAGGGATGACAGGGTCCATTGCAGCACAGCCCCGCTTGCTACAATAAGGCTTTGTGAAACTGGGTTTGCCAGGTGCCCAGAATTCACCATTCATGGCTTCTAACCTTCCACCTCAGATGCTTCTGGAGTCCTTCAGCACGGTTGTTTACACCTTAGACGCAAGGATTTTTTTTCGAGGTTTGTTCTTCTAGATCCACTGTGTTCCATTTAAACAGGCCCACCTCTTGTCAGGTGTAGTCATTCACTACGCATGGATGGTCTTGGGTGCAAAGAAGTGGATGGCTTGTGCCTCAAGTTGCACTACTGCACACCTGGGTTGGTGAGGACCAGTGCAGAGTCAGCCCCATACAAAGGTGCTACCACTCCCATATCCCTTGAGCCATTATTATTATTGTTGTTGTTGTTGTTGTTGTTGTTG
>Ga0123354_10014726_pt1 | contig 12179 bp, 9 predicted proteins | sample TergutLab28metaG_2_FD_97872 | JGI IMG/M metagenome (GOLD analysis project Ga0123354, IMG submission 97872) | Labiotermes labralis P4 segment gut microbial communities from Petit-Saut dam, French Guiana - Lab288 P4 | ecosystem: Host-associated > Arthropoda: Insects > Digestive system > Gut ... | reverse complement strand
GGCTGAGTGGACCCCGTTCCAGACCCACTACTACTCAGAAAATCTGGTAGCGCCGGGGATCGAACCCGGGACCTCTGTACCTGTAGCCAGAAACTCTGACCACTAGACCACAGAGGCGGTCTTCCTTGAACATTATCAAATCATAATTAAACTCACTTATTACAGCAGTTTGACTGTTGTGACATTTTGAGTTACAAAGTAGATTGGCCGATTTGCACAAACACACCTTCGTGGTACACTTCTTTGAACAGTTGCATTTTCTGAATCCTTGTCCACCAACTAAAGAAAGCTTATTTACCACTTCACGTACACTTATTTCCTCCGTACCAACTTCTTCGATGCTTAAAAAATTTTCTTTGCGTAAGGTAAATTGGTTCCTTGTGTACAACGCTTTTAGTTTACCCAACTCAGTAGCAAATTCATAAAATTCTTCTCCTTTAATGTCTGTGATAACGGCTAATATTGGTCTTGGCCATCTTCGCTCTGTCAATATCTGGTATTTTTATTCTAACATTTTGTCCGAGAGTAGGTTTTTGGAACTTTTTGGAGGAAGTTGCTTCCATTTTCTTTGCCTGCTCCTCAAGTCCTTCCCTGGCAGGCTCTCGAAACACTCACACTTTTTGAGTTCTGCTGATAGTCGTAGTTGTCCCGTCAGTGGTTTTAGAGATTGCTTCTGGGTCTATTTTTTGATTTTGAACTTCGGTCTCCACTTCCATTGTTACGTAGGTTTCTGTTTCACTTGTATTATCATCACCTTGCAATTCCAAATCAAGAGTTGTTTCGTGGTCTGTGTTTGAGTTTCATAGAATTATACAAGCTAAATGACCGTCAAAATATTTTAAACTTACATGTTCAATGAATAATTAAAAGTTAAAACACACACACACTTACAAAGCTTAATCACAGTCAAACAAAACGGACTTTTACCAATACGTGTCGGCAAAAGCCAGCATTTACCGACATGGTTTGGTAAAAGCCCGAAATGGAAGCGTTTCCAAGCATTTTTCGGACTTCTACCACCTCACTATGGTAAGTGCTAGGATTTACTGGTAAGACCTAGGTTTTACCAATCTTCGGGCTTCTACAGTAACTTATACAGCAGAACAGTTTGTAGCCGATCATTTTTAGTGTAGTTGTTTCTTAGGATTGTTGGCGTCAATTACTGACGATTCATGGCATGCGTTGTAAGTTAATCTGTCAACGTATATTAAGGACCATTGGTGACAGGTAGGAGGGGAGAGATTTAAATGAGAAAACGTTAGAAGCGGACAACGAACGCTAGCAATCCAGTGCGAATTCAGTCGCGTACGAGTGAAGTGTAAGTAGGAGTACAGAGATGTGACTATGTCACTTTCCTAGAAATGATCTAGTTGTTTTACTGGATACAGTGCTCCATTATTTTGTATCAAGAATAAATTGAGTTAATAAAACAGGTAAAAAAATAGTTAAAACTATATGTGATTCGGTGAACCACACCCGTTTCCTGAAAGAGGATCACCTACCAGACTGAGCGCGTCGGGACAACAAAGTTACGAAGGGTGATCTTGTAGAAGGTGTAAAAGTTAAAAAAAAAGTCTTCTACCACCCACGAAATCAGACAGATATATTATACACTCTATACGAATAAACAAACAGCAGGTAGCGAATGACGTTGATGCCTATGCAGAATGATTTCAAGATGTTGCTTACACAAGTTATCAAGATTTCAAATAGTGATGACGTACAGCGGCTTTAATCAAGGTGCTACTTACTTTGGAAATGTAATACGTTTAAGCCACACAAGTCTAAATGTGGTGTCACTTAAACCCGTAGGACTTTTGCGGCCTTCCCTGCACTGATTTAAACGAAAGTCGACAGCATTATGTGCAGAACCCTTCTACCGAATTTAATCAAAATCGGACGATAAATTAGGAAAGTGCGAATAGAAATAAATTTACTCACGTCCTTAAATATGGCTTTCAGTGGGCCCATTTTCGCGCAACTACGATCACTCGTTACATTTTTGTAGAATCCCCTTTATCAAATTTTATCCAAATCTGTTGACGAATGCAGAAAATGCGGAAAATTTTCATTAACGTCTGTAAGTGAAATTAGACCATCACTGAACTTATTTTCACGAAATTCACAAATTTATGACTTCACTGCTTGGAAATCTACAACGAATTTAACCCAACTCGGTCAAGATATGTAGACAGTACGGGTAGAAATCCAGGCACTCAGTTAAGTGAATGATCACTTTTATTGAGCAGTTTGTCACTAAACTCACGATTACTGGACAACTTTCTTTCAAGAATTAAAACACCGAATGCCATGAAAAACCAATAAATAGTTCAGCCGCCAATTCTAGGACAGATGGACGGAAGGACAGATGGATGAACAGAAGTGGTCCTCACATAAGCTTACTGTTTTGCTTCGTAAATAACGTCTTAAATTAATACAGATGTTCATCTTCCATAAACCTTGTCATGGTTACCAAACCAGGATGCTGAGATGAGCGGATCATGTAGCATGCATTTCAGAGTTCACATGTGTACATAACTTTGGTCATGAAACCTCTACAAAAGAGAACACTTCAAAGATCTAAGTTTAGATGGCGGGGTACAATTTTTTCTGATCTGACAGAAACAGCATGGGATGGCGTAGAATGGATAAAGCTGGCTCATGAAATGGACCAGAGGTGTTCTCTTGTGACACGACTATGAATACCTATTAAGTACAAAGCAGAATCTGTAGGAGTATCTGAAAGAAAACTAGCTTCTGAAGAAAGGCTCTCCTCCCTGTAGTTACTTATGTATTCCCCCTAAAATTAACATTTGGTGCCACCCACCGAAACATGTTTGAAGCTGTAAAATTTGCCACTTGGTTTCGGGAGATCATCGGTTCGAATGTCGGTCACTACACAGAAAAGTGTGAAATACAACCTATAGTGGTTTTCTATAGTGTACCCATGAAAATGCAATCACATTAAGCCAGCAGACCAATACCACTTCCGTCAACATCCCTTAAAATGCACTGATCCTATCACTCCTAGCTAAATAATGAGCTACTGACAGTGTAGTTAAATAAAAGACGAACAAACAAACAAATAAACAAACAAAGCAAATTGTTTTGGGTTGCTGCTGTTTATTTGTAAAGCTCTGTTGCACATTATCATAAATGAAGCCTGCTTTTATGTTTACACATAAACATTCTCTACTAATTTAATTAAATTGGCAACACCAACACGTCTTACACGGACAATTCATGCAACGATTTTCCGGTCCCTTGATGTTTCGGAGTGACCAGACACAGAGCTAACCACTGTAATAATGCTTTATACGGAAGACCGAGTCTCGAACCCGAGTCTATTGATCGAAGGTTTGTACGTGCCATGAAGACCAGCCAAGCGAAATCACAGCTTTGTCACCACATAGATCGATCAGTTACATGCCAGTCAGAAGAGCATGTTCATCGAGAAACGTACCTTACATGCGTCACAGCGCTTGCTTACTCTAAATAGCGTTACGGGTCTGCCCGACTTGATAGGACGAGCATCCGACTCCTATGCTAAGCAATGCGCAACGTTTCTTACTGTTACATGCAACGTATCATCTGGAGGCGACAGACAACCTTTAAACACAGGAAAATTTTGTTGGTTTCTCTTAATTTGGCGTCATCCTCAACTGCTATAATTAAACAGCGTCAAACAAGAGGATCATTTAATCAACAAGGTGGGTTAATTGAGATTTTCCGTGACTTCTTTTCGGGAGGTATGCAGTTTTCAACTCTGGCCGTTAACACCGACTAATCTTACTTTGGCTTTATTTGTACGACGTCTGCTCGAAAATTTCTCAGAATGATTAAATAAAATACAGTACTTATACAATATAAACCAACGAATTACACATTTATTAAATTAATATTTTAATTTGTTGATGTCTTCTAAATATTTTCGAAACTGAGAGTTCATCTCCAGGAAGACGGTTTTATATGCTGGTATGGTATAGTGTGTTCGAATACACTCTTCTACCTATAAAACTGCTTATACTGATGCATGTAAAATGTACCATACCATAACTGTAGGTAAACCTTCTTTCTAATTATGAACCTTAGGGTTTGAAACATGTAGAAAACATTAAAAAAATATAAATTAAGATATTAATTTAGAAAAGGTGCATTTTTTAGGTTTATATTGTATAATTACATTACAATGCACGGTGTAAAAAACATAAATCTGCAATTCATATCAGACAAGTTCAGCTAAACACTATCCCCTGCTAAATGGTTCTCTTCTGCATTAGTAAGAAGATCCTAATGACAGTTCCATGCTTTACAGGGCTACACGTATGAGCCTGAAGAAATGTGTTTAGCTGCTCCACAGCATTTGCTTGTCTTTTCTCTATTGATAAATATCTACGTCCCTTTATTCTAAATTTCATTGTCGGGAGCAAAAACAAAATCTGCTTTGGAGAGACGAGGGCTGTAGGGTGGATGTGGAACCACAATGGACTTTTGTTTTCAGCGACTATCTTCTCAAAAGGTTCGCGAGTTCGCGATCGAAGTCGTCGCGAAATAACGGCTGTTCCCGGTGAAGCTCCAGGCGTTTGATTTGCACGGCTTCTTGTAGAATTCCTAAACTTGTCAGGTAAAATTCTTGATTCACTCTCTGACCTCTAGACACGAAATCATAATGCACCAACTATCGACAACCAATGACAATGACCTTGTTCTTAACACATGACATGCTGTGTCACGCTTATTTCGGTCCCGGGGAAAAATGTAAAATATTAACTAATGAGGCCGTGGTTGGCCCCTACACACACCACCCAATTCATTACTCTTTAATAATCCTACTATTAGATGCTGCAGTGAGCCACCAACAGCGTCGTTAAATAAACCAAGAATAAAGGGATTAATGGGATCCGCGGTAGCACGGTGGTTAAGGTGCTGTGCTACAAATTGGAAGGTCGTTGGTTCGATCCCAGCTGGTGTCAGCGGATTTTTCAATGACATAAAATCCTTACGATCGCACTATGGCCCTGGGGTCGACTCAGCCTCTAATAGAAGTTAGTACCAGGAGTATTTCCTGGGGGTAAAGGCGGTCGGTGCGTAAGGCTGACAATCACCATCCTGTGCCGTTGTCACGAAATCTGGGAACCTTAACTTCCTGGAACCCTCTGGGCCTGTCAGGCCTGTAACGGGACTGCTTTACCTTTACCTTTCAAAGGGATTAACTTCTGATTTGTGAAAATACTGAAGAAAAACTCCGTGGCCTAATTTACATTATTATCCTGACATTCACTTACAGGGACTGTTGAAAATCATGAAAATACCTCCTGCATTCGTCATCCGGTTCGAGACTGGAAACCGGGACGCCCTGGGTGGGAAAGAGTGTCATTCGACCACAAAGAGATGCAATGAATTGGTTAAGACAACTTCAGTCCTATGACTGCTGTACAGCTTGGTCTACATCACAGCAAAATGAGAAGCTGGCAGTCTCTCGGGCAGTAAAAAATTCCCTGTGTTTTATAAAAACCGGCAGGTCTTATGAGTAGACACAATAATCCGCCACAGGTCCCAGTGTGTAAGACCACCAGATGAGACTCGCACGACGATGAAGATTAGTGCCCTAAGATTATAACATTGTGTATCCTGATAAATTTGTACAAACGTTTCTGATGAACATTATGCTTCCATCTACAGGGTAGGTACCTGTCAGATTACACGAGGTCGTTATCGAGAAGACCACCACGTGAGAACAGTTGACTTCAGCTCATATATTCGTAACATATTTCGTAAGATCCCAAACAACCTCATCCATTCAGGTTTATCTTCCATTATGTTGAATGCTTGTATCTTTCGACAGTATAAGGTGATGGGAGAGCACAGTGGTTATAGCAACTTGCCTACGGCTGGACGACCGAGGACGCGGTGATCTATTCCCTGAAGGAAGTCGCTGAGCTCAGAATGGGACCCTATACTAGCCTCCCAGAACCCACAACAGGAGGGTGTTTCAGCGGGAGTAAAATTTCCGGGGCCGAAATCTGACTAATCACCTCAGTCTGGTGAGAAAGTTAAGAGACCTATAACTGTAAATCCACAGATTCATTCACAGCGTGGTGCCTAATTAAGTAATTACAGGAACAATATTACTCTTTACCTCACGCTCTAATTACCCTATCGTACATAATTTCGCAGTTCCTTCTTTATATCACAGTGGAGACAACCGCGTCACACAGTAACACTCTCAGCATGACGCCGTGCGCTTAGAACAAGTCAATTTAAAAGATTAACGATATATATGTTGAAACTAATCCCTTTGTAATTGGATTTATATCCATACTGCTAGAAAAATGTACACAATGTCTCTCTCTATAACCTAAACAATGAAACATGTTTCTTGTAATCTTTAAATTGGACACGTATCCACAATTAACAGCGTACGACAATGAAATTATTCTGAGTCCTGATCAGCCGTATTGTTGTTAATAATTCGGATGTAAAACATATGTCGATTTTGGTCGTGCCACTGCCCAGGCAATTGGTCGCCGGCCCGTCACTGCAAAGGCCCGGTTTCGATTCCAGGCCAGTATGTTTTGGATTTGTGGTGAAAAAAGTGGCACTTGATAAAGTTTCTCTCCAAGTACCTCTGTTATCCTTCCGTCTGCGCCATTCCACTAATTCTTCATACACATATTTCATTCTTCCACCTCTGACGATATATAATCTTAGCAACAGAGAGCGCAGTTAAAAGAAATAATGCTTTCTCCCTCTCGTGCCAATTTTTCGCATCACTTGGAATACATTTACTGTCTCTCTCACACACACTAGATGAACTCCAGTATTTTAACGCACTCAAGTGTACATGAAATTGGATCTTCTCACTGTGGTAAATATCAAGACTCTAGTATTCTGGGATGTGACGCCGTGTAGTTTAGAATGTTTACCAACTTGCCAGAGGAAGCATCTGTCCCCATCTTCTACTCCGAAGGTGGAGACAGCAGGTTAGTCCGAAACGCTGGTACATCTCTATAAGAACGCACGGTCTCATATCCTGAAACGTGTAACATCGTCGACTGTATGATGCCTTCAGTGCAACTACCTCGGCGACAGTCCGTGCTACTATGTTGCTGTACTACTGTGTTACTGTGCTACTGCGTTACTGTGCTACTGTGTTACTCATCTCTCGATTTGTGCAAATCTACTCCACGTGGCGCTGTTTGACTTGAAGTAGTCCCACAGTTGCGCTGAAGATGGTGGCAGTACGTCCTTTAAGGCAAGTTGGTATTTAAGTACCCAAGTACACGGCGGCATAACGCAGACGGCCGAAATCTGAAAATGACAGTCTTTTATTTCCTCGGGCCCTTCTATCTCATATACACTCGAACACACAAAAGCAAGGCCTCCAATTTCCACTTCAGCGCGTATCCCATTACACAGTCATCGCATTGCGAATGAATCACATGCGAGGAGATCGAGGAGCTATGTCCCACATTTTATCCTCACTCAGCGCGCGTCTTGTTAGATGCGACCAACATTCTATTCTCTGAAAATTAGAGGAAGAAAGTGAGTTATTTGTCACACTGTGCTAAAAGCTGCGCCTGAACTGGATCGTAATGTAACAAAGAACACTTCCGAGAAGGAAATTAAAATTTTCCGGTTAAGGATGATGCCCATTTGTGGATTACGAATGTCGAAGTGAATATTTGAGTGACACTCAGGTCTGATAAACTACTCTTAATACCACGCAAAACAGCACTGCAGAATCTGACAGTCGCTTATCTTGTTAAAGACACCCTCCGTCTTTTATGCAAAAAGAAGGCTAAGTTTCGTGTTCATAGAGCCCAAGTCCAAGAAATTAAGAGCAACATTTCGGTGACGGATTGCCATCGGCCCGTCCGAACCCCAACTGGAGAATCACAACTTGTCGGTTGTCCGCAAGTGCCTCTTTGGCATGTTTGCAGCTACTGTCTGTCCATGTCTCCTGAGCACTCGCCATCAAGCCATACAAACAACTGGTCCATTAATTAGTGTGACCTATAGGGCTGGAGGTAAAAAAGATGTGAATACTTTTGTGAGCTGGTGACGAAGCACACCGTCAAGACAGCGATGGACAGAACGCCCTTCTTTTTATTCTTCGTCATTAATCGGAAGTAAATATTCAAACTCACGCGTCGCCGATTTACCACCAAGGAAGACTCCAGTTACACACCGGATACAAGGCTGGGTGTATCCAGAGAGCTGTGCAGGGGAGAAAAATTTTTACCCCTATCGGAAATCGAGCCTCTCCAGTAGTCCAGTCCGTGACCAGGCACTATACTGATTGAAATATCTGGGCTCCAAACCGTGACTAGTAACGATTTTGTTTCTATGAAAAATAAGCTCGTATCGCATCTTATTAGTAATGCATGGATGGTTTAATATCCCGTTGTTACTGTTCCCATATTGCAAATACGTTTCGATGTTTGCCTACACATTGGGCGGAATGCTGGTTTATGTTCCATTATCGTTTCTATGTTTGAGCACAACTCTCTGCATAGACTTTCAGTAAAACACACTATTTCACATAGCGTGATTTCTGCAATGTAAATAAATTGTTCAATTTGCAATACTCTACACAGAACAACCAATACGCGTAAACATGTCTTCCAAATTGTGCCCATAAAAACAACTTCCTTTCAAAGTTCTGTAAAAACCTTTCCATACATTTGACTGTGAAAACAAGGCTGAAATACATCGATTTTATATTTGTGCATTCAAGTGTACTTGAGAAATGTTACTTCATGGTAGTAGTAATAGTAGTAGTAGTAATAGTAGTAGTAGTAATAGTAGTAGTAGTAGTAGTAGTAGTAGTAGTACTATTCGTGGTAATAGTAGGAACGGTAGCAGTAGCAACATTAATTTCGGAATTATTTAATATTCGCGAACACACCTCCATCTGTCCATCTGTCCATCTGTCCATCTGTCCATCTGTCCATGCTCCAGAAGTCTTACTGGCACGACCGTTGAACACAACAACTGAATGACAACATTAAATATATCAACACATACATTAAATATATCAACACATACATTAAAGCAACTGCATGCCGCACAGATCAGTATTTAAGCGTGTGAATGTGAAATACGTTTGATACTTGGGGACGGAAACAAACTGCAGGTTAAAATGGATAATAAAAAGTAGAAAGTTTACGATAGTAATAAAATAATTTTAATCTGTAACTACTATCACCAGCTCGACGGACTAATCGTGTACCGCGCCTGGAGGGTAACCAGAGAAGGCATCCAGAATACTTGGATTGATGGAGAAGGGTGACATAAAGAAAAGGATATGGAAAATTAGCACTAAGAAGGAAATTTCGGAAAAATATAAAAATAGTGAACAGTTTAAATTTAGAAGATTTTAGAGTAAAATTTCTCACGATGTAAAAAGCATACGATTTAAAACTCTACGCCTTCAGGTAGGTAATATGATCAGTCTGAAATCGTGCAAGTTGGGTTTTCCAATCCTGCCACCAGCGGCGCTGCCATTGCGGTTATAGCAAAGTGGTATTGCAAGTGTCAAATTGTGTAATCTGGTATCAACGAATCGAAATAATAAGATTAAAATGCAATAACGTTTCGTACGAGATAAGGAAACAACCAACACAAGTGTCCTCCTAAAGTGGTTCAGGTTTTTCAAAGGGGCTGTTTGAACGTGTAAAGGGAAAGGCCACGATAAACAATCATTCAGAGAAGCAAAGGCGAATGAAGGCACCGTGAGGTTCTTTCAAACCTGGAAGATGACGGTTGAACATAAAGCCAAAATTATTTTAACGACGAAGACACTTTGCAGATGCCCGGACATGGTAACAGAAATAATGCCAAAATTTGGGGACCAACAATTCGCAGGCAGTGACTGAAGGCACAAGGGACAACGCCAAGTTCAATGTCTTTGCGACCAAATAAAATATATATATATATATATATATATATATATAATTTGGGCCTTTTCTTTTTGGGGGGGGGGGGGTGGGGGGTGAGAGCAAAGGACTGTGACTGGTGCAGAGTACCCAGCTTACTGATGGTGTAAGGCAGTCACAATACTAGGCTATTACAGCAAGTACGAAAACCCCCGTACTCTCAGATGTTGAAGTAAGGAACGTAATTCTTGTGTCGTCACTAAACAGGGAACGTGAAGGGCAGAGACGGTCCTGTCCGTTTACAACCTCGTTCCCCTGAGGTACGTCACTATATTTTGATTTTTGGAAGGTACACAAAGGATGCTGTTTACGTTCCACCATTGCCAATAATTTTGCCGGAATATGGTAAGCGGACACAATCTGCTGAGGACACAGTGACACCTACCATTCGTACAAACGTGTGGACTGACCTGGTAGGCTTATATAGACGTGTTCTGTGCAAGACAATAACGATGCCCTCCTAGAACATCCGTAAACTGCTGGAGTGTAGGTGTCGAGAGGAATACGTTGGTCATATTTTTTTTCTTTTGTCGCGAGCCCCCAGTGGGCTAGGGCCTCCTCATTCACGAGGTTTCTTGATCACACATAACGACACAACACAGTCGGTAGGACTGTTCTGGAGGAATGATCAGCTTGTCGCAGAGACATCCACCTGACAACACGCAACATTCACAAGAGACAAGACATCCACGCCCCCGGTGGGATTCGAACCCACAATATTAGCAGGCGAGCGGTCGCAGACCTACGACTTAGACCGCGCGGCCACTGGGACCGGCATATGTTGATCATGTAACCTGACAAAATATGTCCAGTTTCCATTCCTGTGCCGTCTACTGCATGGCTATCTGCACATTACGTGTTCATCTTGTTGAATGCGTTCCTGAGGATTGTTTAAAACGGCAGAAAATCGTGAGAAACCAAGAAATTCTCTGCTAATTGTGTTTGATCTTCAGGTCTTACTGGCAGCAAGGCAAGTGGTTGTGCCCGCGTAAGAGTTCTGGGCGCTAAAATAATCACCTTAATTCGAACAGTTAGGTAACGATGAAGGGCAAACGCAATTACGTCCCAACGTATACTCATCGTGTAGCAACCTACAGTGAGCTATTACAATTAACTGTGGCACTCATTCGAAATGTTAAAGTACATTTGAAGAGGCCGTACCATAAAATATGGTACATTGCACGAAATTTGATAGGTTTATGCTAAGAAGGAAACACTGGTATATAATGTGGCTACAGCCGTCTGTTATTCGTCATCCATCATATCAGAAAACATAAAGTTATGCAACAAGAAGCCTTTTATAAGCATTCCGCCTGACTACGCGAGACATCACACACGGAATTCTCCAACAGATTTTAGTGAATTCGTGCGGCAGGCCAAGGGCGTCCTGGTCATTTATAACTCTGCTGTCACAAATAAGAGTTATTTTGGCAGTGAAATATACTCCATAGATTATTTCAACAAAACTTTACGGTTCATTTCGTAAGGGTCGGATGTTCACTGTATAATGCATATAAAATTCTCGGGGCCTTCTTAGGAATTCTAGCAACGAAGCACCTCATCTAGTCAGTAATTTCAGAGATTGCGGAGACTTATTCTTTTCGTTATAACTGTTACTGTCTTGCAGATGTCACTTATGTAGCCAACAATTCCCGCATTTTCTGGAACACGAAGTCCATTGTCATGTTCACACCATTAGGGGAATGAGTCGTATCTGGAAACAGATACGACTCAGCCTACGTATATATATATATGCACGTAGGCTTTAAGGATATAAACTCCAGCTGTTCCCAGATATGACTCATTCATATATATATATATATATATCGCTGAAACCTATCTTAAAATGTTATTTGTGTTGTACAGAGACCAACTAACTTCAAAACACTAATATTTTTTTTAAAGAAAAAAGCTTTTCGACGCATCATCGGCAGCGTCACCTGCCACCGTTGTGTCTGTCACACTATTACCTTCGTACCGTCACCTGCCACAGTTGTGCTGTCACAGTATTACCTTCCTACCGTCACCTGCCACAGTTGTGTCTGTCACAGTATTACCTTCCTACCGTCACCTGCCACAGTTGTGTCTGTCACAGTATTACCTTCGTAACGTCACCTGTCACAGTTGTGTCTGTCACAGTATTACCTTCGTACCGTCACCTGCCACAGTTGTGCTGTCACAGTATTACCTTCCTACCGTCACCTGCCACAGTTGTGTCTGTCACAGTATTACCTTCGT
>Ga0123354_10014724_pt1 | contig 12179 bp, 10 predicted proteins | sample TergutLab28metaG_2_FD_97872 | JGI IMG/M metagenome (GOLD analysis project Ga0123354, IMG submission 97872) | Labiotermes labralis P4 segment gut microbial communities from Petit-Saut dam, French Guiana - Lab288 P4 | ecosystem: Host-associated > Arthropoda: Insects > Digestive system > Gut ... | reverse complement strand
GGGTGATAAAATCGAGAAGAATGAGATGGGCTGGGCATGTGGCGCGTATGGGTGAGGAGAGGGGGGTGTATAGGGTCTTGGTGGGGAAACCAGAGGGAAAGAGACCACTGGGGAGGCCTAGGCATAGATGGATGGATAATATTAGGATGGATCTCCGGGAGGTGGGATGTGGGTATATGGACTGGATTGGGCGGGCCCAGGATAGAGATAGGTGGCGGAAGCTTGTGAGTGCGGTAATGAACCTTCGGGTTCCGTGAAATGCGGGGAGTTTCTTGACTAGCTGCAAACCAGTTAGCTTCTCAAGAAGGACTCTGCACCATGCAGTAAGTAAGTAAGTAAGTAAGTGACACAAGTAATAATATGGGCAACTGGAGCCATCTCAAAATTATTCATAAAATATCTGAGCAATATAAGTGAAAAGCATCACATCAAGGCACAGAAAGCAGCCACACTGGACACTGGATGCATACTTCAGAAAGTATTAATGTAAGAGTACAAAACTTTTATCACAGGAAATAACATTGCATGCACCACATACTGTAACCACAGAATGCTTGCAAAATGATATTCCCTAAGAAACACGGTTAGTTGCAGTGATATAATTGTGAGTAGCAGTAGTAGTAGTAGTAGTAGTAGTAGTAGTAACTATTACAGGTCCATAATAGGAAATGATCAAACTATCCACAACAACAGTCCAGACAGTCATTCTTGACAAAACCACCAACAAAGCATACCCAATAGAGGTCGCAATTCCCAATTGTCACAACCTTCATAGCACCATCATTGAAAAGCTAGACTTGAAATAATAATAATAATAATAATAATAATAATATAATTTCCACTTTTATTGGTGTGAATTCTGTTTCTTACGAAGAAAAGCAGTTTGGTTTAAAGGTATGGAATATGGATTTGCAAAATCCTATGAGACATTAGTGAAGCATTTACATGCTTCACAATAACATACCACAAAACACAACCAGTAACTACTGTTGCATACACTATGGCAAAGTTCTAAGCAAAACATTGAAATATTATTTTAACTGAATAATACTTACAGGCAAAAAAAGTCTTTGAGAGGCACAGGGCTTGAACAGTTTCCTCCATTCATCTGCATTTTCCTGAAGTGGGAATGTAATCGGAAGAACCTTATACGTAAATGAATTGTTTGTTGATGTTTTCCATTCGTTTAACTGAAATATAAATATACAATTCTTATCAAAACATAATTTAAGGTAGTGGGGAATGTTAAAATGAAAATGACATTTGGAAAAATTTATAATTTCTCATACTCCTTGCCAAAACTCAACATCTACGTCACACACTGCACACCAGCTATCTGACAGGAATACACTTACATTTACATTTCATATACATTTCAAAGATCCAAGCTCTGTCCAATGACGGTTGAATATGAAACATGTCAAGAAAATATATCTTTAGTTCTTTCACACAACATGATCACTTACAAGTAAACAACAACAATTAACATAATAGAACACAATACAATAAATATACAACAGTACAAAGTAAAAAGTGCAAATTGTGTAAGTATGTACGCGAGTATAAAGTATGTAAAATAGTATTAATTATAATAAAATTAGTAATTGGTATCACTGTCATGTACTAAAAATTCTTCCACAGAATAAACTACATGCATAAAGGGACACTTTGTTATTCAAATATGTTTGAAGGTAAATGACTAAATATTTTTATAGCAAAATTAGTGACACCCTTTTTAACAGAGATGAGTTTCAATGACAGAAAATGTAATTGATTTTTGCTCCTAGTATTAAAATCATGCAATGACGAATTAGTTATAAAATTATCCAAATTATTAATGACAAACATATTAATGAAAAAAAAAATACAAGCTTGGTAATGGCAAAATATTTAGTTTCACTAACCACTTACAGTCAGCCCCTACAGATGACCTAAACCAAAGAAATTGTTAACACTCATGTATTCAATGAACAGAATTTCACCTTTTCCTTGAAGCTTGCAATGAGAGGGTCATCAGCAAGAATAATGAATTTCAGTGGTTGCTGTGTAAAGATGATTGCTGACTTGATCATAACCAGTGTCTCAGACAGACGATCACCACATGCCACAACTGCCAATACAATCTGACTGTAAATAAAATCAGAACCTAATACATTCACAGTAACTACAAACTAGCTTTTATTAACAGCTCCACACCCAGCACCAGCATCCAATATGAATCACTTAAGTATTTGTCAGCATGTTAGATGTGTGATGGCATATTTATGTAATTCGTAAATAAATTCAAGCAGTCAGATCAATTAATTTCCAACCATGAGAGAAGAGAATAAGGTTATTGAGAGTGGCTAGCAACCACCCCCCACTAATTCCTTAGAGAAACAAGATTTACCTTCCTTGCATGGGATTTTTGTACGTACGAAGGCGGCTTCCAAGTTCACCATAATTCTGCACACTTAATAAATCGTGATTAGGTTGTAACCCTGAGACAACACGTTCCTTTCTATTAGCATTATTACTCAATAAGTCTGTCCATGCAATTTCATCTGAGAATCCAACTTGAGACGAATTAAAATAATGCACAATAATATACACAAATACTACGCTAAGGATTATAAAAATAATTACAAATCTTGATATATATTTCATGGTCATGAATATTCAACAACGGGGTAAAAATTATGCTAATACTTTGCATTTCAATTACTATCATTCATTCCCAATTAACAGCAGGAACTCGCCACCGAAATTTTCCATCACAACATGACGCAGTATAGCCAATGGAACAGGTATATTCGTCACGGAATAGAGCACATTAAATCACCTAAAGTCTACGGTAATTCGAAATGATAGAATACCCTTTACGGAAATGACAGTGTACAGTAGTTAACTTTTCCAAGCAAGCACGCTCATAAAAGAATCATTTCACACGGTTGTCCTGATATCTGTTGGTAGTACTGACTGCAACAAAAGACAGGTGGCATGAAATATGAGCAATTTTAGGTTTGATGATATATTGAATGCCTCCGGGGATCTCGCATATCCCCTGCTTCTATACAGTATTTGATATATCGGCTGTTTCCGGGACTGCAGTGTGCGTACGGTCTTTATGAATATGTTGGTGGGTTGCTGTGTTACGTACTGGGATGATTTAAGGCGTCGAATGAATATCCAATCTGAACGTACTTTCTTATTCTTCGTTTCAGCAAATTATTTCGATAGCAGTTGTCGAGTAAGAACCCTGTAGTTGTCACAGTCCTGTGAAAAGGTTTAGTAGACATGGCCATTTATTATGGTCCATGTTTAATTTGCTCGGGAAGAGGTTCTATTTTTATGATTGTGCCTTCCAGTGACATGAGGGGGAAACGAGGTTTCGTGTCGTTACAGATTTGGAAACGCTGGCCTCGCCTCTTGTACAACCCTCCTTTCTTCTGGGTCAGTGAAGCACCCTTGTTCTCCGCCCGGAGGAATTTGAAGGCCCTGTGCGTCTCCGTAGCATTGACCATCAGCTTGTCGGCCAGCTGGTTTTGATTGCGTAAAACTTTGGAAGTGAAAATGTACGTAGCGTCCTTACTGAGAATGGAACGTCGGGCAGCTAGCTCTAGAGACTTATTTATTTCAGCCCAAAAGATGTACGGTAATAGATGAAGCAATGTGGTTATGCTTTTGTTCTATAAAACCTTGCAATTTTAATTTAATCGGAATGTGGAACGGTTTGTATCTTAACATTTTCATACTCATTAAAAACTTCGACATTAAATGGTACACATGTTGTTAACTAATTAAGCCAGTTTCCGCTAACACAGAGTGGATATTTTTATTCAAGTTATTACAGTTTTGTCAAATATAAATATATGACCATGTTTATCATTTTGCAATGTTTGAAACATCACTTGATTCGTTCTCAACATGGCGACAAACGACACATGGAAAGTACTGTTTTGTTTGTTGTGTTAGTAAAAGTTGAAAGTAAATCTCTTTGACCTCACGTTCATACGGAAATGAACATCAGAACTAGGGATGAGCATAGAGAGAGAAACAGATTATTAGGTACGTAACGAATTATTTGAGCTTGTCATATTCCTATGTATGTATGGGCGGTACTAGTAGAGTCCGTTGTAGAAAAAGCGGGATTATCAAACAGCTTAACGATTGGTTTATGTATGTCGTTTTCTCCAGACAGCCGACCTGAGATATTTACAGGATTTTCTTGGTTTCCCTGTGTCTATAAGCAAATGCTGAGATGGTTCCCAAGACTCCAAGTTGCCACTACGTGCTTCTCATGTAGCCCTTCCGACTTAAATCTAGTAGTAACCAATTTCATGTTTTGTTTACATGTAAAATAACCACTGCCGCCGGGTAACAACCCAATTGCAGTAAATAAAGAAATAAATAAATAAATAAAGTCGCATGGTCTATCGTCTCGTAGAATAGGTAAATTGTGAAACGTGGGTTTTCAGGCAATTTCGTGCGACGGATTGAAAGGTGTAAATGTTGGATCTAGGTTAAAGGCGTGTTACGAAAAACAGTTGTGTCTTTGGCCAGCGTTAGTGAACTTTGGCAATTTCGGCTGTGCCATGTAAAAGTTAGTGCTTTTCTTTTTCAGGCTATTTAGAGTGACAAGTATTGCATGAACGTAATCGACACTAGTGTGAATTTATGCAGTAATTTGTATCAGATATATTCAATGGGGACATTATTTGACCTTTTATGGGGCAAGCAGATTTGAGTGACAAAACATGAAGTGGAAGGCCTGTGGCTGCAAGTGATCAGCTTCATCAAGATCGCGTTGAAGAACTGATCCGCGGAAATCGTCGCATCAAACAAAAAGAAATTGCCGTTGCATTAGGAATTTCTAAGGATAGAGTGGGACACAATATTGGTGTTCTTGGATTCCGAAAAGTTTGTGCCAGATGGGTACGCGCATGCTGTCTGATGAAATGAAAGCTGAAAGAGTTCGCATTTCTCGGAACTCCTGGAATGTTTTGAAAAAGAAGGTGAGAACTTCTTAAAGAAGATCATTGCAGGTGATGACACTTGGGTCCATCGTTATGACCCTGAGTACAAAAGGCAGTCCATGAAATACCGCCATAAGGAATTACTTCAGGCACAGGCCTTGGCTGGAAAGGTCCTGTTGACAGTTTTTTGGAATTCGGAATGTGTTGTTCTTGCAGACTTTCTTGAAAAAGAAACAACAATAAACTCTCAACATTACATTGAAAATCTTACTGCATTAAAAAGAAGAATCGAACAGATTGGAATAAGAAATGAAACGCTCCTTCAACACGACAATGCCAGGCATCACACAAGTGCAGCAATAAGAGATGCAATTCAATGCCTGGACTTTTCAGTGCTGCCGCATCCACCATATAGCCCAGATCTGGCTCAAAGTGATTTCCACCTTCTCCCAAAACTAAAGGAACACTTCAAGGGCAAGCGGTTCAGCTGTGATGAAGAGGTGAAGTCTGCAGTGAGGAAATGGTTTCAAAAACAAAACACCAATTTTTTAAGGACGGATTTCAAAAACTAGTGCAGCGTTGGCAGAAGTGTATTGCAGTGCGTGGTGATTTTGTAGAAAAATAATTATGCAGCTTTGAAAATAATTTATATAGGCATATTTCTTTTTTTATTTCATTAAAATATCCATTCCTGTTCATTTTCTATTTAAGTGGAGTCAAAACTTATCAGCCCACCCTCGTATGTTTGCATACTCTCAATAAATGCACTGCAGTTAATAAATGTTTTTTTACTGTTTTTATGCTGTTTATCTTGGAGTGTTTAGAGCTGACAAACTAATTACCATCTGAAATATGCCACCTTACTCGAAGGTTAAGAACCACGGTCATGGAAATTAGTGGACAGGATGTGATCCATCTATAGCATGGTGTGATGCTGCAGTTGATGGAGACTTTCTCCAAATAGCTGCAGATAAATGTGAAATTAAAGACAGAGAAGTGTGGGCTGGAATTTTTGACATTGCTTCTAATATTGCTTCATACAACGATAGAAATTATATAGGAAGCTGCTATGGTTTAGCATTTTAAATTTGAATGAATTCTCTGACTTGGCCTGTTGCCAGTGCTCACTGAAAATAATTGTAGGTGGTACTTAACATATTACAAAAAAGTGATATGCTTCACTCACAGGTGTACTTCAACAGAATATGCTGTTCACTTGAACATGTGGCATTATCAGCAAATTATATTGCTATTAATATGTGTATGTCACGTGATGTTTGTTTATTATTTTGCAACATCTGGCTATTTTGTGTTCTTCATCATGAAAGGCAATGCGCAATTAAATGTTACATTTGTGTTATTCATTACACAAATTGTTGTGTGATAATAGCAAAGGTTGGTGATTCAAGATGGAATGTAACCGACAGAGTGTGAGAAGAAGCTACGATTAAAACAAAAAAATCTGGGTAAGTAAAATATTTAAGGTATTGTAGTAACAGAATTTATACCTTTATTCATAACATTGATTTTAAATGTAAATTACTGCTGCGTGATAACAGTAATGCTCTGCTGAACTCTTCAGTACAATATGTTGGCTAGGTAATGAAGGCTGTCAGAATGGTTAGTTGATTATTCTCATTGGAGACATCGTAGTTTACTATCTGAGTCACTCCACTGTGTATTCCTGCTTGTACAAAATAGTACCTGCTCATGTTTTAAAGTATTCACAAATGAAAGTTGGAAATATGGAAACATTCAAGTGGATGTGTCTACTGACCCCAGAACGTTTGGCAAATTTCATACTTTCAGTACCTAGTTATGTTTTTCAACGTATCCCATATTGGCACAGGCATACAAATGGCTTTAATTTTGTCTAAATTCCATCTGTTATGTATGAGTTTAATTAACTTACTGTTTTCTTGCCCTCATAAAATAGTAGCTGTTCTGTAGCTGCTTCTGGTAAATAAGCAACTGAAGGACATGACATCAGTAATTAATTTGTTAAAAATATTAATTTCATTAATTGTGACAAAAATAAAAATAAATGATTCTAGATTTTTGTGTCTCATTTCAGATGAACACAGAACTCGAAGAATTATGGGCAGTCTTTTATCATAATTTCAGTAAATATGCTGCAAGTGGATCAGGCGTGCAACCAAATGAGCGTTATTGGTAGGATGTATTGGAGTTCAGTCTCATTCATAAAAGAAAGTGTGTGTGAAGGTGCTGGCATGGGTTTCAGTCCCTTCTGAGCCTGAAGCTATTATTGTCAAGAATATTGCAACTGACCCTGCTAGCCAGGAAGAAAATGCAAATGAGTTACTACTGATTGTGTTAGCCAAGAAGAGTGTGTGAGCAAACTACAACTGATTGTGCTAGCCGATAATATGTTGCAAACAGATAACAACCGGTATTGCTAGCCAAGAAGACAATGCAAAAAATTTACTTAAAAGTGAGGAAACAGAACTAAGTATATAGCTGAATGCTAAGCTGAAACCAAGAATGGTACACATCATCCATACAAGCGAACAAAGAACAGTACAGTGCAAAGGATGCCACTGATGCAGTCATGCTTTATGGACTGCCTGTGGTCAAAGAACTGATCTGAGGTTATAGATGAACAGTTTTATTTTGCCAAAAGAAAACATTCACATCAAGGGCATTAGATGTAATACTTTTGGATTTCAATGAGGATGAACCACAATTGAAATTTGCAGCCTGTCCAGTGTTCTTTCAGTGTCATTTAAACTGATGACTAATGTACAGTACTATGGCTACTAAACTAAATTTGAATTACTAAGCATTTTGAGAAAAGAAATGTAGTTATATGCTACTCATTCTTTACTTGTGAGAGTTATGTATTGTTTAATTCTTGAGAAGCCTTGTGTATTGATTATTTAAGGTTATATGTAGTTCTTACCTGTTTACTGCCTTCTGGAATTTTTTTTCTTTTTCATATTCACAGTTCCACAGCTTTCACTAGGAACTTGGAAGGTTTACTGTGCATTCAGTAAGAATTGTGAAGTTTTAGTGGCAATTGATCTAATTCTTGTACTTCTGTAAAAGAACTGGGTGGAAATCTAATATAAAATGAACATGAAACCACTACTGCCCATACATAATACAAGAATATAATCTGTGAAAGCACAACTTTATGTAGCATTTGTAGATTGCAGCTACAGGTTTCGGTTACTCCAATGTAACCACAATCAGGCTGTATACATGAAGCATACAAAGGAGATTATTTTACTTGTAGGTAGTGTACAAGATCTCGGCCTTGCAAGGTTATTACATATATAGGTATATATGTTTGTTACTCACAGAAAAGCCTTTTTGAATATAAAATATTTTATATTTGAAAAGCCTTCAGTGCAACGCGCCAGTATAGGTCATCACTGCGACTCATGTCTTTGTTGATTTGCCATTGGCACATGTTACTGTGCACTTGATGAGAGAACAGCTTGTTTGGGAATTGGCATCTAAATGAACAGGGTATTCTAAATGTGATTAATGTGAAATAAATAAGGATAAATGTGTCAGATTAGAAAGCAGGGGTACTTGGGAGGACTGAAAGTAATGGCAGGGATATTTGCTGAGTAGAACTAGCGAAGGAGATGTTCAAGTGATGGGCCGCACTAATGTTGGTGTTGAGCCTGTGGGTTGTGTAGGCTGCAGTTATGTTGGCATTGAACTTGTGAGTTATGTAGGCTGCAGTTATGTTTGCATTTAACCTATAGGTTGTGTAGGCTGCTGTTGTGTTGGCATTGAACCTATGAGTTGTGGAGGCTGTAGTTATGTTGGCATTGAACCTATGGGTTTTGTGGGCTACAGTTATGTTGGCATTGATCCTGTGAATTACGTAGGCTGAAGTTAAGTTGGCACTGAACCTATGAGTTGTGTAGGCTGCAGCAGTGTTGGAGTACTCCAGGGCTCTGTTCTTGGCCCATTGATATTTTTACTGTACATCAGTAATTTGCTATTAGGAATAAATATTGATTCCAAACTATTATATAATGCAGATGATACCAGCATACTAATCTCTGGCCCTGACTTTTAGGAAGTTCAGTCTAAATCTGTAATTGCACTTGACAGTATAAACAAATGGTGCATGATTAATGGTTTAGCCTTAGATTTAAAGAAAACTAAAATAGTGAAATTTGAGTCTAATCAACAAAATAATGCCTCTTTTTCAAATTACCTCTAGGGATGAACCAATGCAAGAAGAAATGAACGTCAAATTTCTTGGGCTGGAAATTGATGAACATATGAATTGTAAAACGCATATTGAGTTTATGTTACCGAAATTGAACAGTATGTGCTAGGAGATTAGGTGCTTGATGCATTATGGAATTTTCGAAACTCTTTAAGATGGTGTATTATGCGTACTTTCATTCAGCAATGATGTATGGAACAATCTCTTGATAGACAGCAACAAAGTTTTTATTCATCAAAAGAGTGTTGTGTGGACAGTATTGGGAATTAATCTCCGTAGTACATGCAGGCCACATTTTAAAACTTTGGGAATAGTGACAGTGCCTTCACAGTGTATGTTATCCTGAATGGAATTTTTGGTTAATAATTTGGCATATTTTTCTCTTAATAGTGAAATTTATAATAAATTTACAAGAAATATGAAGTGTCTACATGTCTCACAAGTAGATTTGTTACTGTATCAAGAAGGTATTTATTGTTTGAGTATAAAGGTCTTTAACATTTTACCAAACTGTATAGCTGACTTGGTACTGAACAAGAAGAAATTTATAGGTGAACTTAAAAGTGTATTAATTGAACTGTCATCATATTTGGTAAACAATTTTTTGGACTATTGTGGAATGTTATGAGAAATTGAATGTGTATGATAATACACAATACATAGTCATATTCTGGTATAGTTGATATTTTAAATAATATTTTATAATTAGATATGGTATTCTGAAAAAGAAATTTATTAAATCATCCAGCACATACTTGGGATGATAGGTTTAAGTAGGTGTGTTTTGTCATTGTTATGCGAGGGTTTCCCATTCCAGTTATTTTTTATTCCTAATACAGTTTGTTGTAATTTATATACATTCATGAAAATAAAGCAATGTGGTTTTATTAAATTGCTTTTGAACTAATTTATTTTATATTGTGCACTCTAGTTGTGTTATATTAGTTGTTTTTGTAGTACTGGATGTTCTTACACATACTAATGTGTCCTCTTATAAATCCTGTATGTTTCATCATGTATGTTTGGGACTTGTTTCATATTCATCTGTCTTGGTACAAATGTTAGATCAGTGAAATGTGTATGTAGGGGTGCTGGTAAGTCCTTAGCCTGACCGGGATGGAAACAAGCTCGGAAGGATGTCAGGGACACGTGCGATTTCAACAAAATTGAGACGTGAGCTGTCATCAAGTTTCTCCTGCAAGGCAAGGCGCCAAAGGAAATTCACGCCATTCTGACAGAAACATTAGTTTGTTTCCTTCGTGGTCGGGCTAAGGACTTATCAGCACCCCATAACATAATTGTACCTGTGAGTTGTGTAGTTTGCAGTTATGTTAGCATGGAACCTGTGGGTTGTGTAGGCTGAAGTTACGTTGGCATTGAACCTGTGAGCTGTGTAGGCTTCAGTTGTGTTGACATTGAACCTGTGGGTTGTGTAGGCTGTAGGCTGAAGTTACGTTGGCATTGAACCTGTGAGCTGCGTAGGCTGAAGTTACGTTGGCATTGAACCTGTGAGCTGTGTAGGCTTCAGTTGTGTTGACATTGAACCTGTGGGTTGTGTAGGCTGTAGGCTGAAGTTACATTGGTATTGAACCTGTGAGCAGTGTAGGCTTCAGTTGTGTTGGCATTGAACCTGTGGGTTGTGTAGGCTGAAGTTACGTTGGCATTGAAACTGTGAGTTGTTGGGTTATGGTTACATTGGTGAGGGATGTGTGGATCATTAAAAAAACTACACACTGTAACATGGAGTATGCTATCAGTTGTTTTTTGCGTATCTCAATTATTGAAATCCTTTACAGGCAACATATCAGAGTCCATAAATTAAGTAACAAAAATTGTATTGTGATTCAGGATGCCAACATTGAAACACAGTATTATGTTGTATTTTTTCACAGTTCTGCTGAATTGTTGTAATTCTTTTGTTGTCATGCTGTGTTATCTAGTTAACATGATTCTGCTGTGGCAAGTACATGTACCCACTTGGCTGATTGAAACAAATATTGGATATTTTTCATTTAAGGTTTCTTCTGGTTTGTGTTCATTTTTTTTCTTAGACATTCCATCAAGCCAATTGTGCTGCATGGGTAACCTACCTTGAAAAGTTGATAGCTACCTAGCTGGTCAGGAAAGTCTATGCTTTAAAGAAACCCTAAATTCATATTGTGGCCATATCAGTTATGACAGTGTGTAGTCTGGTAGGTGAGTACCAATGTTTCAGTGAAAATTTTCTGGGAACGCAATTATTATTTTCTTGAAAATTTTGAGTTCGATCCTATCCAAAGTTGATTAAGTCCAGGCCCTGGTTACCTGTCCTGTTACACTTGTGAAACATTTCAGTAACTTCCTTCACCAAGCAAGCTGACCAATGGTAACACTTCCGACTTGTATTCGAGAGGTATCCAATTTGAATCTTGGCTGGGAGACTGGCTATTTGACTGGGCGTATTCAAGGTTTTCATTAGTCCTTTTGGGTAAATGGTAAGACACTATATGTACTTTGAGCATGGCCACTGTCTTCCACACTCTTTCCAACTCAGCATTCACTTTTACACTTAAGTGCTATAGTATAAGGTACTGCCAGGTGTCATTGAAAATAAAGACAAGGCAAAGCTGAGTTTCCTTGTCATGAAGGCATACAGGGAGAGTAGAGGTATTTCTACACTCAGCCCGAACCTCTGCAGTAGATGGACATGAGTGGTTAACTTCACAATCCAGGCACTTAATCCTCAGGTACAGAACCTCCATACATAGTGAATAATATGATATGTGGACCACTGGCCTGGTCTGGATGTTTTGGAGAAGAGAAAAATCTCCTTCCCCTGAAAGAAACAAAGAGAAATTATTCATAATTCTTCAAAACATTCTCTTAATTTGGGCTTTCTAACCAAAATCTTTTAAGCATTTCATATTATCTTATAAAGATATATGCTGATGGGGCTTCTCTATCTTAAGAGGCTCGGTGGTGGGGGGGGGGAGACCCCGCCAGACGACCCCTGATAATGCAGTCCACATTGG
>Ga0123354_10014723_pt1 | contig 12180 bp, 9 predicted proteins | sample TergutLab28metaG_2_FD_97872 | JGI IMG/M metagenome (GOLD analysis project Ga0123354, IMG submission 97872) | Labiotermes labralis P4 segment gut microbial communities from Petit-Saut dam, French Guiana - Lab288 P4 | ecosystem: Host-associated > Arthropoda: Insects > Digestive system > Gut ... | reverse complement strand
TAGATGGGTGGATAATATTAGGATGGATCTCCAGGAGGTGGGATGTGGGTATGTGGACTGGATTGGGTTGGCCCAGGATAGGGACAGGTGGCGGACGCTTGTGAGTACGGTAATGAACCTTCATGTTCCATAAAATGCGGGGAATTTCTTGACTAGCTGCAAACCAGTTAGCTTCTCAAGAAGGACTCTGCACCATGGAGTAAGTAAGTAAGTAAGGTAGGCAATTGGTTAGTAACATTTTCGGACCAACAGGCTGTCCCAAAACACTGGTAATTAACTACCAACCTACACCATGTAACATCCCAGAAGAGCAAAGGCCTGAACTACGCCACAGTGGAAGCTGTGACATTAAGAAAAAGCTGTGTTTGTTATTGTTGTTATTATTATTATTGTTATTGAATGTACATAAAGCAAGATAAGATCCAGGATAATGGGCAGAATAGTGACTAGGCTAGGTGTTGTATGACTGAGGAACTGCTTCAATCCAAGTAGAGGCTAAATATTTTTCTTATTCCAGTGCTCAGACTGGCTGTGGGGCCCACCCAGTCTTGTGTTCAGTGGAGGCCCCTGGGGCAAAATGTGTAGCAATATTAGGAATACACAACATACGAATCAATCATAACTCCCACAGCATCTCTTGCCTCTTCATCACTCCTATCTAATAATGTAAGTCATCTTCCATTACAATGGACATGTACATAAATAAATAAATAAAACAGCATAAAAGTTTCCATACTCCCTACCACCACACAAAGATATAGTAAAATTTTAAAAACCATGGTTCTTGATGATGGAAGTACATCCCCCTCCTGAAATACTGTCCTCATAAAATGTTAAAATTAGATTGCAGGTTTTTTATGGCAGTGACTGTTCATAATGCAGTCGTCCGGATTGTGACAACACAGTTTTGTACTTGCAACCTGTGTTATGGAGGAACATGGTGCCTGCAACTTCAGAGTGAAGGTGAGTACGTTGAGGGTGCAAGGTAAGTGACATACGCACAGGTTGTAAGGAAGATGGCCAATCAGATTTAAAGACAAGACAGTCACTTCCTCCTCTGATGACATTCTTCCAACCACATCTTAAGAAAAACTCACTTCCCATAAGCCATGGCCCTGACAAGGGCTGCCCTTTATCTTTTTTCATGCCCACCATGTGATGATAATATTGCAGCCTTTGAAAGGGCCATTCTTCTTCCACGTTCCATCTGTTATCACCGTCAAAATACACAATCTGTTCCCCTACCCATGTTTTTCCCTGTGATGAGTCATTGCGGTCTTCAGAAGGGCCATTCAGTTTCCTGGTCATCATTCATACTGGCCCAGAGAGACTATCCTTCTTGTTGGTGTGAAGGCTACCTTCCTTGCACCCTGCTTATATAACCTAACCACATCCTCACCCTACTCACTTTGACCCTGAGGATAGAGGCAGCATGTTGATTGAAAATGATGATGTCATCTTCAGACTACATTGTGTCACAGATGAGAGGGCCACATCTGCAAATATATTTTGCCATTACGTTTCAAGTCAACCACTCTCAGAAATCTTTGGGCTACGTATATACACACATATTACATTACACATACTGAAACAAACTTACTTACTGAAGAATACTTGGGTCATAGCCTTCAGCTTGCATCTTCAAACGCACCGCTTCAACTGGGACCCCAAACTGGATCATTCGGAAGAATCTGGCATACAGAGGGTCATTAGCAGCAGATACTATTTCTTCTTTAGGTTCTGTTTGAGGGTGATCTATTTCCATTTGCGGTTCATTCGTTTCTTGTGTATCTTGTAGTTTTGTTTCATCTTTAGCATTTCTCTCAGCATTCATATCAACCTGTTGCTCCAATGTCACATTTTCAAGGCCAGAAATTGAACTCAACTGTAAAATGTTTCATGTTATAGTTGAAAGAACACAACAGTGTTAATTAAGTATATACACAAGTTTTTTCAAGACTTTAAATTGAGAAAATGGGTAGCACAGCAATGTAATTACCTTTGCTTCCAAAATACTAAGTGAGGCCTCAAGCTTCTGTATCTTTGCCTCAAACTTTTCAAGCCGCTGTTCACATGAACGTGAAAATTTATTAAGGAAACAAACTGTGCTTGTGATGAAGTGATTTAAAAAAGCCAGTGTCCTCTTCTGATGTATAGCACCAACCTTGGAAAAACCATTTTGACAAAATGAAGTAACCAAGCAGCTGTGAAGAAACAACCTTTTATATTAAGTAGCTGTCCATGAACAAGAAAAGCTCCAGTCGCAGGCTCCTGTAGTTACCAAGGAACCTTTGGGGCCCGGATAATACATACATACGAATTAGGCACTACACTTTAAAATAACACTTGCGAAATATGCGTTTTAATCTATTATAACATACGCACCGGTTTTGAACTGGTAAAATACGTACCCGAGGTTCCGTCCATATTGCAAGTTGTCGTTAAAAAACATTTAGCGATATACTGCATTTCCCAATAAAAATTATCCGACAGATAACGAGAACACTTAAAAGAGAACATAAGGTACTATGTGTACCAATCATGTGTAAACAAATAAACTGTTCAACTTTCAAGGTATACATTTTTGGTAATGATAATGCTACATATATTAGGCGTAATAATAGGCAGGAAAGGCATTGATCATGTATAATTTTAACTTGAATTGGTTTACCTGAGTGTAGTCCACACCAGGGCCAATTATAGGTAACCCATCAACATCCATCCTATGATTTATTATTTTTATATTAAAATATGAAACGAATTTATTACATAATCTGCGATGTCACTATTTTATTCTACATGGCGCCATCTTGATTCCACATAACAAGTGAAACACAAAACGCGCACAATTTGTAAACTGAAGATCGGCCGGAAGGAAATAGTACTTTCATATAGGAGAGAAATTTGTTGTGATAAAGTATTAATTCATGTGATAGAACATTATTTGAAAAGTAAAATGAATTCTTCTCCTCCTTTGGATACAGTCTATCAAGCAGTGTTCACTTTATATCACAATCCAGACCCAACAGAGAAAGAAAAAGCATCGCTATGGCTAGGAGAGTTACAGAGATCGGTTAGCATGACATTTTTCTAATATTTTATAAGCTTCTTTATGTTTAGATGCATCAGCTTTGTACATACAACTTGTTTTAGTGTAATTATAATATTTTATGTTTTAAATAGTCATTTGATTAAGACATTTTACATTTCATATTTTGTAAGGTGCTTCCAAGTTTGCACGTTGCTGTTGCGAATTCGTTACATCACAGGACATTACCTTTATCCCAATGTTGCAGGTTTACGCTTGGAAAGTTGCAGATGAAATGCTTCAGCAGAAGAGGGACTTAGAGTCATGTTATTTTGCGGCTCAGACAATGCGTACTAAAATACAATTTTCCTTTCATGAGCTTCCTACTGAAGCGCACAATTCTTTGCGTGATTCACTAATGGATCATATAGGACAAGTAAATGATGTTACAAACACCGTTATAGTCACTCAGGTAAGTTTAATAAGAAACAGTTTATTGGATACTGATCTGATACATGTTACATGTTAATGTTATGGTTTCTAACTGGTGCTGTATGTTCCAGCTGTGCTTAGCTTTAGCAGATTTAGCCCTCCAGATGTCTTCATGGCAGAAACCAGTTGTCGATCTTATTGGTAAATTTGGCCGGACGAATGTGTGGCCTTTGTTAGAGATCTTGACCGTCCTACCAGAAGAAGTGAATTCACGTTTGCTGAGGCTTGGGGCTAACAGACGACTTGAAGTCATGCAAGAATTTGGTTCCACAGCTCCTACTGTCACTGAATTCCTGGTTAGTTTCATTCTTACAAATCCATGAGGCTAGCAGACTATAATAGGTGCATATTGTAAATGTTACTTTTGTTGGTTTTCATGTGATCGAAAATCAGACAATTTTAATATCGGTGATGATGTCTTAATATATTAATGTTGCACATAGTATTTGGTATATCAAAATATTGTGCTAATTATTTGGCACACAAGTGTGACATATAGTGTTCCTGTTGGAATTGCAACAATTGATGATTTATATCCAATCAAATACTGCCTTTTCATCTGAGGGATCAACGCCAGAGAAGTAGACAAACATACCAGTGATGTGGAGTGTGATTTGTTTAGTTGGGGTCCTTTGGTCAACTGGTACCAGAAAATGTCACTTAACGTGAATCCCTTTTTGAGTGTGAATTTTTTTTCTCCATAGTGATAATGTAAAAATTGATTAAATGTGAATGTTTCTTTCAAAATATGTGTGTGGTGAAATGAACTGAAATTGGAAAATTCGTGGTCCATGAATGTGTTCCATGGAAGTGCGGGAAATTTTTCACGTCCCAAAAAATTTTGCCCCATATATGTGGGTGGAAATGGATGTTGGAGACTTGGATAATGGGGCCCTTCAGTACTTGAGAATATACACATCTTGCATGCAATGCTGGAAATTACAAACATGTATCTCTAAGCATGAGAATATGTGATGTGGTAGTGCATATCATGTTTACCATTTCAGCTCTTGTATGTAGCTTGTTGATCATAACAATGTTTTTTTTTACCAGGTATGTTAAAGTCTTATCATGGAAGCTGTGACTTGTAGGTAGCATGTACCATTCTGATAAAGAAATGCTAAAAATTATCTCTTATGACATTTTAAAATATTTGATACAAGAGTTCTACCAGGTATGTTGAAGTCTTATCGTGGAGAGCTGTAACTAGTAGGTAGCTGTTTGGTGAAGAAATGACAAAAATGATCTCTTATGGCATTTTAAAATATATGATACAAAGTGCCTAAATGCTAATCCACCACTGTGGCTCATCTTATATCAAATAATTCTTCATTTTCATTTGTCCTGTGATATGTATTCCATGCCACTTTTGTCACCACGCTGCGTCTACATTGGTTTTTGTCTTTTCCCAGCTTGGTGACTTCACCCAGTCTTTTGTTTCCTCCGTGTTCATTTATTGAACCCTAATTTTTTTGTCAATCATACCAAGTGCTATGGGTTAAAGGAACTGATGTTCCTTATCTGCTATAAACGGGTAACTTGAATTGTGATGTTCATTTGGTTGCCAGGATATCCAGTTTACAATGGTGATTAATTTGACCATTGATAAAAATGATCATGTACCGGGGTGCTGATAAGTCCTTGGCCCGACCAGGAAGGAAACATGCTCGGAAGCATGTCAGGGACGTGCGTGATTTCAACATCAAGGCATGAGCTGTAATCAAGTTTTTTTCCTGCAAGGCAAGGTGCCGAAGGAAATTCACTCCATTCTGACAGAAACATTAGCTTGTTTCCTTCCTGGTTGGGCTAAGGACTTATCAGCACTCCTGTACATGACTGTGGGTTTGACAGATGTGTATCTTTTGTTCATAACATGTTCATATTTCAGAATCATTTTAAGAATGTAATAATTGATAATAATAATAATGAGTTGGTCAATCAGTTCTATACCTCTTATTAAACTTTCTGCCCCATGTTCATAAGAGGCTGCCTTCGGACTGTAGCCTAAGACAGTTTGACACCATGTTTTCCTGAGCCAAGTTAGTGTTATTCTATCTTTGTCCCTTGGGTAAATTCCGTGATTTAAATGTCTCTTGCATAACACAGAAAAGAGATGTAAGTAAATGTAATTGACCTTGTGGTTCAGTGTTTCTGTTATTCCTAAATGTGCAATTTAGAGCCATGCATGAAAAAGTGAATGAAATATGAACATCTGTTTGCACTGACCAGAACTTGTCATAAGATTTTAAGACCATAAAAATGTGTATGATGAGAGCTCATCAGATTAGTTCAGTAACATTCGAAACTGAAATTCGAGGTAGTGGGTGTACTTACTCGCTGGATTTCATTATTTTAAATTCAGTCAACCAAATATGTTGTATAACCTGAGATATCTTATTTTGCATTTCATATAAATAAACTGTTGACTGGATGCTATTAGATGATATGGTGAGAAATTACAAATAATATTATGGTAATTATGGTATTTTGTCTTTTTTGATGATTTTTAGAAAGTGTGCCTGTCAAATGGTGGTGAAAATCCTCACATCCTTATCCGGATATTACGATGCTTCACATCTTGGGTCTCCATTCAAGCCATTACTTTACCAGATGTAGCTGAGAATATAGTTGTGGCACATGCCTTTCATATTCTGTCCAACCAACAGGTACTACAGAGCTTATCAGTAGCCCAGTATGTTTGAGTAAGGTGTTTCCTTGTCTAGCACCTGATAAAAATATTTTTTATTGCCTGCCTCCTAAGCATATGTGTACTCATATATACATTCAGTAAAGTAAGCATTATGTATTGCTGTAATAGACTTGTTGATAGTATGCTGGGGCTCAACAGAATTTGCAGATGTGGAAGCAACCCCCAGGAATTATGAGTGGGGATTGAAATAGAACAGAGTTTTACATTTATTATTTTTAGTTAGTGATTATACAAGTAAAATGCACATTGTTTTTACATAAGGTTTACAATGTGACATTGGATATGTTGAAATAGTTACCTGGGCAAGTTTGGAACTGCTCATGAGATGAAGTTCAAGAGATTTGAGGTTCTAACAGTGGCATAGTTGATGGTTCAGGTCTTTATGAATGTAATGCTTTGTTATTGGGTGAGTGGGTCTTGATATTTCAAGGGAACATAGTGCATTCATTTTCAGGGTAAAGCAGTCATCCTGGACTGTTTAAGACCACTTGACCTTAAACTGCTTGACCCTGAATATGAAGGCACTATGTTCCTTCGAGACGTTGGGAACAACTCACCAAATTGCACACCATTACTCCCCCGTGAATATGAATCCTCAAATTCAAAAAACTTTGATCTCTTCCATAAAGAATCAAGCACATTGACAGAGTATCATTCTACATGTATTTTAAACATGGTGTTTATTATAGGGAGCATGTGTAATGTGATTGCAGATTGACTGTTAATTACTTCAGATCTGTGGTTATACCTTCATAGTATTCTGTGGGCTGGTTGTGTGGTTCAAACGGAAAGGCATTGAGTTTTGTTGTAAGCTCAAACAGCATTCTGCTGCCAGAATATAAACCTTAAGCCATGAATTTTACTCACTGACTCCATGGAGCAGAGTCCTTCTTGAGAAGCTAATCAGCTCCCAACTAGTGAAGAAATTCCCTGCATTTTTTGGAACCTGAAGGTTCATTACAATATTGACAAGTGTCCACCACTTGTCTCTGTCCTGAGCCAGATCAATCTAGTACATGTCCCCCATCCCACTTCCTGAGGATCCATCATAATATTATCCTCCCATCTATGCCTGGGTCTTCCATGAATTTTACTTGCTTAAATAAAAGAAATGAATAAATTAAAAAATAAACTTGAGAAAAGCCAGCCAACAAATAGCACTTTCTCCCTGTATCCATTAATGTAGGGAAACTTTTAAACAGTCTTTCAGAAAATACTGTTAGCCATGGTGACCTGGTTGGGCTTCATAATACAGGTTTTAAATTTTTTTTGTTGCTCTAATACATACTCTCCTCTTCACTAATGCATTACTAAGATCCATAGCTCTGAATCATTTTCAGTATTTGCCTTGGGTTTGCCACGTGATTGATCATTTACATATTTTAATTCATTATTACTTCCCCAAAAGCTAACATTGTTTTCCTTGATGAACTGTGAGGGACGTGAACATGTACAAAATTGCGTATGTTGTATGGATCCATGATGCAAGGTATGGATTGATCAAAGCATGGAAGATGATAAATGCCTATTTTTATAATATGCTGATAGCTGAAGATATTCAAGTGATTTTGTGTCGGCATTGATGTGGTATAGCGAAAGTGGTCAATGCAGGACTGGGAGCATTAACTGATTTCTTCACTTCTTATGTGTTGCAATACTGGTGTTGTTGTCTTCAGGATGACCCATAGCCAGTTTTTACAGACTACTGGATGAAAAGTCGAATATGGTTTTGCAGCGTGGTAGAACCCTTGAGCAATCATCAGTCTCACTGTTTCATTGCGTGTTGTCTGCAGGCAGTACCTGGTGTTCATGAAGCTGCAACAGACTGTGTGTGTGCTTTACTGCAGTGTTTGGAGGACAACAATAACCAACAGGCTCTTGAACTGCAGTTATTCTCTGGCGTAATAGCTTTGGAGGAAGGATTCCATCTTTCTGTTGCTCATGAAGATCAGGAGAAGTGAGTTGAATTCTCTTATTACCTACTGTAAATATTTTGTGTTTGTCACACATTGGGAATCTCTTCCTGAACATTGTTACAGGTTCACCCTAGAAAAGACATGAAGGCTGAGAGAGGGAGTAGATGTTTAGCTGTACTCTTTCTTTAACCTCGGCGCTAGGTAGGGGTGGTCGTTAATGCCATGCTTCAGCTGCTTTACCTCCAGGAAAGACCCAGTACCCAATGTGCAGGAGGCTGGGTGAGCCCCAGGGCTGGTCCAGAGGGGTGTGGAAAATTTCACGCCAACCGGGACCATCCAGCCCATAGCAAGTCACTGTACCAACTGAGCTATCCCGGCCCACCCTCAACATTTTTACAGCTTCATAAATGTAAATTCATATTGTGTTTTATCTTTGTACAGGAAACATGTGATTAGAAGCTATGCCTGTTACTGCTGTACCAGTAAAAATGACTATTCCATATCATTTGGTGCGGAGACTCATAATTACGCGAAACTAACATATTCTAGTTGAAGAAACAGAAATCAGAAGCAATCAATAATAAAAAAAAAAATTACTTTATTAATGGATTTTTGGGTTCCCCAACAAGAAGTCGTTCCTTGCATTGTCAACAGAAAGCACTGGCTGGGTCTGTGAGGTAGTGAGCAGTATTGCTACCATACAGTTGACATGATAAGCAAAGACATGGCCCTGCCTAAGTTACCTTGTAAAGTACAGCTCCTAGAGCTCGTTGGGCTGCCCACTGTGCATTATACTGACAGACCTTTTTGTTGCTTTGTTTTGTATATTAATTGCAGTGGTTGGAATCAGACTCAGAATGTCTCTGAATGCTCCATCAAACCCTAGACTACCCATGCATATCTGTTCTTATGGTAGTCAGTGCTGTTTGTTTGTTTTGGCTCTGATAGTTCATGCCTTTTCATAATACAGTTTAGTATATAGATGGTTCTGGTTTTTCTCCCAGTTATTACCAATAATGTCACAAATTGGAAAGACAAAAAGTATTTACTTCAGTGTAATGACAACCAGTTACTTGAACATCGGAATACTGAAGTATGTACCTAACTAGGTAGCTGCCTAGCTAATAAGCTAATTAACTACATGGAACAGATTTCTTTTTTTAAAATTAATGCCACTTGGGTATTTAATAAATTCCTTGTTTTTTTTATGGAACCCGAAGATTTGTAAACAGTTTCATAAAAGTTCACCACTGATACTTATCTTGAGACAGATAAATCCACTAATACTCTCGCATGCCGTTTCTTTAAGATCCATTTTAATATTATCCTTCCCTTTACAATTAGCTAGTACAGGTGGCATGATCCCTGCATGTTTCCTGACCACAATTTTGTAAATTTTTATAATCTGTCCATTGTGCTACACATATTATTTGATATTAAGTCCCTAGTTGAGATATCTAGATATTATCTCAGCACTAGATAGTCACACACCCTCAGGCTCTTCTTTCCTGAATGTGACGTAAAATTATAGTCTCATGTATTTCATTTCTGTTGTAGATCCATGAATTACTGTCGTATCTTCACAGAGCTGGCAGAAACATTTTTAGAAAAGATTGTAAGTGAAGACAGTAGTAATAAACCTCATTTTGCAGTCAAGATATTGGATTTGGTGTTAACATGCGTAGGACATCACGATTATGAGGTGAGAACAGACTTGATCCTGAATGTATAATTTGTAAATCCCACATTAACGGTGAAAGGTGTAATGTTGTGTTGAACTGAAGATCATACAAGATGCTAAACCATGTCATGCAAGACATGGGTATGTTTCATAAATATGTGTAATTCCTGGGATTGCAGTCAGCAGATGTATCTGTATTATAAACACTGATGAAGTCAGTTGAGCCACTGCTTTTATCAACTTTTTTTTTTCATACGTGATTAGTATTATAAATTATGCCGGATATTCCGGCATTGCTACGATTGACAGAATGGCTTTCATCACATTCGTCCATTTGTATAAGATAAAACATGAATCAAACATGGTTAATAAGTGGTATACCACACTTTAAATAATATGCCTTGCCACATATGGACTGTGTGTCAGGGAACGAAAGGGAGGAACCAGTATCATTATAGATCTATCTGTATTGTAGGTGCGGTTATGTTGCTCTTAGATATGTAAATTTCATTAGTGCCAGACAATGAGCTCAGTTCTTTTAACAGTATGTGGCAACTGTATGGTGTAGCTGTTTGTATGAACATAATGGTTTCATATACACTGATGACAAAGAAGCTCACCACCACCAGGTGGTATATGTGGTTGGAGATATAACATTTATGATTTTGTTTTTGTCTTTCACACTCTGGTGGAGTTATTTTGTGTGCCCTAACTGTTTTGTGTCTGTACCATTTTGATGCTTGTGCTTCACTTTATGTTACTTCTATTGCTCATGGTAATTGGCACTGCAATAAAATCCTGGCATGCACAAGGAAATTATGAGGAATGAGTTCTTTGATTGACCAGTCTTAAAGATGGATGTTTGGCACTTAGAGAATATGTACTTGGCTATGCTAATACATCGACAGTGGGAATTGTAATACTGTGAGTTATGTACTCATGTTTCACAGCTTGGGATATTCATATTAGTTTTGAGCGCAGTTTGATTTGCATGGGAGGTGAGACATGATCAGACTATTTGGAATGATGAAGCTTCATAAGCCTGAGTCAAAGTGTGCTAACAATTGCAAGAATAAAGCAGGCAAGCCCAGAGGAGTGATAGAAATACAGTGTGGTGTGTATACAACAGTGACACTAAATGAGCTTAGATGTTGGACTTTGCCCCATTTGTGTCTGTTGTACACTTATGTAGATGTATGGCATTTTATTGTATGTTGCAACAACTGAGAATTTTCTTTATTGTACACAAGTTTATTATAAAGAATAATCATTTCTGTTTGTCAGAGTGCCTTACTATGAAAATACTGTAAAACATGGTGTCACAAACTGTGGTGTGTGTACCAATACTGGTATGAGGCCTGATTAAAAAATAAAAGTATAAAAAAAAACACATTTGAAAATGAATAAACTATAAGCCAAACATATTTTGTTATTTACTGTCCGTCGTACACAACACAGTGGTGCAAAGATTAGGTTATGCAACAATTAACAAAGTTACATGTTTCAACCCCTTGGGGTCATCTTCAGGCTTATAAAATATGGTATCATACAAGGTACTTTTATGCGGTTACCTACGGGATCCTGTGGTTTACAGTACACTAGTTATATAATATGTTGTATAAAAATGTTAATTAAAATATAGACAGAGATCAAATGATCGTGGTTAATGAGTGGATCGTGTTTACATGTATGCGATGCGTATCTGTGTACCTGCGAACGGTCATGCTGGTGTTAGAAGCCTGAAGATGACCCCAAGGGGTTGAAACACGTAGCTTTGTTAATTGTTGCATAACCTAATCTTTGCACCACTGTGTTGTGTACGACGGACAGTAAATAACAAAATTGTTATATTAGTACAACGGGATGGATAACCTTCAATTTAGTACCAAACATATTTGCTGATATGCGCTATCACTAGCAGTATTTTGTATGCGTATGTGCCTATCGCATCTGCCAAATATCTCGGAACAATTATGAATGCGGACAACTTAATAGAAGAAGAAATAAAAGAAAAAATTGCAGCTGTCAGTAGATCCTTCTTTGCAAACAAAAAGATATTCCAAACAAACTAATAGCTAGGAAAACCAAAGAAAAGCTGTATCATACGGTAATCAGACCAGTAGTAGTATATGGATCCGAATGTTGGGTATTGACAGAAAACATTAAGCAGAAATTATTGGTATTCGAAAGGAGGTTATTGAGAAGAATTTTTGGCCGAACGCAGAAAATGAATGGAGAATGGAGACAAAAAACAAACGAGGAGTTGGAAAACCTGATTAACCATGAAAATATAGTAAGGCACATTAAAAGTAAGAGACTGAGTTGGGTGGGACATGTTGAAAGAATGCCTGAT
>Ga0123354_10014722_pt1 | contig 12180 bp, 6 predicted proteins | sample TergutLab28metaG_2_FD_97872 | JGI IMG/M metagenome (GOLD analysis project Ga0123354, IMG submission 97872) | Labiotermes labralis P4 segment gut microbial communities from Petit-Saut dam, French Guiana - Lab288 P4 | ecosystem: Host-associated > Arthropoda: Insects > Digestive system > Gut ... | reverse complement strand
GCCTCGTGACAGACTACCCAGGATAATGAAACACTATTCCTCAATTGGCAGAAGGAATCGTGGCAGACCTCTGAAGAGACTTCTAGATACGTGAGACCGGAACGGGTCAACAAGTGGCCTAACTCCATGACAGACATATGATGATGATAATTTGAACCTCCTGCGCCATTATTCAGGTACAAGAGAAATCCTGAACGCAGAGGCAGCAGGCTTATCAGAAACGCAATTCGGTACCAGTCTACATTACGTCACATGACAAACGGCGGTATCATTTACCACCCAAGAAATCTCACAAGATATGTATGCTTACTGTGTTTGCGTTTTGCTGGTGACAGAAGCGGAACTTGTGTCTCAATGTTGGCTTGAACACAGGTTATTAGACGCTGTTGCAAAATTTGGAAAACCCACTGTTAGTTTCATCTCCAACTATCCGCATGGCACAACTCGTCCCCACTGGACGGATTTTCATGAAATTTGACGTGTGAGTATTTTTATGAAATTTGTCGAGGTCAGTTCAAGCTCCGTGAATATATCACAAGAATGACGGGTACTTACATGGCGACCTGGGAAACGCGTGGCGCAGTTGGTTGAGGCACAGAGCTAGGGGGCCGGAAGGTCGCGGGTTCGATTCCCGATGGTTTCATTGGAATTTTTCATTTAAATAATCCTTCCGGCCTTACTATGGCCTTGGGTCGACTCAGCCTATAACAGAGAGGAGTACCAGGAATATTTCCTAGGGGTAAAGGCGGCCGGTGCGTAGGGCTGACAACCTTACCACCTTCATGTGCCAAGTGTCTTGAAATCTGGGAGCCTCAAACTCCAGGATCCTTCAGGGCCTGTCCAGGCCTGTAATGGGATTGCTTTACCTTTTTAATCTTATTTTAAGGGAAATGTTTCAGACAAATCTTGCAGAAAAAACAAAAATTCTCATTTTATTTTAAGTACGTTTTTTATGAAATAATGTGAAAAAAAATGTGGTGGAATCTGACAGGTTACACTTAAAAATAACACGTGGCCCAGAAAATTGCCGTTTCCTTGAATACAGGCACACACTGACAATATTTTATATTTTTTTGCATCATAATATAATAATTCGGTCTGATTTAGTAAAATATTTTGAGGCAACGCATACAAAACCGAGGAAATACGCGACGACATAGATCATTATGTATATTGGACCGTGCATCATTGTGATAGTTCAAGAATAAGAGACCAACTTGATGTCACTAGTTATTAAGTTTTATTTCACTTCTTCTATGTTCAACATGTTTCGGGCATTAATACATCCATCATCAGGAGCTTGCTTGGTACCACCCCAACCCAGCCACACCGTAACTCCAACACACATCGAAACAAGAACACGCGACCAATGCGGTGATACAGTAAAAAAGTCGCAAGCTCCTGATGATGGATGTATTAATGCCCGAAACATGTTGAGCATAGAAGAAGTGAAATAAATCTTAATAACTTGTGACATAGATCATGCTGCAATTTATTTAACCAAATTTTACCTCTAAAGAAAGCAATGAACAATCGAACATGCGTTTGTTGCAATGCAGCGTAGGGCTCACTACACGGAGACCCACGTACGTTGTACTGTAGTCGGCGACATAAATTTGGGGTTGTTGTGCAACGCTTAATATTTTTACACAGTTGACAATTGACATGTGACATGTATCTCAACAATACACATAGAATGTATTGGTGTGCTTCCGAACGCGCCACAATGGTACGATATACGTACACTACATCGCCTGTGTTGTTAATAATGTGTTGCAGAGTCACATGTCCTCATGTTTCAAATGCACTGTCGCAGAAAGTTTATCTCAATGAAACAGCTTTATTTTAAGGAATATGCTAATCGCCTAGATGGTACAAATACTTCTTGATATGTGTGAGACCCACATATGTATTGCTGTACACACAAGGGCCCGCCATTGGCCCTTCCATGAGCTACATGTATCCAGTCCTTACTCACTCCATGGTGCAGAGTCCTTTTTGAGAAGCTGACTGGTTTGCAGCTAGTCAAGAAATTCCCCACATTTCACGGAACCCGAAGGTTCATTACCGCACTCACAAGCGTCCGCCACCTGTCTCTATCCTGGTCCAGCCCAATCCACTCCATATACCCACGTCCCACCTCCTGGAGATCCATCCTAATATTATCCACCCATCTACGCCAAGGTCTCCCCATTGGTCTCCTTCCCTCCAGTTTCCCCACCAAGACCCTATACACCCCCGTCTTCTCACCCATACGCGCCACATGCCCAGCCCATCTAATTCTTCTCGATTTTATCACCCGCACAATATTGGGTGAGGAGTACAAATCATTTAGCTCCTCATTATGCAGTCTCCTCCATTCCCCCATTACCTTACCCTTCTAATTTTTTTTACTCCAAGGGAAGGTTTGAATACGGAAGTTAGGTAGAGAAAGTGGCTAATACTGTATAAGTGAAGGGAGAAAAAATTGTGTATTATCTATAAAGTTCATATACCAACAAATGCACTCTTTTTAAATTTGACAAAGTTTCAAAATTTACGTTAAAAATCACTTTGACTTTCTCTACATGTTTCGATCTACAACCATCATCAGGGGGCCTTTATTTGAGCCTAGCTAAAGTTATATTTAGGTTAAAATTAGGTAAAAAAAAAAGACTACATCTTTATGTGTAATGCGGTGGTGTGGCAGCATGCTGCCACACCACCGCATTACATTATGTAAGGCTATGTTCACCCACCGTTTATCAAGAACATGATCGGAGATGAAGGAAATCGAATGTGACTTCGGTGCCTGTAAAATTGACCTTTACAATTTGAGTATTGATTTCCATTCACACTGGCATCTCGTTCGATATGAGGCAATTAACAGCAGAGTCAGCAGTGCGGTTGGAAACACACTGGTCAGGTGAAGTTGCGTTTGCATGCCTCGCCATGTGTTTACACTGTAACAATAGTGCATTTTGCGGGATGCAGCGAATCAAGGCGTATTGATGTGTTAGCCTGCGTGTTGCACTGTACACTGTGTCTGATGTGATACCGTCTGTTGATGTGGGAAGTGGTGATCTGGTGACTGGAGCACTATGATATTCTGACATTTTTAAGCGTGAGTTACATGAGGGTCTTCTCCTGCACGCATCTCTGTCCGTCCTTCCGTCCGTCATACCGTAAGAATTTGACGATTTCATTGTATTAAGTTTGAGGCCATTGATAAATATGAGACGTATTTAACCTCACGCTAATTAATTAACTAATTACTCCAGTAGACAATAGGGAGAGATGAGTGGTTAGCTTCACGCCCTGGCCACTTTAAACCTTTACCCACTGTGAAGGAACCCTCGGCACCCATTGAATAAAAGGCTGATTCGGTTACTGAGACTATCTGGACGTTTCGGGAGGAGAAAAATCTCTATCCTCTGCCAGGAACTGAAATCCACATTGTCCCATCATTAGCTCAGTCACTGCGCTATCTTGGCTGCTTTTTTTGGAAAACTTTTTTTTCGATACAAAAAACATAGCACACTGTGTGTGGTGTTTGTTTTCGTTTATGCTTAGTAGTAAAATTCGAACCAACTTGAAGAACAAAATATAGAAGACTAATTAAGAGACTGCCTGACAGACAGGTGACTGAAATTCGCGACAGCTTCGTGATGGTGATGATGATGATGATAATGATGATAATGTTAATCATGGTGATTGTGGTAAAATAATTTACTGTTTTACCAAGTGTAAGCAACTTGCTATCAGGTAAATTCTCTTAAAGTTGTATCTGGGCAGGCCGAAGACGGAAGTTAATCGAGTGGATGGGTTCGTGGCTTCGGTCTATTAACGAGACCTACATGTCTTGAAACAGTGACTTCAGGAGAAGCGAGAAGGTGGCATGGCATGGCGGATATCTCTTTCTTTAAAGACTGACTCTCCCCTGAAAAAGTGTAAGAAACTCTGGCTTGGTCCTATAGAATACACTGCCATATTCTTATAATAAAACCAACGAGATGCACTAATTTCTCAAATGTATTTTTGGAATATGACTACAAGTTTCGGACAGTATCTCTGTCCATCATCAGGAGTCTAGCACTGTACACACAGCAATAGGTATATTCCAAAAATAAATTTGAGGAATCAGTGATTCTCGTTGGTTTCTTTATAAGAATATATCACGATGCACGGTCCTCAGAATGTCAAATAGACTGCCATTTGTTTTATGCTTGTTTTTGGTCAGCATGAAACGCACTCTGGAGTAGGAGACACCGCAGATGAGGCTTTAGCATCGAATCGCTTTTGTCATGTCACAAGGAATTGCAAATGTACGGTATTTGTATGTACAACAATTTTACATACCGCCTTGTTTGGGAATACAAATACACTTTGTATGAATTATTGAAATGGTATGAAAACATCAAACAAGGACGAACTTGACTTCAGTCTCCAACCCTAAGAACCCCTCAAGTTTATTCACGTTTCAAAATTGCCAATATTCGTTCAAGCGGAGTCCAACAAGCATTTTCACTACTTGTCCGTCTCTGTTCGGACAGAATGTAGAAACGTCGCTCTTCTACTGCATTTACTAAATTATGATACGAAACATTGTTTCATTCTAGCCTTTTATATGAGTATTTATCCGTTTGAAGACTGAAATTAAAGTGCTTTATATAAAGGCTATTTCGAACCTCGCAGAGAACACCGAAAGAAGAATTTGTAATTCCTGCATAGGAAGAAGTGGTTATTTGTTGTAAGAATCATACGAGATATCCGATGACAAAGCGAGTTCAACTAGCGCTACAAGCAGTTTCACTCGGTGCAAAGGGTTGCGGTCTGTCGTTATTGGATACAGCACACTAGTATCCACCGTAGGCAATTGTTGACATGAGAAGTGAAGCAAAATATGAATTTAGCTAGGTTACTGTATTATTGTTACGTATACAGTGTATGTTGCATGGTGTGTAGCTTCTGTCACGAGATATCTGACTGGCGGCAGTGATGTTTCCCCTCAGAATTTCGCATGGTACGATAAACTCACCAGTTGATTTTGACGTTCAGGTGACCGTGCATCGTCATAAAATCTTATAATAAAACCAACTAGGTACACTAATTCCTCAAATTTATTTTTGGAATAAAACTGTACATGTTTCGGACAGTTCCTCTGTCCATCATCAGGAGTTTTTCACTGTACGTACAGCAATGCAGTTCCGTTCTGATCCTGCTCGCAAGCTGTCAGCAAACCTGTATGACACATACAATTGCTGTGTGTACAGTGAAAAACTCCTGATGATAGACAGAGGAACTGTCCGAAACATGCAGAGTTTTTTTAATCTCAGTATTTAACCAACTTCATGCACAAAATTTGTTTCACAATAAGTTTTATTTCATGCCTATACATGTGCTCGAAACATGTAGAAGCATGAAATAAGACTTATTGCGAAACAAATGTTATGCATCAAGTTGGTTGAATACTGAGATAAATATATTGAGATGCACGGTCAGCAAAACGTCAAAAAATGCAGAGTTGTGTTCTAAAAATAAATTTGGTTAGTTAATGGATCTAGTTGGTTTTATTATAAGAGTTTAACAGTGTATACAGTGCCGTTCAATAGCTTAAATACACACCACCGTGCTAGATTCAAGATTGTGGCTGCTGTGGTGCGAAGTTCCGAACATGCTTGTTTCGTAATTTTGGAAGTCGAATTCGTGTCTGTTTATGGTGGTAATGTTTGGCGTCCGTGGTGCAGAGCTTTACTCTGCAACGTTAACTCCGTATTCCGTGTTTGAAAAATATTCGAAATAATTGCCTCTTTTTGTAAAAGAATTATAAGGATGTATCTGGTTTCGTTTACTGGCCAACAGTTCTGTTTACTGCTGTAAAAACCACAAACACACTATATAAATGAAGTTAGTTTGGTACATTAAGAAAAATAATAAACTTTCAGTCGAACACAAATTATATCTTAAATCAGATGCATGGGGTGCATGTTTCGGATTAATGAACTAATCCATCATCACCCCTATTTTACACATAAACAGGAAAAAGGCCTGATGAAGAATTAGTTATTGAAAATGTAATTTGTGTTCGGACGAACTTTTGTTATTTTTCTCCTCTCAAAGGGGTGTTTTATGTTAAGTTTACTTTTGTGACCTGGCAAAGGAGTTAATTTGAAGACGGGATACAGACAAAGACAAGAAGGAGAGAGAAGTTGAGGAAATTGAAACCAAACGGAGAAGGACGCATCTGAATTATGGACAAGATAAACATAATTTTGTACTTTGTATCTGGAAGCGACATAAGGAATAACAATGTGTACTGAAGAAAGAAAACGTAAACTAGAGAAATGCTAGGGAGAGGAGGTTGCAAGCAGTAAGTACAAAGATAAGAAGTTTGAAAATGAGAATTAACGTTACATGAAAGGAAGGAGAGGACGAAATGAACGACTCGGAGAACATGGGCCGGGAGTACATAAAGAGCTGGGTGTAGAAGGAAGTGAATCTACTGGTAATGCAAAGCAAGAACCTGCGGTGGGCTCTAAATTCTACGACTTATTCAACATGTTTCTGTTCCTTATAATGAACGCCCTGTTTCCTTTAGCAATCTGGTTAATGAACATTGTCAAAGTGAAGTATAAATGACAGAAGTGTAGAATACTGTAACCAGCCTTATGTAGTAGCTGCAGTAGGATGAGAAGACGAAAATTAGCAGTTGCTAGATGCATGTAAATGAATGCCATTTATCCTCTGTAACACCTTCCTTTTGTGTCTTTTGAGTCTAACTGATCCTCTTGTCTTTCCAACAGTTCTGTCCTCTAAATACATTGCATAAACACAGCAAAGAAAGGTTCGTTAGGGACGCTGTAGGATTGTGATCTCCAGATATTATTTCATTATGATGTCTGCCTTTCTGGTGCTTCGGAAATCTTTCTGTATTGGGTAGCTACTTACAGAAGGCTTCGAGTTATGCTGCTTCCAGTTGCTAAATCTTTTCCTAACAAATTTAGAATCGTTCACAGTGATTGTATTTGTTTATGCAATAAGAAGCTTTTTGGCTTTGTGTTGAGACTGTTGTGCCTTACTCATTTAATACTATTTTTTACTTCTTCGGATGAGAGGACCGCGGTAGCACAGTGATTAAGGTGTTGTGCTACAAATCGGAAGGTCACTGGTTCGATTCCAGCTGGTGTCAGTGGATTTTTCATTGACATAAAATCCTTCCGATCGCACTATGGCCCTGGGTTCGACTCAGCCTCTAACAGAATTGAGTACCAGGAGTATTTCCTGGGGGTAAAGGCGGCCGGTGCGTAAGGCTGACAACTTACTGCCATCCTGCGCCGTTGTCACGAAATCTTGGAGCCTTAACTTCATGGAACCCTCTGGGCCTGTCCAGGCTTTACCTTTACTTCTTCGGATATGACAGTACTGTACTGTTGTGGCGGTATATGATGAATAAATTTGTAACTTTAATCCACACTTCTAACGCAATAATGGAAACTAATTTTGTTGGGATCAATCATTGGAGAGAGAAAATAATTTTCGTGTTAAACTTGTTTCGAAAAAGATTATTTGCTTATCACAAAGATAAAAATAAGAATGAAATATTCGCCTAATGTATGGAACATGGATGTACAGTTTTTCCAAAATTTTGGAGCCATGTCAAAATACCAGACATCAGGAGGGTGACATGAAAAATGTTTCATTCTGACGCCCAACAAATACTTGGCGCCACCCTACAAAATTGAGTCGCCCGGTTGACGTAGTGCCCGGGAATTTGCTCTCCTGGTGAAGAGAGTCCCTCCTGTGGAATTTGAATTAGGTACAGCATAATAGGAAACACGAATGGCAGCAACTCCATAGCGCTCAGTAGTTTTCCTAAAGAATAAAGTTCAAAATCCAGTCACAGATTAGAAGGCATCACGTGCGATAATCAGGCTGAAATTATTGTGCCGACGCAGTTTGCTGTAACACGGAACTGGCTGAATCCCTTTTGCCATGGAACTAACAGTCAGTTACATGTTTTGTTTCATCGTTGCTCCTTATCCGGAACCTGGCAAGTTGAGTCCACATTTTCACAAAGTCCTGTTGATATCCATCTTAATGTTATTCTCTTGTCATCTAACTTTTTACCATATAAGAATTTAGAAAAACTCACAAAATGTCGGTAGTGTATTAAAAATTTAGTCATTTTGCAAGGCGGGTATAAGAATGAAAGTAATGCATACTGGAATACCGTGTGAGAAAGAATAGCGCTATAACATGCACTGTTAGTGACATTTTAGTAGGAAATGACGTAAGGCCTTACAAGATGACTCCTAATTTTGAGTGTGGTTGTTGCGAAAATAAACTCGTCTCATATTAGGGTTTATACGGTGCACTGGTCATAATGCTTACGGATTTATCATATATGAAATGAATATGATATGAGTTAGTCATTTAATCATCCTTCACCACTTCTCATGCTACTTTATTCTTAGACCACAATATTTTTCGAGCGTCCTTTAACCAGACATCCACCAGCACTGTGCCTTAATTAGGACAGGAGGTAATTTATCGCTGGCATAGGAAACAAAAGGTACGTGTATAATGCTATTTTGACGTTCAACTGACCGTGCATCGTAATAAAGTCTTATAATGGAACCAACTAGATGCACTAATTTCTCAAATTTATTTTAGGAATATAACAATTACACCATTTGCAATAATTTGACGTTCAGCTGACCGTGAATCGTGAAAAATTCTTATAATAAAACCAACTAGATGCACTAATTTCTCAAATTTATTTTAGGAATAAAACAATTACACCATTTGTAATTATTTGACGTTCAGCTGACCGTGCATCGTGAAAAATTCTTATAATAAAACCAACTAGATGCACAAATTTTCAAATTTATTTTTGGAATAAAACTCTACATGTTTCGGACAGTTCCTCTGTCCATCATCAGAGTTTTTCACTGTACACACAGCAATGGTGTATGCCATACAGGTTTGTTGACATATACCATTGCTGTGTGTACAGTGAAAAACTCTGATGATGGACAGAGGAACTGTCCGAAACATGTAGATTTTTATTCCAAAAATAAATTTGAGAAATTAGTGCATCTAGTTGGTTTTATTATAAGAAAGTATAAAACTGTGTACGTAACAAATTGATGTGCTGAACGTAATTGCTACATTCCGAGATTAAAACATAAAAGTGTCAAACAAAACAGTAGACCACTTCAGTCCTCGAAATATTTCGGCCGCCGGGAAATCAGGAAAGCTTGTGATGTGCAGGATAAATAATTTATAGTGTTACCTTTATTCTCCTACGTGTAAAACTTGTAATAGTTAACTCCATTATATCTAAATGATTATATGCGTAACTGAAAAGTTGAATGACTACAGTGTGTCCTTATCTGAATCACACGTTCATTTCCTTGGAGACACTCTCGCCTGTTGTGGTGTGAGATCAAATGCCACTAGCCTAGATACACCGCATATTTACCCTTCCGTGATGCAGTGTTTCACATATTGCATGGGCAGATGTGAGTATTTGGTGTGTGATATTGCATTAACGGTATAAACAGAAGGAGGACATCCTCTTCAGAATAATGCAGTGCGGTCTGAGCGTAGTTGTCCGCACACACGTCACAATTGTTCATGCTTGGTTGTTGTTTCATTGTAGGATCTCATTGGTAGGGACGGTCCACTGTTTATTGGCTTTGATTTCATGCTTCCATTTCATTAGCATACTGGCTGGATTGTTGGTGAGTGAACCACAGCATCGAATTCAATGTATTAATATTAGCTGCTTGAATCATCACAGAGTACGAGCGATTTGCATCGATTATATAAGTGACACTATTTATTTACTTCACAAGTAGAGTTAAAACAAGCATATAATATTTACAATTAATTTCTGGGTTATGTCTTTGCCCATGAGATATGTCAGAACTGCATCAGGCCTAGATTCGTGGCAGTCAAAACCTCCGACAGACGAAATATTGTATGCTAAGTTGTAGTCTCTGTTGCAGTACTATAATATAAACAAATTTTTATTCATTCCGTCACGTGGAGCATTTATCCATGTCATTATCGTTGAACCACTGAAAATATCGTTAGTATTATCGAAAAAGGCAGTAACTGATATGTTTAACCCTTACCCTGCTAGTGTGGAGAATTTGGTGAGCTCTTAATAATGCCAGCAGATGGCAGATGGGATTTAAATTGGCGTTTAAAGGGTTAGGACAATCACTTCCAGTCACTCTTTTTTTTTAATGTGACTGCTCTAAATGTACGAAGAGTGTCATGTAAATATCTGTACAGAAAAGCGGCGTCTTGACTTTTGTTTCCATTTGAAGTGGATCGCGATGGCCGTGCGGTCTGAGGCGTGGGTCTGCAGCCGCTTGATTGCTGTGATCGCGGGTTCGAGTCCCGTTGAGGGCATGGATATTCGTCTCTTGTCTTTGTTGTGTTGTGTACGTAGCGACCTTTGCGACTAGCTGGTTTCTCTTTCAGAGGAGTCTTACCGGCTGTTTGTGTTTGTGTGTGATGTAGGAACCTAAAGAGTGAGACGGCGTAAGCACGATCGAGGCTGTTGTGCCCCCCAACAGAGTGAAATCCGTTGAAACTGGTCAATACAAAAAATATATCTGGCTTTACTTAGTACTTGACAGAATGGACTAGCCAACTTCTTCCGCGAGACTGACGGTACTCGGAACAAACTTTGATTCTGCTTGAGCAGGTGGAGTGACTGAGAAAGAACATCGATTGGGAGGGGAATGGCAGCGCAACGTTAAAACTTATGTTAATATTCGTTAAGAATAGTCACATCCCACTTGTACACGTAAAGAGCGAAAGTACGAGTAGTTAGATTTGCTGCTTCCACTGTTGTGTTTGTTTTGTGCTTCGTGGAAGGTGCACGGGTGGAGGAAGCCTCTGCAGAAAGAGGGCGACGTAAAATGTCACGTTTGGAGGTAATTAACGGAGTCACGTATTTAGTTTAGAGCTCGCCCTTCCCTGCCTTGTTCTCCAGTTAATTCCGTGGAACACGGTATTCTCGAGCAGATAAATATCCAGTTAATTTCTTTTCTATTTTTTTTAAAGAAAGTCTCCTACCTTTGTGGCCCCAAATTTCTTTGCCGTGTACACAAGTCCCCGCTGCCTGTTCTTATCTAGTACACAGCATTATATATAAATAAATATATTTATATCGTCTACTTCATTCAGAACCATTCAAATGTTTGAATTGGATTTGAATTTGTTAATAAAATTCAAATGTTACATACCACTATACTCGCATGCCTGTTTTATTTAACTACGAATCTGTTTATTATCATACTGGCATCTATGTTTATGTCTTCCCATAAAATATTTGCTCAAAATTGTCTTTGAATGTGTTATCTCTTCTATTCGTGCTACGTGCGTAACCCGTCTCATTCTGGATCTTATCATCCTATCATAGTTTTATTCAGAGTCTAAATTGCGAAGTCCCTCATTATGCATGCTTATGGCTTTTTATTCACTTCCCCATACTTACGAACAAACATTCTTATCATTTGCCTGTTCGTAAACACCCTCCCTCAGTGTATGTCCTTCCCCTAAGATAAACTTGTGGCTTTCCATATATTCTCTTTGTCACTTTATCCTAGGGGTGCTGATAAGTCCTTAGCCCGACCAGGAAGGAAAAAACTACATTCCCCCCATTTTATGGGACTTGAAGGTTCATTACCACACTCACAAGAGTCCACCACCTGTCCCTACCCTAGCCAAATCAGTCCATTCCTCTGCCCATCACACTATTGACACGTGCAGCTTGTTTCCTCCCTGGTTGGGCTAAGGACTTATCAACACCCCAATATCACTGGAAAACGAAACTATAGGTGTAGGTAGCAGTCAGTAACACAACAATATCTAAAAAGATGTTTAATAAAGGATGATAGTAACTACATGTTTCGGCCTAATGTGGCCATCATCAGGTTTTCATCCGAAAGTATGTGGTAGTGCTTTACAGGATTGGTATGAGTATGTCACGATGGTGAGATCTCAGCATCTGTGATGTTTGTTATATGCTATTGTTAAGGAACACGGGGGTGGGGTGGTATCTGTGATGTGCGCTATCCTGGGGTGTGCAGCTCAAGTATGTCTGCTCGCTGCTGTCCTATGTGGGTCTCCAGCTACTGTTTGTCCATATCCGATGTCTACTGCTGGTGGGCTTTTGTT
>Ga0123354_10014721_pt1 | contig 12181 bp, 7 predicted proteins | sample TergutLab28metaG_2_FD_97872 | JGI IMG/M metagenome (GOLD analysis project Ga0123354, IMG submission 97872) | Labiotermes labralis P4 segment gut microbial communities from Petit-Saut dam, French Guiana - Lab288 P4 | ecosystem: Host-associated > Arthropoda: Insects > Digestive system > Gut ... | reverse complement strand
CACTCACAAGCGTCCGCCACCTGTCTCTATCCTGGGCCAGCCCAACCCAGTCCATATACCCACATCCCACCTCCTGGAGATCCATCCTAATATTATCCACCCATCTACGCCTAGGTCTCCCCAGTGGTCTCCCTTCCCTCCGGTTTCCCCAGCAAGACCGTAAACACCCCCTCTCGTCACCCATACGCGCCACATGCCCAGCCCATCTCATTCGTCTCGATTTTATCACCCGCACAATATTGTGTGAGGAGTACAGATCATTTAGCTCCTCGTTATACAATAATCAATATTATATATATAAAATTGCACAGTCTAACACAACTTTTTATTGAGTAATTACGATTAAAAGACAAATCATTTTTAACAGCAACATGTTTCGGTTCCTCTTACAGAGCCATCTTCAGGCTGAGCCCTTAAAATCGTATATAACACTTTTTAGGCCTCAGCCTGAAGATGGCTCTATAAGAGAAGCCGAAACATGTTGCTGTTAAAAATGATTTAATTATCTTTTAATTGCAATTACTTAATAAATTTGTGTTAGACTCTGCAATTATATATATTCTGTTCATCACTGACATTTCGTGCCGGTCCCAGTAGCCGCGCGGTCTAAGGCGCAGGTCTGCGGCCGCTCGCCTGCTGAGATTGTGCGTTCGAATCCCATCGGGGGCATGGATGTCTGTCCGTTGTGAGTACTGTGTTTGTTTTGTCAGGTATAGGTCCTTGCGACGAGCTGATCACTCGTCCAGAGGAGTCCTACCGACCGTAGTCAGTCGTTGTGTGTGATCTAGAAACCTCAATAATGAGGAGGCCCTGACGCACTTGGGGGCTGCTGCTCCAAAAACAAACAAACAAACAAACTTACGTTTCGTGACAACCTATATGACCCCTTGAAGATGGGACCAATAGGTTGTCTGGAAACGTCGGCGAGGAATTACCACTGCTCGCTGCGTAATAATCCAGAATTGCGCAGTTATTGCAAGCAGTCCCTTACTTGAACGTTTCCGCTTCGAAGTTTACAAGCATCTGTCAGCGTTGCGTCGCGTGCTGTATGCCTTTCTACCGTCATCTTGAGATAGAAGTTACTGCTTTCCCCTCTTCGACACTGGCAGCAAAGCCATAACTTTTTGGACCCCCTATTCTCTGCCCTTCTCGCATAGTGTGGGTGTGTGGCTTATACGAAATGCCGGCTGTATTGAAAATTCACAAGGGGACCGGAGGAGATATTCTATATGTACACGTGGTTCCGAGAAACTGCGTTTGTATGGACTAACACAAGCAGTACTTTTTTAATATATATCCTGCTCTGTCAGCAGACCGTTTATATTTAACAAGCTGTGGTTTTCGTTAAACAGCGGTATATGGTCGCTGTCGATACTACGTATCTGTGACCCGAGTTTCTCTCGCGGACAGTACTGAGGGCAGACTTTAAATTACAATACAATGGTTGTAAATTGAATGTAGGCTCTGAAGTTGTAGGAAAATTGACAGCATTAAGAAGGGGAGCGTAAAGCAAGGTTACAAACAGGCGTAAGCAGTTGGTTACAGAAACCTTTCCTCTGACGTCACTGTTTTCGTTGACTTAAGATGTCATTCCCATTCGCACTTCGCGCATACCTTCTTCTTTTCACATATCCATTACGAATGCGTAGAATCCTCTAACAGCAGACAGTTTATGATGTGATGTTTGTTGGACCGTGCAACATTGTGATAACTTAAGAATAAAAAAACCAACTAGATGCCATTTGTTATTTTATTGTACTTCTTATAGGCTCAACAGGCTCAAGCACAACAAGTTGTGCTTGAGCCTGTAACTCGGACACTACTCCAGCCTAACCTCACCTAACCTCCAACCTACAACAAAACAAGAACGAGACGACCAATGTGGTAATCAATATCATAGTCGCGAGCTCCTGATGATGGGCATAGTAATGCTCGAAACATGTTAAGCCTATAAGAAGTACAATAAAATAAAAAGTGGAATCTAGTTGGTTTTTTATTCTTCAGTTTATGATGTATCAATCTGTCTGTCGACTTTCCCTTGCCAGAAGTTCGCGAACTTTTTTGCATCTGTCCCCGGATTTGGAGCAGGTGACGGCCGACCACTCGTTGGGCCATCTTCAAGTTTCTCTCATCCCTCTCTTGTCATCCTCTATACAATTCAAAGACATTCGTTCCACATACAGCGTCATTTCCATAAACAGTTCGAAACGTTTCATGTGTTTCTGTAGCTGATTTTCCCGGGTCTCAAACAAAACTTGATGTTTGCTCCCTGCTCTGTGACAACAAGGCAAAACACAACTTACGCACGGCGCTGCTACGGATGAAACGGCAAGGCTAGAACTTTCATTTCACCATTCCCTGAGGGTCATAACGTGAATACACAGAAACTGGTTTATGCGCCAAACCATACTTGCGCAAGAGTATCAGTCGCAAAACTCTACTGTTTGACCACGCACAATAAACAGCACAGCAGGCCAGGTTCCTGCACAGATCTTCACCGTTTCGTTGGCAGATATTTTTTTTGTCTTCAGATGAGCGTTAGACTGTTCACAGTGGTGAACTGAGAAACACGTCGAGAAGTGGTAGTGGCCTATTTCAACCTATTTTTATACAGTTATCATAACACATCTAAAAATTAATAAATTTGCCTTTGAAAGTGTGGAAAATTTTAATTATCTGGGCTCCATTTTAAATACAGATAATAAAATGAATGTAGAAATGGCTGAAAGAATGGCAAAAGGCAACAGATGCATATTATGCCAACGTAAAACTAATAAAATCGAAATTCCTAAAGAAAAACACCAAAATGACAATATACAAAACGATGATAAGACCAGTCGTTCCGTACTCATCAGAGACTTGGACTTTAACAGCAAGAGGTTGAAAACCTACGCATTTTTGGAAGACAAATACTAAGGAAAATGTTTGTCCCTGTCAATATTGACAGTATATGGAGAGTACGAAACAACATGGAAAATGATAAATTAATAGAAGGTGCAGATATAGTGAGATTCATCCAGGCACAAAGAATCAAATGCCTGGGGAATATTCAAAGAATGGACCAAGCAAGACCAACTAGGAAGCTATTAGATAGGAAACCTATGGGAAATAGACAAGTAGGAAGACCAAGACAACGATGGCAAGAGGAACACCCCCATATTAGAGGGTTGAAGTTTGGGATGAAAAATGCTCATTTGTAGTATAACGATGTTTCGTAGCCATCAACAAAAGCGACTTTTACGTGCGAAGTATCAGGCTCAACTCTGCAAAAATATTCTTCTGTATTCTATGCTTATAACATGGCAAGACTTCAATATGGGCTGGCGTCGAAGTGAGGACAGTGTATACCGCCCGAGATTCGAGCCAGACACCTTCAGAATACACGCCAGATGCGTTACCGCTTGAGCCAACGTGCCCACTGTACGTTTCAAAGAAACAGGTGATGTCTCAATACGGTCCAGTTACGACCAACTTCAGGGTTCAAAACCCGGAACCTACCCATCAAATAGGAAGCCGTTCATTCCGCGTCACATAATTAGGTTGATTCTGCACACATAACAATGTCAATATCCCTCACAGTTTCCACTGGCTTTACTTCACATGACGCAAAATAAACTGAAGCTAAAACAGACATTTTAAAATGTGCGGGCACTTTACTGCTACTTTTATTTTAGAGCCTGCAGTTTTTTGGGACGGCAGCGCTGTACAGGGGAGCAGAGAGTTTCCATTATACAGTGATGGAGAAATAGCGGTCTTTGATTAGCATTAGAATGAGCGTATCTTGATCGATGAAACCGAGAGCCATGAATTTTCCATTTGTAGTTTTGAAAGCCTCGCAATAAAACTCCTCACTAAAGCGAAGAAATAATATTATTTCAAGTCTTTTACACCAGAAAAGTCGGGGTTTTTAAGGAAAGAATTGTTTATATTTCTGGTGAGAATTATATTGTGACAGAGCGGTTTACTTTTTAATATTTATGAGGCAATGAATGTTAATACTGATATTGTGTTAGCAGCTCCAACGGCTATAGCTCTAGTTCGGGCTAATTTATGTCTGTGAAATGCACTGGCAGTGAGTGAAAGTATACTGAAGGAATAGTAGTCGTAACTGAAGGCCTCTATCACTGCATGGTACAGAATTTAATCGCTCGTCAGTGAAAATACGTTATGCGACACACAATTACAGTGTACACCAATTGAATTAAATCGTATGTAACGAACCAGGTACACTACATGCACATTTTTCCCCCCTGTGATGTAACAGCCCTAGTCGGACCTAGGACGCCTCACTGTTGAGGTTTATAGAGCACACACACACACACACACACACTCATATACACCACACTGGGTAGCAGTTCTTTGCAGGAGGTATCGGCCCGTCACGGAGAACTCTGTACCTGACAACAACACAACACGTTCGTTAGAGACACAAACATCCCTGCCCTGCCTGGGAGTCGAGCCTGGAATCTCAATAATCGAGCGGCCGCTGATCTACGCCTTAGACCGCGCGGCCACTGGGATCGGCGTCCCGCAACTGACTTCCTTTCTGTGCCGAAGGAATCTAGGCTCGTACACATACACAAGATATCTGCTTACGATCCAACATGTTGCAGCTCATTAGTCGTCATCAGGTATAACATTAATATCATTGTACTAATATCATGCCACTAACAACGAAAAAGGTCGAAACTAAAACATGTGTTAAAAAGAAGTTCAAAATATTTAAAACTGGCAGTATTGCATGACCTGAAGCTACGACCCCCTAAACCCATAACGGACGATGTATTTCAACACGGACATGTATACCTATATACACACATGGTACACCTGTACGCTACCAATATTATGCTCAACACAAATATTTAATAATTATATCAATATAATTCATTTAACCGAACAACATACGTTTTACTGTTTTACTTATGCGATATTAGAGTTATTTTATTTGTTGTAATTATATCAGGACTTTTATATTCATATTTAAATTTATTTATTATTTATCTCAATTACCATCTTTGTTGGGGGACCGCGGTACCACAGTGGTTAAGGTGCAGTGCTACAAATCGGAAGGTCGCTGGTTCGATCCCAGTTGGTGTCATTGGAATTTTTCATTGACATAATCCTTCCGAACGCACTATGGTCCTGGGGTCGACTCAGCCACTAACAGAAATGAATACTAGGAGCATTTCCTGGGGGTAAAGGCGGCCGGTGCGAAATGCTGACAACCTTACCACCATCCTGTGCCGTTGTCATGAAATCTGGGAACCTTAACGTCCTGGAACACTTTGGGCCACTCCAGACCTGTAACGGGACTACTTTACCTCTTACCATCTTTGTTATCTCTTTATTACTTCTCCCGAGAAACTTCCCGTGATATTAATATCATCCCTGAAGACGCCTAATGACCCGAAACATGTTGGAATGTAAATAAATAAATAATGTATTTGTGTGAAGCGTATCTGGTTGATTATGTACCATTTCAGCACACAAATTGTTCGTCTTTTACGGTACCGATGCTTATTGGCCTTGCTCAGATGATCCCACAAATTGACCCAGATCTGATCACCCTGATACGTCACAGCTTGCTTTTTTTTTTCCTGTGGCGCTGCGGCCCAACGCGAGCCATGGCCTCCTCATTCTTGAGGTTTCTAGATCACACACAACGACGCATCACAGTCGGTAGGACTCCTCTGGACAAGTGATCAGCTCGTCGCAGAGACCTCTACCTGACAACACATACATCACTCACAACAGACAGACATCCATGTCCCCGGTGGGATTCGAACCCACAATCTCAACAGGTGAGCGGCCGCAGACCTACGCCTTAGACCGCGCGGCCACAGCGTAGCTTGCTTAGTGCACAGAACTAATTATAATGCTCCACATTATGGACGCTATCTACCCTTTCACTTTTTCCGTTTTACGTCCAGTTGCTGTATGCAGCACCGCTCTGAGATACATCCTTAGGTGAGATGCCAAGTCGTACGTCCATCATAAATAAGTCAAAGTACATAACCGTATGTATGAAAGTATGTACTATGTACGTACGTACGTACGTACGAACGTATGTACGTATGTGTGTATGTACGTATGTATGTAAGTAAGTATGTATGTATGTATGTACGTACACACGTACGTACTTACGTGTGTACCATTTAAGAGGCTATTAAACCATCTGTATCATCTGTATGCACGATTGAACATAATATAATATGGCAAGGAATGTGTATAAATCGCAAATTGGACAGGCTGGATGAGTATTCTGGCGACCTGTTACAAGGTATGCTTATCATTATAGAATGTGCCCAGATATACGGACAAAACGTCAGTAAATACGTTGCGCCGGCTCAGACACCAATCTGGTACATCAATAACCGACGTGGTTTGTCCGCTAGTTATTGCACCAAAACCACGCCATGCCTCCCTCCACCGTGGGGCTACGTTGGTTCCCCGTAACACTTGGGCCCCTTTCACCTGTACGACATGCTCCGTCGTTCCCCAGGGCTAACAATGTTAACTGATTCGAATTTCCGCTGCCTGTGGCACAGGGGACAGTCCACTTCACACTGTCACGATGCCACTCTACACGGTGTTCGGTGTTCTTTAGTTGCTTTTTTGGTTTCTTTAAGAGCACTCGGGTTTTAAAACGCGGGGTGATAGAATGCCAGTGAAGTAAAAGGAGCTGACATGGTGTAATTTGAGGTAAGGTCCAGACATTTGCATGGAGGGACTGAGGGACACCAGGAAAAACCGCAGCATAGCCGGCGTCTTGGCCGGGATTCGAATGGCGCAACTCCCAGATACAAGTCCTAAGCACTCCGGTGATTTTTTGTACATGTTGCAAATTCTAGCCTAAGCAGTTGATTAAGTGACGTGATAATTTATTCATGTTCTACTACGTAAGTTGTTAAATGTATTGTGATTCAATACATGTAAGCCAACAAGTTAGGAAATGACGACAGATCGCTAACATTTCTGGCACATTCGTTGTCTTTTCTGTACAGAGATGTTATATTAGTCACTGGTGAACACAAACACGCTGGGCTTCCTTCACACGCACTGTGAGTACAAAACTGTCTTTGTATCTTAGCAACAGGCTTACAATCGATCATCATCGAGATATCGTAAGAGGGGAGATTACAGTCGATATGTCCCGCACGTCCTCATCTCGACTCTGACATCAGATAACGCCCAATGCTTCGTTCATCTCGGTTCTTACCTCAGGCGTCTGTTTTAATTACAAAAATCAAAACGACTAGGTACCAAAATGTACGCAGGTCTTCATGTAAAGTTTCCGTTATTTTTGACTGCCTTCGCCCCAAATCGAAATGTGCCGATACATATTCGTAAAAATCCCTAGTACGAAATTCCGCGAGAAATTTAACCAGTGGGAGTCGCGCTATTGTGTCGGGACGGACATACAGACAGACAGATATTATAGAGCGTAATAGGCTTTTTTTTATAATGTGCGTGCGCAACAATTTGCTGAAGTGCCCAGTAATGGTAGTTCAGCGATTCTTCAGTCACTAACAGCGATGACCTTCACTTACACTATCGCGTGTTATGACGTCACGTTCGAGACAGCTGTTTGCTTCAAATTTCCGCATTGCCGTCCGTGAATGGTGACAGTTCGTACTGCTGTAAAGGAGAATACAGAAGGCCGTTACAGCAGATAAATTCAGTACGGTCAATTCACAGCCTTGCAGGCTTAACGCTGTGAACGGCGCCATGTAAATAGCGCCTGCTGTGAGTGAAAGTGCTCCTTTCGTGGTTGGAAAAACACTTATAATAAAATGGAAGTACCACAGCATAATATGAACATAAACCAAGTTTATGCTTCAGAAGTGAATCTAGGGTCATAAGGGACACAGAGAAGTGAGCAGGAGCTGAAAACGGAGTTTGTTACGTCACCGCTCAGCGTTGCGTCACGTCGCGAGACAGTGCCAGAGAATGCAGAAATACGTGGTAATTAAAGAAACACCGTTTAAATACGAGACAACTTTACAGATAAGGTGGCAGAATACTGCCGAAACTAGCTACTTACGCAGTCCGAAACGGACAGAGGTATATGTGAAGCCTGAAAGAAGCCGAAACCCTAAATCAGTTGTAACACTAGGGATTAGCTAGCGGTATCCAGTTCTTTTCCTGAAGATCACGATACAAGCCGCAACACGTTTTAGATATCAAAGGACAAAACTTGCATGACATATTGATTAAGATCATGGCCCCTGAAATAAGCATACTCTTTATATTCAGAGTTTTGGAGGTAATCCTACACTCAGACATCAGTAGGCGCGTATCTTTATACCTGTACAAGGGTGCTGATAAGTCCTTAGCCCGACCCTGGAAGGAAACAAGCTACAGCGACCAAGACTTACATACAACACTATAGCAAGACTTATGGCGTACAAACAACAGAAATGTTGACGTTTTGCTGACCGTGCATCTCAGTATATTTATATCAGTATTTAACCAATTTGATACACAAAATTTGTTTCACCATAAGTTTTATTTCATGCCTCTACATGTTTCGAGCACATGTGCTTATCATCAGGAAGTCAAAATTGCATTACACCTATAGGTGTGATGATACCAGAGGCTGTGTAATGCAATTTTGACTTCCTGATGATGAGCACATGTGCTCGAAACATGTAGAAGCATGAAATAAAACTTATGGTGCAACAAATTTTGTGCATCAAGTTGGTTAAATACTGATATAAAAAACAGAAATGTATTTCTGTTGTTTGTACGCCGTAAGTCTTGGTATAGTGTTGTCTTGGTCGCTGTAGCTTGTTTCCTTTCAGGGTGGGGCTAAGGACTTATCAGCACTCGGTAATTTTTTTAATAAAGTCCAGTATGACGCCATGACATATAATAGAGAAACAGTTGAAGAATTTGTCTCTTGTGTCGCTCTGCCTCTGCGTAGCGTTGTCCTGAAACGAGGGAAGGTGTTGGGGTTGTTAGCACTGCTCGAAGGTGTGGTTTGTGACGCAGGTAATGGTTCACAATGAGAAAGTGGATTCCTAAATTACAGTGATTAATTTTGAGCACAAGTAAATGCTTCCGCGCACATTGCCTGACTTACGTAATGTATGCGCCCTGTCTTTATGTGGTTGGTCATTTTGAAGCAGCATAGACGAGACGAGAGAGTGGATGGTACTGCATAAAAAGCATAGTTTTAAACTCAACAAAAATCTCCATAGCAATAACTCATTTCGTACTGTTCTTCAGTGCTCATCCCCATTCGAGGAGGCCGATTATTCTCGTGCAGGCTTAATAGAGTCCAGATTAAGAGCTGGTATTACGGGGTTTGATTTCATTTGTGAAATTGACGTAACAATAAAGCGAGGCAGGTTGAACGAAAGAGACAATTTGGGTGAACTCTTATAAACGTATGGGGAAGTGAAGCTTGGGTTGGCTACACCAAAAGCACTAGGAAGTTAAAGTGGTGAATTCGAATTATTTTAAAACTATTTCTTTTTTTGACGTTCAGATGACCGTGCATCGTGATGAATTCTTGCATTAAAGCCAACAAGATGCACTAATTTCTCAAATTTATTTTTGGAATAAAACGCTACATGTTTCGGACAGTTCCTCTGTCCATCATCAAGAGTTTTTCACTGTACACACAGCAATGGTATATGTCATACAGGTTTGCTGACAGCTTGCGAGCAGGATCAGAATGGAACGTTAAATAGTTAAGGTTAAATAGCTGACCAAACACAACCTTACAAATATAGCACAATACCCTTTTATTATACGCTAAACATGTTTCGGCCGTCCAGATCAGCCATCATCCGGTAGGTGTCGTATATACAAAAATAATATAAAGGGAGAAACGTCTGTTTTTACAGCGGTACAAATTATAAAAATATTATTTAAAAAAAGGAATACCACTGTAGAGAGATGCCTCTCTCTCTGTACATTATTTTCGTGTGTTCGGCACCTACCTGATGATGGCTGATCTTGACAGCCGAAACATTCTGTAGCGTGTAATTAAAGACTAATATACTACATTTGTAAGTGGGTCGGGGTAGCTCAGTCGGTATAGCGACTCGCTACGGGCTGGACGGTCCGGGGTCGAATCCCGGTCGGAGGGGGCGAGATTTTCCGCACCGGTCCTGACCGGCCCTGGGGCCCACCCGGCATCCTATACATTGGGTACCGGGTCTTTCCCGGGGTAAAGCGTCCGGGGAGTGGAGTTGACCACCCACCCCATCTAGCGTCGAGGATAAAGAAAGAGTAGATTATATCTCTACTCCCCCTCTGAGCCTTCGTGGCCTGTTAATGGGTGACCTTTACCTTTATTTACTAGACGTGTAAGGTTGTGTTTGGTCGGATATTTAACACTTTAGTGGCAAAAAAGACATACCGGGACGGCGTTAGCGAAGGTTCTATAGTCTGTACAGGTTGTAGCTTTCAGACATGATTGATGTGATCAACGAAGCTACTGCAGACTGTAGAACCTTGTAAATAGTGGCTTATCGCTGGTTTGAAAACTGGCATTGTGTGCTCTCTGAAGTTGGCACACATGTACCGACATAGTCGGAGATAAGACCGTAATATTTACATACATGTAATACTGAGCGTTTAGTTGGTGCAATAAATTGAGTACTCTGAGTGAAAATGAAGTTTTTAAGAAATGCAAAGACATCAGGTTGTACAGAGTGGCGGAGAGCTCACGTGGCAGGGTCAAGAGACTCGTGCGCCACCCTGTATAGAACTGGAAACGAAGATATATATATATAATGTGGTAAGAACTTAATATGTAGAGTCTTTCACTAATTGGGAGAACAGCTTATTAGAAAGAAAAGTCGCCGAACGACTGGCATTTCAGAGGGCCTTCCAGCCATTCATCGTGTGAGTAGATTTGTATCCTGATCATGAAGGCATCAGCTCAGTCCTAATCGTGGTTGCTTAACTTCCCGACTAACAGAGCCACATTTCGAAAGACCGTATCTTAGGACAGGCAATATCAGCGTTCCAATACCTATAGGTCTTTGTAATCTGAAGGAGCAGAGAAATGCATTATCATACCTTTGGGGTAGTTGTGAAATCGCAGCAGCTCTGGACGTAACCAGCGGTGAAAGAGAATAGAAAGAGGACGCACTGATTGTGAACGCCTCAGAGAATAGACGCTATACGGCTTCTGTAGTTAATACAGAATCATTAAATAATGTGCAGCGTCACCGGAACGACACCGCTCGATTAACTCCGCATCAGTAACTTCACAGTACATTCAGGAGCTGTGACTGAATGTACGTTGGAGGATGGTAGTTCGAATCCCAACAAGATAACGAATGTGTCCCTCGGGCTACAACTGACTGATCATTTCGTCTCACACCGGACCGCGAAGAGAGGCAGAACAGTCGCGTTTGGTGGACGCTGCAGAATGAACAACCGAGCTGCAGATTCTTGGCAAATGGAAAGGACTTTTTCTTTTCGAAAGCCGCGTCTGCAATGGGGGCGGTCTGCTGGTGGGGTCAAGCGACCAAGCACAAACTCCACTTCATGCGGACGTGTAAGGAAATTTACCTTTATTTTCCAATACCCCTTTATTGCTTCGTTCTTAAGCTGACGAACTACGCGTTCAGTCTTCGTTAAGCTCTCTTAAGTATAGTCTGTAATTTCATAAGACAGACTTTGTTTCTAATTTCATCGGATTTAGAAAACTGTGCACCGTTTGTGACAAGCTGTACACCGTCTGCCGTCTGCACGCGACAGTTAATCCAATTAATGAGACACGTCATATAGATAAACTTAATCTTGTTAGCGCACTGGACTAAATCAGGGTAAAACATTTGCGATTTTCTTTCAGGGTAGTATGTGGCGAGAATATAGAGGGTACAGTCTGACCAGAAAAATAGATACGAGGTTTATTTTTATCATTTCTGCAGCAAGACAGCTTCGGATAAGAGTGAAACAAAATTACATAATGTGCAGCGTTACTGTCTGTACACTTCACTGTATACATTGCGAGGGAGATTTGGGTAGGACATGCAGCATGAAAGGCGAAGTTAATATAATATAATATGATGTGATATGATATAATATAATATAATATAATGTCTATGTATTGTGTGTATTGTTTGTTGTAAATGTGTCGTGTGATACTGCCACCGGGTGTCAACCCAATTGCGGTTAAATAAATATCATATCATAATATAATATAATATAATAT
>Ga0123354_10014716_pt1 | contig 12183 bp, 14 predicted proteins | sample TergutLab28metaG_2_FD_97872 | JGI IMG/M metagenome (GOLD analysis project Ga0123354, IMG submission 97872) | Labiotermes labralis P4 segment gut microbial communities from Petit-Saut dam, French Guiana - Lab288 P4 | ecosystem: Host-associated > Arthropoda: Insects > Digestive system > Gut ... | reverse complement strand
CCTCTGGAGAGAATAAACAGGTGCGCAGGGACATGACAGATGGCGCTGGAGCCGGTCACCGCGCCGCATCTTTTTTTAATGTACTCGAGGCAAGGAGAAAAGTACAGGTTTTCAGGCATGGGCGCGCCGTTAGTCGCTTGGCGGCACGGCATACAGTTCTTGCCTGGCTGCGGGCCAAACGCCCTGGGCGGGCCGCTCGGGCCAATGGCCCGCCCAGGACAACGGAGAGGCAGAACCGGATTATTTATGACACACGGTACATTTGGCCAATTCCGGTTTGGTCTTGGTGTGGCATTCCTTGCACAGGGCATGGGCCGCGTTCTTGAAGCTGTTGACCTTGTCCGGCATGCCCGCCTTGCTGTTGTGGCAGGATTCGCATTTCTCGATCTTCTGTCCTTCGTGGAAGGCGGCCTGCTTGCCGCTTGCGTCCTTGCCGTGATGGCAGGTGGCGCATTCCATCCGCCCCTGGTGGACCGCATGGGGAAATTGGGCCGGCTTAGGGGTGGGGGCGGGATCGACGGTCGAAGTCAGTGTCATCTCCGCCGGTCCCTTGTCCTCCGCCATGGCCAGCCCTGCCATGCTCAAGGTGCAGCAGCTCAGCAGCAGCACGCCGTACAACAGTGTCTTTTTCATGTTTCTTTCTCCTGTGTTGCGGTTGAATAATCAGTTGACAGGGCGCTTTGCTTTGGCCGTCGCGCCTGCCCCATGTCTCAGCCATCTGTATGCAGAATGACTGAAAAACCGTTGAAGATTGCCCACACCTGTTCGCCGGCAGCAAAGCCGATAGCCTCTCTTTCGCTGGTGGAGATGAGGGCGCACAGTTCGGTGTGATCATCAAGTCGGACCACGCATTCCGAATTCACCGTGCCCCGGTTGATGCGCGCAATTTCTCCCCGCAGGCGGTTGTCGGCGCTGCACCCGGTGAGGGTGGGGCCGCGTTGCAGCATGATCCAGGGCGCCTTGACCTCGGCGGTGATCAGTTGTCCCAAACGCAGGTCCAGCCGGTCCAGGCTTTCACGGGTGATGATCGAGGTCACCTGGTAGCCGCCGAGATTGACCAGGGTGATCCGGGCCTGTACGTCGCACCGCTCGATGGCGATGATCTTGCCGTAAAAGGAGTTTCGAGCGCTTGTCGTGCGTGACGATTCCCTTTTGATGAACAGTTGCGTGACCTGGCGCAGCTCTTCCTCGGAAAACGAGGCGTGGACCGCGGTCAGGCTGGGGGTCGCATGGCCCAGTAATTTCTGCACGGCCGGCAGGGGCATGTTGCCGCGCACCAGTTCCACCGCCCGCGCCCGGCGAATCATCTCCGGTCCGCCCAGGTGCTTTGCAAAGCCGCTGGCTTCGGCGCGTTGGTAGAATTTGCGACGGACAAAGGCCGGGTCCACGGCAAAGCCGTTGGTCAAGGTCCGACGGAATTCGGGGTCGAGCAAAGTGGTCTCGATTTCCCGGCCCAGCGGCTCGGCAATGACGATGGCGCGTGCGCCGGACTCCTCGGCTTCGCAGTCGCGGATGCAGACCGTCTGGTCGTTGATGTCGGTGAAGGGATTGAGTTGAAGAATCTCGTTGAGTTTGGCGCCGGTATAGCGGATCAGAAGAAAAATCAGCAGGATGCGGCGACGGGATAGACGGATGTCCCGCCGGGGGGTGTCGTCGGCCCAACGCCGGAAGGCCTGTTCCAGCCGGGCCAACTGAACAGTGTCGAGACATGGTCCGTCCTCGGGCAAAGGAAGCTGGTCGGTTTGGACCGGGGCGTTGAAGGCCCGATCACCGGGAGGGGCAGCGAAAATTTTGTTCATCGAGCAGGCTCCGGGTCCATATCGCTGCCAACAGCCGGTTGGCCGCCGCTGTCTGGGGCGCCAAGTTCGCAGCAATGACATGCCCGACAAAGCAGCTGACCTCGGCCACGGCGTCAATAGTCCGGCTGCGGGTGGTCACAGCCACCTCACCGATAATGCGTTTTGGATCGTTGGCGGCATTGAGTTCGGCGCTGAGACCGTTGAGCAGGTGCGGTCGCGGAGAGCTGCCTGCCGGCTGCAGGGTTTTCCTGTTCTCCTGCCGCTGCTGCACGGTCTGGGTGACTATTTTCCAGCCGTATCCGCCACTGGCCCCGACAATGCTGACATCCATGCAGTCGCTCCCGCTTCAGTGGAAAAGGGGGTGTCCGGGGCGGTCTCGTTCCCCGGAGGGGAATGGAAATATATTGTACCGAAGTAGGCTGGCGCGGCAAGGTCTTTTTTGGCGGTGACCACCCAAGATTTCACAGAAAAAGCTGCGCCGATCCGCGGGCCGGGGCTTGTCCGCGCCAAGAGACAAACAGTATGGCGTTACACTGATTCCAGTTGCATTAATCAATAAAAATCGCCTAAATAAGATCTGCATGAACCTTGATGCCAGTTTCACGACCCGTGTTTGTTTGACCGTCAGGACAAGATGCCCGGTCTATCACGCCTGAGCTGGCCGGTTCAGGTGGGCGCAAGCAACCTGCGGTTGCCACCGCGTCAGGCCGCAGCGTCGATCACCCGGAAGTCATGGAGCGCATTGCTGTCGACAACTGCGGGCCACGTGAGTGGACGTGCCACATATGTGGTAGCATCGACTGTCCTGGAAACGGTAGAAATGCAGGACATGGAACTGTTTGAGCGGCTTACGAAAAAGTGAATTCTGCTCTTGCCAGATTTCAGCATGAATGCGATACTGTCGAACAAGTATAAAGAATTTCCCTTAGAGAGTCGGGCATGACAACAGGGCCAGCGGTTTTCACTCCAGATAAACGCAGAGATGAGCGAGTGATTTTTACCCGGACCGTCAAGGTGTTCAGCCAAGAGAAGTTTCATGGGCAATTCCCGGCAAGGAATCTCAGCCAGGGGGGACTTTTCATTGAAGGCCTTACCGATATCCCCGTGGGCAAGGACTGCCGTCTGGAACTTTACGAAACCGGGCATCAATCCAGCCTTATCCTCAAAGTCAGCGGCTTGGTTCGCAGAAAAGACGAGGATGGCATCGCGGTCAGTTTCACGGGCATGGAAGACGACAGTTTCATGTTTCTCCAAACCATGGTGTTGTACTCGTCTGATGACCCGGTAGGGGTAGCCGAACATTTTCTTGAGGACTTTGTCCCGAAATCCGCGTCATCCCCTTGACCTCAGAATAAACAAAGAGCAAAAGAAGATCTGTCCCTGCAATCGGGCAAGGGCTTTTTTTGCTTGCTGGAAAGGCTGGTCCGCCAGGCACGATTGTTTCGAAATGACTGCCGTATTGCGATGAACCAAGAACAATCTCCCACCCCTGCAATTCTCCGTTTCGCTGGCGAGCTAGGCGATCGGGTTCTCTACATCCTGACCGATCTTGGCCGGATGGGTATCTTCCTGTATTTTTCCTTGCTGGGATTGTGCAAGCCTCCTTTTCGATTCAAGGAATTGATCAAACAGGTCGGATTCATTGGGGCTGGATCGATAACTGTCATTTTTTTCACCGCGCTTTCATCGGGTATGGTATTGGGATTGCAAGGATATTATTCTCTGCACAAGTTCGGCGCCGAGGGGATGCTGGGATCGGCGGTCTCCCTGACCCTGATCATGGAACTGGGGCCGGTGCTGACCGCGTTGATGGTGGCTGGCCGGGCTGGATCGGCCATGTGCGCCGAGATCGGCATCATGCGCATCTCTGAGCAGATTGATGCCTTGGAGTGCATGGCGATTGATCCGTTCCGGTATTTCATCTCGCCGAAATTTCTGGCGGCCTTGATTTCTGTCCCGTTGCTGACGGCAATGTTTGACGTGGTCGGCATTTTTGGCGGATATTTGGCAGGAGTCAAGCTGATGGGCGTCAATGGCGGCGCCTTTTTTGCCGGTATGGAGCAAAGCGTCACCAATCACGACCTGAGATTGGGGGTGGTGAAATCTTTTGTATTTGCCTTACTGCTCGTCTGGATCTGTACCGGCCGCGGGTATTTTGTCCAAAAAATTCGTGGCGCCGGTTTTGGGGCTGAGAGCGTCAGCACTGTCACCACCCAGGCGGTGGTCATGTCGTCGATAGCGGTCCTGATTTTTGACTATCTGCTCACCGCTGTTTTATTATGAGCGGGATAGGCAATATTTTGACGGCCACCGAACCGGCAGTCATTCGTTTTGGCGAGGTGAGCAAATCGTTCGGCGAGCGAGGGCGTCGCCACCGTGTTCTTGACCGGGTCAGCTTTTCGGTGCCCAAGGGAAAGACCACGGTGATTGCCGGCGGCAGCGGGCAGGGCAAGAGCGTGATGCTCAAGTTGATTCTCGGTCTGCTCAAACCGGATTCCGGTCAAGTGCTGGTCGGCGACCGGGATGTTGCCGCCATGGGATACAGGGCCTTGCAGGAAGTGCGCATGCTGTTTGGCGTTCTCTTTCAGGGGGCCGCGCTGTTTGATTCGTTGACTGTTTTTGAAAATATTGCCCTGCCTTTGCGGGAACGAACAAAATTTTCCGGCGAAGAGATCCGGCAACGGGTTATCGCCACCCTTGAGCAGCTCGAACTGGCCGGTCATGAGGATAAATTTCCGGCCCAGCTCAGTGGCGGCATGAAAAAGCGCGTCGGCTTGGCAAGAGCCTTGCAACTGGACCCGGAGATTGTCCTGTTCGATGAACCGACGACCGGTCTTGATCCGGTCATGACCAGGGAAATCTACCAACTTTTTACCCAGACCCAGCAGCGGTTGGGGTATACGGCGGTGATTGTCAGCCATGACATTCCCCAGGTTTTTACCCTTGCCGATCAGATCATTTTGTTGAATAAGGGTGAGCTGGATGTGTTTACCGATGCCTCCAGGATACCTTATTCCACTCAACCCAAGATCCGCGAGTTTGCGCGGCAGGTCATGGGGCAGGAAGCGGGCGAGGAATAGAGGAGGAAGAATATGGGCAACTCCCGTGTGGAAATATTGGTCGGCGTTTTTTTGATTTGCGGATTTCTCGCCCTGGGATGGCTGGCGTTGAGGTTGGGAGAGGTTCCCTGGGTTGGGGCATCGAAATCCTATACGATCAATGCGGAGTTCACTAATATTTCCGGGGTGAAGTCGGGCGCCGATGTGCAGGTCGCCGGAGTGGTCGTGGGCAAGGTCCGTCAACTCGAGCTGAACAAGGACAGGCGTGCTCTGGTCACCATGCAGGTTGACCGCTCCATCACCATCCCGGTCGACTCTGTGGCCTCGGTCAAATCGCAGGGAATCATCGGCGACAAGTATATCCAGATCACTCTGGGCGGGGATGAGCAACCCTATCAGCCAGGAGACACCATTGTCGATACTGAATCAGCCGTGGACCTGGAATCTCTGATCTCAAAATTTGCCTTCGGGCAGGTCAAGTGACGATGAATCACCGAGGTTGCATGGAAAGGCGGCTCAGGCGTCTTTGCCTGTTGCTGGCGATGATCGCCGTGATGTTTTCCGGCCACGTTGCCGTTGCCGCGGAATTCTCCGCTGGATCGGCTTCTTTTGAAAGATTTGCCGGAGCGGTTGATTTCCTCAGCGACGACAGTTATGAGAAGCCGATATCCGAGGTGAAGGTGTCGGATCCCATTGAGCCCTTTAACAGGGCCATGTTCGCCGTGAACGACAAGTTTTATATTTGGTTGCTTGAGCCGGTGGCCACGGGATACAGCAAGGTTCTGCCGAACGACATCCGGTTATGCATCGGGAATTTTTTCTACAATCTCGGCGAGCCGATCCGATCGGTCAACTGCCTGTTGCAGGGCAGATTCCGCGATACCGGCAGAACCTTGGGCCGGTTTCTCATCAACAGCATCTTCGGCGTGTTCGGTCTGGCTGATCCCGCCGGGGATGAATTCGCCATCGCGCCTGTTTACGCCAACTTCGGTCAGACCTTGTCGGTTTGGGGAGTGGGGGACGGTTTCTACCTGGTTGCGCCTTTGCTCGGTCCGTCGACCCTGCGGGATTTTTCCGGCACTGTGGTTGATGGCTTCGCCTCGACTACTTATACTCCCTGGAACGACGATACCCTCACCACGACTACCGTTCAGGCAGCGAAGGCCGTCAACCGCACTTCCCTGCATCTTGGCGAGTACCTGGACATCAAATCCATGAGCTTCGACTCGTATGTGGCGTTCCGCAACGGCTACTTCCAGATGCGGAGCAAACAGTACAACTCCTCCAACTCTTCAAAGTGAAGAATTGGTCAATAAACCAAGGTGGTTATCCGTTGAACGCATGGTGCAGTATGCAGCGTAACACTTCAATCTCCTCATTTTTTCTTGCCGGCCTCGTTTTTCTGATGCTTGCTTTGGGCAGTCATGTCGCTGTGGCGGCATCGCCCGATCCCACCGAACAGCTTCGTCCATTTCTTGAAAAGGTGACCGCAACCCTGGCTGACCCCGGGCTGAAGAGCAAGAGTCGACAGGCGCAGAGCGATCAGATGATCAGCGTGATCAGGGAGCGATTTGACTTTCGCGAGATGAGCAGGCGAGTGATAGGCCAGCAGTGGCGGAATCTCTCGGAAAAAGAGCAGGCAGAATTTGAACGGTTATTCACTCAACTGTTGCAATATGCCTATGTCGGCAAGATTGATGATTATTCAAACCAGCAGCAAATTAGATATACCCAGCAAAGGGTCAGAGACGATCGTGCGGAGGTGCAAACCCTGTTGGTCGATAGAAACAAATCCATTCCCATCTTCTATATCATGATTTTACGGAACGATCAATGGATGATCTATGATGTTGTGGTCGAAGGCGTGAGTCTCATCCGCAACTACATGGAACAATTCAGTGAAATTCAGCGTAAAGATGGGTATCCTGGTCTTGTCAAGCAACTCAAAGATAAAGTCGCCGAGTTGGAAAAGAATCTCAATAAGAGCTGACGCCACGTTTTGCGTGGTCATAGCTCCCTGCATCTCATTCTCTGCTTCCCTTGTCCACTCGTTGTTTTGAACAGCTGAAGTGTATGTGTTGGTTTTCCCTAAACAGTTCCGGGTTGTCTTTTTGCTTGGCGGATGCTATTTTTTTTTGTATAATTCTCCATTTGCCCATGATGGCAGGGGCGCTGGTTGACAGGACCTGTTGGCAATGCTGATCCGCTTCAATGAAATCTCTCCCCACGGCAGCCACTACGACATCCGGATGATCGAAGGACTTGGGGGCTTGCCCGGTCTGGTTGTTGATCTGCTTGAAGTTCGTTGCTCCCTTGCCCGGAAAGACGACGCCAAGGTGGAGTTGCAGGGACGGTTGAAAAGCGCCTTGACGCTGGATTGCGATCGCTGCCTTTCACCGTATCAACGGGAAGTGGATATTGCCTTGCAAATGCTGTTTGAAGTGGAAACCGATGCATCCTGGCAGGTGAAAGATTTGGACTACAGGATACCAGATCTGGATACGATCGTGTTGGAAGAATCGATTATCGATCTTGATGATGTTATTCGGCAGCAGTTGTATCTTGCGCTTCCCATGAAAAGCCTTTGTTCGGAACAGTGCAAAGGCATCTGTGCCAGTTGTGGGGCGAACCGCAATCTTGTTGCATGCGGATGTGCCGATAAGCGCGGAGGTTCGCCATTCGCGGTCCTTGCGCAGTTGAAAAAATAGCGACAAATATCCTAAAGACGCGACGCTCGTGCCGAAAAAGACCGGTGATGGGTGTTTGGGGATCAATGGAGGAATACAATGGCTTTACCAAAACGTAGACATTCTCATTCGCGAACCAGACTTCGGCGGTCCCATGACGCCTTGACCAAGCCAAGCGTCGGGCAATGCTCCGAGTGCGGGGAACCCAAGATGCGCCATCAATTATGCGGTGGTTGCGGCATGTATAAGGGGCGTAACGTCCTCAATCTCGAGGAAAGCCAGAATTAGGCGCTGTTGTGAGGATAGCCCTTGACGCCATGGGTGGCGACCGGGGGCCTGAGATGGCGATCCAAGGCGCACTTGCCGCGGTTCGGGAGAAGAATGATCTCCATGTCATCTTGCTGGGACCCCGTACTCTGTTGGAAGAACAAATTGCCGACCGTTCGTCGGGCTGGGGTGGATTTCGAGAGCGGATAACGGTTTATCACGCTCCAGAAGCCATTACCATGGACGAATCGCCGGTCGAGGCCGTCCGTAAAAAGAAAGAGGCGACCGTCATGGTCGGCTTTGATCTTGTCAAAGGCGGAGAGGCGGATGCCTTGGTTTCGGCCGGCAATTCCGGCGCCACCGTGGCGGCCGCGATCAGGAAGCTTGGCCGGTTGCCCGGGATTTCCCGGCCAGGGATTGCCAGTTTTTTTCCAACTGTGAAGAAACCGGTGATGCTGATGGACATCGGGGCCAATGTTGATTGCCGCCCTCAGCATCTCTATCAGTTTGCCGTCATGGCCTCGTCCTGTTCGCGCCTGTTGCTCAACTATGATCGTCCGCGGGTCGGATTGTTGAGCATTGGCGAGGAAACAGGAAAAGGCAATGCTCTGGTCAAGGAAGCCTATGACCTGCTGAAGCGGAGTCCGCTCAATTTCATCGGCAATGTCGAAGGCCGTGACGTGTATAAGGGCGATGTCGATGTCATTGTTTGCGACGGGTTTGTCGGCAATATCGGCCTGAAAATCAGCGAAGGGCTGGCCGATGCGGCCATGCAGATGCTCAAACGGGAAATCATGAAGACCTGGCGCGCCAAAATCGGATATCTGTTGATCCGTGAGGCCGTTGCCGGATTCAAAAAACAGGTGGATTATGCCGAATACGGCGGCGCGCCGCTTTTGGGTATCGATGGAACAGGCATCATCTGCCATGGCGCCTCCAATGCCATCGCCATTCGCAATGCCATCGACGTTGCCGCCAACATGGTCCGCAACCGTGTCAATGACGCCATTGTGCATACCCTTGGCGAATACGCTGCCTGACAACAGGTTGTTTCCATGACAAAAGCCGTTATTCTCGGTACCGGTTCCTTCCTGCCGGAGAGAACCCTCTCCAATGCCGACCTGGAACGAATAGTCGAGACCTCCGATGAATGGATCAGCACCCGTACCGGGATCCGCAACCGCAGGAATGCCGGCCGGGGCGAGCAGACCTATCAGTTGGCGGCCAAGGCCGCGCGTCGAGTTCTGGCGGTGACCGGCATCACGCCGGAAGAGTTGGATTTGATCGTGGTTGCCACCATTTCGTCCCACATGATCATGCCTTCGACAGCTTGTTTCGTCCAGGCTGAAATAGGGGCGGTCAACGCCTTTGCCTATGATATCAATGCCGCCTGCGCCGGATTTACCTATGGCCTCGATTTGGCAAGCAACTACATTCAGAATCGTCCGGAGATGAAGATTTTGGTGATCGGTGCGGAAACACTTTCAGCGCGGGTCAACTGGAAGGACCGGAACACCTGTGTGCTTTTTGGAGATGGGGCGGGAGCGGTGGTTGTGGCCGGTTCAAACGACGGCAGAGGCGTGTTCGGCAGCAATTTGCGCTCCGACGGGAAACTGTGGAACCTGCTCTACATGGATGGTCCGGAAAGCAACAACCCGGACTTGCGATATGAGGGATGGCAGGGGGCGTTCATCCGTATGAACGGCGGCGATATTTTCAAGCATGCCGTACGGTTGATGGAAGATTCGGTGACCAGTCTGTTACGGCGGCACGATCTGACCATCGACGACATCAATCTGATGATTCCCCATCAGGCCAATATCCGTATCCTCAACAATTTGCGTGAACGACTGGGAATACCCGAGGAGCGGGTGTTCGTCAATCTCAGTCATTATGGCAACACCTCGGCGGCCAGCATTCCCATTGCCTTGGACGAGGCGCACAGGCAGGGGCGAATGGCCCGTGGGGACATTGTGCTGTTATGTACCTTTGGCGGCGGACTCACCTGGGGGTCGCTGCTCATGCGCTGGTAAGAGACGAAGGAGAAAATTTGTGGATTATTTATTCACTGAGCAACAACAGATGATTATCGATACCGCTCGGGAAATAACCAACGAGAAAATCATCCCGGTGCGGGCCGAACTGGACGAGCAGAATCAGTTTCCCCGCGAAATCCTTCATGATATTGCCAAAGCCGATCTGTTCAGCATCTTCGTGCCCGAGGAGTACGGCGGTTTGGGCGGCGGCTGTTTTGAGATTGTCTTGGCACTGGAAGAACTGGCTCGAGGCTGTGTCGGGGTGGCAACCAGCTTTGCCGCCAGCGCCTTGGGCATCTTTCCGGTCATGATCGCCGGCAGTGACGAGCAAAAACAAAAATACCTGCCAGAGATCGCCAGCGGCAGCCGCTGGGCCGCCTTTGGACTGACCGAAGCCAATGCCGGCAGCGACGCGTCAGGCATCCGGACCACCGCCGTGGAAGACGGCGATTTTTGGGTGCTGAACGGGACCAAACAATGGATAACCAACGGCGGAGAGTCGCAGATTTATTCCATTGTCGCCCTGACTGATCCCAGTAAGGGCGCCCGTGGCGCCTCCATCTTCATGGTCGAGGATGGGGACCCCGGCTTTTCCTACGGCAAGAAGGAAGACAAAATGGGCATCCGCTCATCTTCTACCAGGGAACTGATCATGAAGGACTGCCGTATCCCCAAGGACAGGCTGGTGGGGCGGCGAGGAACCGGGTTTATCACGGTCATGAAAACGCTCGACGTATCCCGGCCGGGCATTGCATCTCTGGGGATTGGGCTGGCCCAGGCAGCCTTGGACGAGGCCGTGACCTATGCCAAACAACGGGTCCAGTTCGGCCGGCCGATCATTGCTTTCCAGGCCGTGCAGCACATGCTGGCCGACATGGCCATCCAGCTTGAAGCCGGCCGGGCGCTGGTGTATGCCGCTGCCAAGCATATTGACAATCATCCCAAGGATATGTCCAAGGCCTCTTCCATGTGCAAGGTCTTTGCCACCGACATGGCCATGAAGGTGACCACCGATGCCGTTCAGGTCCTGGGCGGCTACGGCTACATGAAGGAATATCCTGTGGAAAAAATGATGCGCGACGCCAAGATCCTCCAAATCTACGAGGGCACGAACCAGATTCAGCGCAATGTCGTCGGCCAGGAACTGAACAAAGAATACTCCTGAGAGATGGACCGGTTATGAAGTTGCTTGTCTGTGTAAAACAGGTTCCCGATGCCAAGGATGTCCGGCTCGACCCTAAGACCAACACCCTGGCGCGGGAAGGGGTGGAAGCGATCATGAACCCCTATGATCGCCACGCCTTAGAAGAGGCGGTGGTGATCAAGGAAAAACTGGGGGGAACCGTAACGGTGGTCACTATGGGCCCGCCTCAGGCCGAGGCGGTGCTTCGTGAATCCATTGCCTGTGGAGCCGATGAGGGAGTGCTGGTTTCCGACCGCGCTTTTGCCGGCGCCGATACCTGGGCCACGTCCTACACTTTGGCCAAGACCGTGGAGACTTTGGGCGGCTTTGATCTGATTTTATGCGGTAAACAAGCCATCGATGGCGACACCGCCCAGGTCGGACCCGGTTTGGCGTGCAGGCTGAACCTGCCGTACGCCGCCTGCGTGCAGAAAACCCGCCAGGTGTCCGCCAAAGCCATTGAGGTCGAACGGATGATGGATGATGGTTATGACCTGCTCCGGCTTCCGCTGCCGGCTCTGCTGACCGTGGTCAAAGATATCAACGAACCGCGGGTCGCTTCCCTCAAAGGCAAGATGAAGGCGAAGAAGGCGGAAATCCAGCAACTGTCCGCTGCGGATATCGGCGCGGATCCGCAATGCATTGGCCTTGCCGGATCGCCGACCCAGGTCGTGCGGATTTTTTCGCCCGAACCTCGGGGTGACCGGCAGATTTTTTCCGGCAGCGTCGACGAACAGGTTGATCAACTGGTGGCCTGCCTCAAGGCGCATCTCTAAGCGGCAAAGGTTTTTGTATTATTTACCAACCGGAGTAGTGGTTCATGCTGATAATAGATAGCGACAAATGTACCGCCTGCGGCGTTTGCGAGAGCAGTTGCGCCTTTGGGGCTATCAGCGTCCAGGCGGATTGCGCCGTGGTCAACGAGTCGTGCACGCTCTGCGGATCGTGCGTGGAGGATTGTCCCGAACAGGCCTTGCGGATTGAAACTGCGGAAAAGCGCGTACAAGACGATTTGGACGAGTACGCAGGCGTCTTGGTCTTTGCTGAGTATCGCCACGGCAAGATCGCGCCGGTCAGCTACGAACTGCTGGGCATTGGCCGCAAGCTCGCGGACCAGCGCGGCGTTCAACTCAGCGCCGTTCTGCCCGGCGG
>Ga0123354_10014715_pt1 | contig 12186 bp, 7 predicted proteins | sample TergutLab28metaG_2_FD_97872 | JGI IMG/M metagenome (GOLD analysis project Ga0123354, IMG submission 97872) | Labiotermes labralis P4 segment gut microbial communities from Petit-Saut dam, French Guiana - Lab288 P4 | ecosystem: Host-associated > Arthropoda: Insects > Digestive system > Gut ... | reverse complement strand
TTTGTTTTACAATAAGTTTATTTCATGCCTCTACATGTTTCGAGCACATGTGCTCATCATCAGGAGGTCAAAATTGCATTAAACAGCCTCTGGTATCATCACACCTATAGGTGTGATGATACCATGTTTTTGAGCTCCTGATGATAAGCACATGGTGCTCGAAACATGTAGGGGCATGAAATAAACTTATTGTAAAACAAAAATGTTGTGCATCAAGTTGGTTAAATACTGAGATAAATATACTGAGATGCACGGTCAGCAAAACGTCAAAAAAAAAGTACTTTTGTTTTCGATGGTTTTTAATTGTACTCTCATTTCGATTTATGTCATACTTCCGAATGATTTACCAATTATTTTATTTAAAATGTTTCCCTGTTCTTTTACATTGCAAAAACAGTTTGTTTCTGTGAGCAGTAATGAACAAATAATGTTAATTAGTGAACACAATAACTCAACGCAATCCTAAAATGGGGGGACGGAACTATGATAAACAGATTTTCTACTCTTTGTGATTCAAGACGGTATAAATTTATCGCTCAGGATAGTAATTAATCAATATATGTGTACATTATCTCCAATTACCGCACTGCATAAATTTCGTAACTTAATAAATAAATGTAATTACAACACCAATTTTAATAATTAATTCCATAACTAAAAGTGAGTGCATTCATTTAAACGGATTTTCTGAAAGTGACAGAAAATCAGTCACTGAAATCCTGCTCGATGTACTTGCCGCGAAAACAGAATTCTGACAGCTCCAATCATAACGCCGCAAAACGACAAATACAAAACACGAGTGTCTATCGCATTTAAATTAATATGGGTCATATAAATTATTTTTGCGGGCGTCTTTCACTAAAGCATGAGTCATATTATCATGAATCAATAGCGGCAGTGAGCTACAACTGTTTTTCATCGCTCTCCAGCAGTGGGTCTACCAGACCCCATTATAATTCTGAATGATAACAATCCCTTTGTTTACATTTTCACCTCTAAAACAAACAAATCCATCGCGCCGTTGTTTTCGGTTAATGTTACATCCCACAAGCGTATCAATATAGAACATTTTATAAATTTTTTGAGCGGAACAGTATTTCCCTCTGCGCGAAATAACAATGTTTGCTATGTCGGTTCCATTCGTTTATTTTCGCAGTTAATTTATTTTCATTTAGTTTTCTTTCTGACTAAAACTGTAGGAGGCAACTATTACTCGTAGTATAGTGGGGTCCGCAAATGCTGCAGTTAACATTAACCCATGGGTTAAAATATTTGGAGTTGAATGATTTCGAATTTACAAATGGGAGAGAACAGATCTGTACGAAGACAGGCTAGGGTGAAGGAAGCGGTTTCCTTCCCGGAAAGTGGGATTTTTTTTTTGTTGAAGAGGGGGTAAGAGATCTTTTGAGACCAAAGACCTGCTGGGTCGTTTACACGCACGGGTATTGTAAAGAACCTGAGCAATATACATTAGCCTGGGTGTCTAGAAAAGATAGGGAATAATTTACAACTGATATAAATTTACAACTGTGGTGTATCTTGCCAAGGACTGCAAGTCTGAAGCTGCGGTGAAGGAGCCCCGCGAAATACAGCAATCTTCATTCACAGACTGGACACTGTTAGGAGCTGACAATAATGTGCTTGTCAGTGATTTAGTTTACTTGAACCATGGGAATCGGATGGGCAAGCACCCAAATTAGGTGAAAGGACCAGAGGATAAAAAACTGCAAGCTTACAAGTACTTTGTAAGGAGGTGATTCAGTTATATTAGAGTAGAGAGGGTTACACTGGAATATGACCTAAGCCATTGGAGAGACACATATAAAACCAGGATTGCTTGATTGGTAAAATAAATTCTTATCGATAGGAGATAGATCGGCCGAGAATAATACCTAATTCAACATTTGTCATCAGTACCACTACTTTCAATTAAAAAGAGTCTTTCGCGATGTCCATCCCGCACGGACGAATCTCAGATATCGTAAGCTGAAAGAGAATCAGCTGTGGTGTGCGGGTGTCAGCACCACGTTAAGACCCCGCCAAGTATCTGTACTTTTGTACTTGCCTACCGGCAGCCCATAATGTCCACTTTGACACAGCGTCGGATTGGGTTGTTCCGCACAAAATGCTTGTTTTCCAATGGACAGAAGTCTCATTAATTCCAAATTGGTATTCACTTTTATGGGCCTATATGTAATATCTCGTGATTGTCATCTGTGACAATTTTCATACATTACTTCTGTAGTGCTGCTGACCTCTCACATAGCTTGGAACTTATTTTCTCCAAAACTAAGAAGCATATTTTAATGTAGATATTAACAAAATTTTTATACATTTAATGTGATTAATATTAACGCCCCAAATTATAAATATTTACTAGTATTATAAACCAACATATGCACAAATAAGCAGTGTAAATTTATATTATATTTACACTACTTATTTGTGCATATGTTGGTATATAATAAACATTTATTATTCAATATACATGGTATGAACATAAAAGTAACCCCAAATTATATTTGTTATTGAATTTAAGTGGGTCAGGCAGCTACGCATCTTCTTCTGCACTGACTGGGCATGTGGATGAAAACATTGCGAAATTTATAAACATTTTGCGTAATTTTTACGGCAAGTTGCGACAGAAATTTTCCAGGTGCAATGAAACAGATGTGTGCAGAGTTCATTCACCCTTCTATCAAATAGATATCGAGGGCTTTAGTTCTTATAATAAGGACAGAACATGGCACCAGGTGTTTAGTTTCATCCGATGTCAAAGTATACGTATAATGTATGGCACTTCAATTGCACCTTCCTTACTCATCTTGGTGGAAACTTGAGCTTTTCAGGCGCGACACTCTTCCATTTTCCTTGATAATCTATTTAAGGGATCTATGACTTTTCATTAGGGAACTTTAAAACTGTTCAACACTATTATTCATTGTATTCACTGTATTCACTGTATGCACTGCCGAGATAGGATAGCTGATATGTCAAGCAAAATATATTCGTTTTCACTTTGGTCAATTTCGTTTCTCCCAACGAGAACAAATACTCTGATCTTAAATGCTGCCATCAGATACCTCCCACCCCCCCCCCCAAAAAAAAACTACCTGAGAATACAGAAAACGAAAGGTACCAGAGAAAGATGGACCAAATGTTAGATATCAATACTTTCAAAATAAAGTACACTACCTACTTCGAAACATTTTCTGAAATGCAGCAGAGAAGGTCTGAATTCGGTTTGCAAGTCAAGTATACAGGAAGCCAACAGAGGATATAAAATGTAATAATGGAACTTCCTGATCTTTGCTCTTAACGTATTAAAATTATGGTGAAATTCCGGAAGAGCCGATGGTTAGTACACACAGCACGCAAGAGTCAAATTAGCCGGAGGCCTAAAAGAAGTCATGGGCATAGGTGGGATAATGAAGATAAGAAGAATTATAAGATAAAACACATTTTAGGATCTTCTTATAGTCAAAAGAATAAGTAACCTGCGCTAGTACACACTTACATTTATCTTAAAGAAGTGCAACTTATGGCGTTCATCTTGAAAATTAAAGGTGTGAACCACAGCGCTTTTCTGGCATTTTAAAGGTGTGAATGAAGTATCAGTGCGTGTACACACCCGAAACCACTAAACACCGCATACACGTATGTCCCTAACTCAAAAGTAGTGGCACAAAGAACTTGATAAACTTACTAGGACAACCTGCTGCTCAGTGACCTGGGCAACTTTTGGAACAAATGATATCTATATCACTTAAGCAGAAATGTGTGAGATGGACTGATCTTCTCTGTGGATTCCTACTTATATCTCTATTTTCTAGTTCTCTAAATGATACACTTTGAGATTATTTAGTGTCTAACAATAAAATGACTAGTCAATAACAGACTGGGAAGGATTAGCAGGAAACAGCCGTAGTCTGGTTCTGAGTTCACCTGGAGATGAAAGGGAAACTTCTAACAGCTTTGCCAAACATCGGGTCCAAATTAGAACTGGGCACTACCGCAATATGAAGTCTTAATGCCGACTGTTCGATAGTGATGACGGATAATTATTGGTTACCTTTAATGAAGAACCAGTGGTAATAGGACAGACAATTATCGTGTTTGCTTCAGAACGATCTACGCAGCCCCAAGGTGTCATTTCGTAGAAAGAGACGTAGATCCAAATCTAAAGCACAGTAGATTTTACTGCAGAATACATTTCATCAATTAATTCTGCTGTAATTACAGCACACAACTTCCTTGTCTGATGTATGTATATATCACTGTAGTTCTAATTAATCATAAGATAATACTGACAGGGCTGAACTTGTCCCGTTTAATTCAGTAAAGATCTATCTGTCTGCTGCTCTATGTACTCATTATGACAAACACATTAGAACGGAAAATATACACCCTCTCTAAGATCTTTACACGTTTTACGCAAAACGACGGTTTCACATTATAACGGGTAGTTATCTGGGATTGTATAACGAAGTACCAATTAGAATCCTGACCGGCCAATTGACTGTCCTGATTCAGTAAGAGTAGATTATACTTATCTTCCCCACGAACAAGTCTCAATAAAGCAATATTCATAACCTTGTTCCTCATATTGCCATACTCAAACATAAACGAAAGATTATCGTTTCACTAAAAACCTGGAAGAATTCACTACAATGTCCGGGAGGAGCGGGATGTTCACTTTCCATCTCTAAAGAGTTGTAAAATCTGCCAAACAAAACAACAAAATTATCGGAAGGTCTGGGGTTGTTGCAGCGGTGCATCTGCAGACTACGTCCTTCAGGGATGTACAGGCAATAAATATTATTCTAGTTATCACTGAACCTTGGAAGATGAGGGCGGTAAGTTCCTCAGAAACGTTGGGGAAAAATGGCCGATCAACAAAGTCACGTCACAGAAGACCTGAATGTTTAAGGTCACCACCCTAAGAACGCGATACTCTTTTATTCTTTTATACTGTATAATTAGGGATACTTTTTATATAGAGAGCCAACTGGAACAACAGTTACACGTTTAATTCAGAAATTTGTTAAAATAAGCGGTAGATATGCACACAGTAAAAAAAAAACGTGTTTGCATGCGGAGAAGACTGCTCAATGAGAAGACTGCTCAATGAGAAGACTGCTCAATGAGAAGACTGCTCAATGAGAAGACTGCTCAATGAGAAGACTGCTCAATGAGAAGACTACTCAATGAGAAAGAACAAATATTGGTGTCCTATTCTTATAATAAAAGCCAACGAGATGCACCATTTCTCAAATTTATTTTCATAAAGAACTCCATACGTTTCGGACAGATCTACTGTCCATCATCAGGAGTCTCAACACTGTACATACAAAAAAGGTATTTGTCATGCTAGTTATGTTGACTGCGTGTTAGCGAGGTCAGGATGGTTCCATCCTGACCTCGCTAGCCGACAGTCAACATAACTAATACAACGAATACCTATTGCTGTGTATACAGCGTTGAGACTCCTGATGATAGACAGTAGATCTGTCCCAAACATGTAGATTTCTTTATCAAAATGAAGTTGAGAAATAGTCCATCTCGTTGGCTTTTATTATAAGAATATCTCACGATACGAGGTCCTCTGAATATCAAATTGGTGTCCTAGTAGGAGGCCAGTCCCTGCATCTCGAGGTTTCGGTTTTTAGCGTAGGGCAATCCCAGGGAAACATGAACATTGTAATGCTGTTGTGGAAATCGAGGCTAACTTTAGATGAACACCTGATGAAATAATACTTATTTGTTTTAAAAATAAAATAAAGTGTTCTTGCGACAGGTAAATTTGTTATTGTTCAGGAAAAATTAACTTTTCATTTCTAATGTTTATTTGTTTCGATTACAAATGTCCGACTAAACGAGAAATCAGAATATACAGTTTAGAAGCGCACATTGCACAACAAAGCACAGAACGGTACATGCTGACTTGTGATTATGGTAATGTTGCTCGAAGGGTCAGCACTGATAGGCATACAGGCTGCACATAAGATTTCGGTACCTGCATACTCACCATTAGTCTACTTCAGTGCAGATGTGGACAGGGAAAGAGTCAAATATGCAACTGACAGAAGAACAGACGGGAATAGCGGGGAAAATAACCTATATGTCATTACAGTTTTCTTCATGGCTTGACAGCCCTAGTGGGCCTAGGCCTCATTTCTGAGGTTTCGAGATCACACTCAGACGCTACATACTCGGTAGGACTCCTCTGGACTAGTGATCGGCCCATCGCAGAAACCTCCACCTGACAACACACAACACTTAAAGGAGAGGGACAACTTGGCCCCCGGCGGGATTCGAAACTGCAATCCCAGCAAGGCAGCGGCCGCAGACCCACGCCTTGAATCGCGCGGCCAAAGGGATCAGTGATTCATTACAGTTCTACTATTACTACTAACACTATTGCTATTGTTGTTTGTAACAAACACCGCCTACGGGAACACCTGAATACGAGAGTACAGATCTTTACGTTTCCACCGTGCATCAATGATAATTAAACACTTTATAATCCAACTAATGCGCAGTATATAATATGTAGATACAATTAAAATTATAAAATATTTAAAAGTGCTCCAACATGTTTCGGATCACAGACGATCCATCATCAGGGAGCCTTGCCCAGTGCTTGTCTAAAAATTACAAGACTGATTCTATCGTGTCCGTTGACATGGACAAGGTCGGTGTTATGGCAGCATATTCTGACCCGTTGTGCTTGTGTGTGTGTGTAGTTCACTGTATATGGAGTGCCTTCGTATACAGCGAACCACACACACACACACATTGGGTTACAACATGCTGCCATAACACCGACCTCGTCCATGTCAACGGAGACGATAGAATCACTCTTGTAATTTTAGACAAGCACTGGGCAAGGCTCCCTGATGATGGATCCTCTGTAATCCGAAACATGTTGGAGCACTTTTAAATATTTTATAATTGTAATTGTATCTACATATTATATACTGTGCATTAGTTGGATAATGAAGTGTTTAAGGAAATTACAGATTTAAGTATTACAGTATACGAAACACAAGTGCGTCAGGAAACGCAAAGTGTCGGTTACAAGAAATTCCCCTTGGTCGTACTTTTAAAGCAAATTCCATATCCTTATAAATGTCTATTAATGTCATGTTATTTAATTAGGAATTGGAATTGAACCAATTCTCTCTCATCTAATTATTTGCCTCGACATTTCTGTAAATTAAAAAATACCAAGAACTTCATAAAAAGGAGAAAGCTTTTTGAATACTGTGAAAGTAGAGAAGTATGGTGTGAATATTTGATTAGGTTGAATTGACTGAACTTGTAAGCAAACTTCCTCATCTACAAAAAGCAATCACTAGCATGAAGAGAGGTGGCAGTTTAATACGTTTATGAAAAACGCAACCTCTCGTCGGAATAACCCTGAAGCATAAAAGTACGTTACTGACTGAGCCCAGTTTTCTCAAAACAGAATTATATGGCGAAATTGTTCAAAATCGCTGTGAAGCTTTCTTGGCCAGCTACGTAGATACCACAATAATAAAAAAAGAATTAATCTGCAGCAACCAACACCTTAATATGGCGACTAAAATTCTGTAAGTAGTCACAAAATTAGAAAATTTCGAACAATCAGGACTGTTCCTGCATTGTTCAATGCCTACTGAAGTCTGATAATTTCGTCACGTAATCGACCAAAAAAACATTTAGTATTGAAGAATTTACTTCTTAAATACGACCAGAAAAACAGACATACTTTAGGAGCTACAGCCGAAATATTCATATACATTCTAAGGAATTTAATCAAAGGTGTTCTTGGCAAATTGCTGATAACACGAAAATACAGAGAGGAAGACGGAACAAAAGGCAGTGACAACGTTAGATTTATTTTTTCTTGGGATATGCAAGTTGCTTCTTACAGACAGTACAGTGCGGACGAGAAATATCACACTGATTTGGAAAGAAGCAAAGGGGGGGGGGGGGGGAAGGTGGTGTCATTTTTAGAGGGGCTTTCGCAAATTTGCGAAAATAGAATTAGCTTCGCCATGTCTACCCGGCTGTCCGTCCGCATGGAACAACTCGGCTCTCATTGAAAAGATTTTCATGAAATTTGACATTAGAGGTTTTTTTTTAGATAATAAGTCGTGAAAATTGTAGTTTCATTAAAATCGGACAAGAATAAAAGGCACTCTACATGAAGAGCGATATACATTTTTGATCCTATCTCGCTCATTTTTTTCTTAGCATGAGAAATGTTTCAGACAAAAGCTGTAGAGAAAATCAAAACACATATTTTGAGTTCAGTAACTTTTTTTCGAAAAATAGTATGGTTTTTGAGAAAACGTGGAAAAATATTGTAGAGCGGGGCATGCCACAGATGATGATATGGCGCAAGAGCATTGCATACTGGATACCTACGACTACAAAAACACGCACTCAGGTAGTGTAATACTCATTTCTTGACCACAGCAACAGTGGTTGCACGAACGTGCCTCAATATCACGCTATAAGTGCATTGCCTGTCTTGTTGAAAATAGCGTTAGCAATTGCCTTGCGGTGCTGAGAAAAACTAGGAAATATCTTGAGTCAGTATATCCGAACAGCTGGTAGGGATTCGAGCCCGAGAATTCCGGAGTGAGAATTCGTATTGTTAACCACTAAACAGCGACGACCAACAGTGCGCTGGGATTATACCGTACTTAGCGTGCCGCTAAGTGACAGGGATCGGAAACGTTTGGAAATGCTACAGTTCTTGACGCCTGTAACAACTCCAGCTGCACGTGCATTCAAGCATCCCTGGCGTTATTAACCTACCCGCTATCTGCACGTTCTTTATGACGTTTCGATGACGACAGGGTAAGGTAAGCCGCGAGACTCACCTTGTCTAAACTTACAAACACTGCACACTAGATCAGTGACAGGAGAGAAACTGAACAGCGCAGATATTAGTACGGGGTGAGGCCAGGGAAACAGAACGATAAAGTAGTCAAGGAAGGCTTACTAAATTGAAGGAAACAACGAGATTAGGTGTTATAGATTTAAATGTAGCGGTATAATGCGTGTCACAGTCAGGATATATCTCTGGATGAAGGAGGCACATTAAAATGATAAACGAGATTAAATAATGAAGTTGAGGCTGGTTTACAACACGCTGTTAAAATACACTTCAATTGTAACAGGCATACGATTAATCTGTCTGAACCACGACAAATTACTTGAAGGCAGGCATCGTATTTAGGAAATACGGCTAGGGAAAGCGAGACTAATCAGGAGCCACCTGTACCTAGAATAAAGCTGTCACATGCTTCTTTGAATTGTGATAATCTCAATGATTTGGGTGTCCTGCATAGCGCTGCTGAAGACGTGTACTTTATTAAATCCAACTTTAGTTTATTGTGATTACTATGATTACTTCTAGTTACTAGTTACCAAGGTTAATAAGGTAATTTTCACTATTACTAGTTACTCTGGTTAATGAACTCTCAAGTGGCGATATTGTCCTTGCTGCCATAAAATTTTGTGTGTCCGCCATGTTTTTATTACCGATTGTTGCAAATTGGGGAGCATAGGCTGGGAGAGGCCTCCAATGGCATGCCACTCATATAGAATTTAATCAGTCCAGTAGTGCTCCACATGAAATGTGTGGACGGAAAGATGAAAGAATCGATATGATCACATCTACATGCATCAATTTTAGGCACAGTATGCCAAAAAAAAACATATAAAGCAGAAGGAAATGAAGGGTGCCAACATAAAAAGAACATTTTTCTAATAAAATAATATTGTATTTCAAAAGAAGGATGTTGTGTAAGAACAAGAAATAGGTAAAAAAAAGGTAAAGTGATCCCGTTACAGGCCCGGTGTGACCCAGAGGGTGGGTAGAGGTATAGCTCTACTCTTCCATGACCGTGGCACTAGAAGGTGGTCAGCAGCACGCACCGGCCGCACTTTACCTCCGGGAAAGACACAGTACTCATTTTACAGGAGGCTGGTCGTGTCCCAGGGCCGGTCTGGACGGGCGGAAAATTTATTCCGCACCGGGATTGGATCTCGGACCGTCCAACCTGTAGTGAGTCGCTATACCGACTGAGCTACCCGGCCCACAAAATAAATAGGTACTTGGAAAATATTATGGTCTAATATTTAATCAGATCAGAAGAGGTTCCCACAAATAAATAATACTTATGTGCAAACGTACTATTATTTCGCAAGGAAAACAAGTTCCAGAACAAACTGGTGTTCTGGAATAACCCAAGTAACAGAGGCTTTCCAAGAGAAGCTAACAGTGGCCCAGTTATTCACAAAATATTTTACCTTTTTTTTTAAACCCCAAGAATCACTTCTGTGCACACATTACCAGGCTACTGGATCCGCTCGACAGGCACATGAATCCAGGTTACATTCACACACCCTGCTGAGTTTTTGGTTACAGACTTATTTTCCGCTCAACGTTTCTGTCAACGTGAAAATTATAAAACATTAATTACATGCAGCAGTTTTACGTTTACACTAACAGTTCCCCACAGTGAGATAGTTGCTATACTTCCATACGTGTAATGTGATGAATGAACACAAACGCTACGTTTAAGTTTATGGCTGTATTTTATAATCTACCAGTAGAATGACTCCCATATTCTATTTTCAGTGATGTGTTATTTATTAATGGAAAGCAGAGAAGCACAGTATCTTCTGGCTGGCCGCACATTTATGTGGTATGAAAACAGAGCTTCGTCTTATACACAGGTCGATAGGGACGTAAAATATCTGAGTTTAAAACAGAACTGTTATAAAGACAATTAGCAATTAAACTGATAATATTAATATGTTACAAAACTGTACAGCTATTATTTCACAGCTGAGTCAGTATACTGGCTGATCTATTGACTGAAGTCCGACGAATCATTACGTGATCACGCCAGGGGGAACAGACTTTTCTCTTCCAAAGCTTCCGGTCAGCCTCCTATTCGATGAGTAACGCAGGTCGTTTATGCGGTTTAATGCGACAGAGGCGTGAAGCTGACCACTCATATCCATATAATACCGAAGGCAGGAATAATTGGAGGTATATCTCTAATCCTCCTATGGCTTCACGGCTTACTTACTTACTTACTTACTCTACGGAACAGAGTCATTCTTGAGAAGCTAACAGGTTTTCAGCTAGTCAAGAGATTCCCTGCATTTTATAGAACCCGAAAGTTCATGACCGCATTCACAAGTACCCGCCACTTGTCCCTTTCCTGAGCCAGCTCGATCCAGTCCAAAAGCCCACATCCCACTACTTGAAGATCCATCTTAATATTATCCTCCCGTCTACGCCTGGGCCTCCCAAGTGAAATGCTTCCCTCAAGTTTCCCCACCAAAACACTGTATATGCCTCTCCTCTCCCCCATATGCGCTACATGCCCCCTCATTTCGTTATTCTCGATTTTATCACCCAAACAATATTTGGTGAGGATTACAGATCATTCAGCTCCTCAATATGCAGCTTTCTCCACTCCCCTGTTACCCTTGCCCGTCCTAGGCCCAAATATTAGCCTCAACACCCTATTCTAAAACACCTCCAGCCTGCGTTTCTCCCTCAATGTCAGCAACCAAGTTTCACACCCATACAAAACAAAAGGCAGAATTATAGTTCGTGGCATGGTACTTAATTAAGAAACGTGAAAACTCATCTTCATTTTATACAGTTGAATATAAAACGTCCATTCTTTGATGGTGAACGAAAGAACGCCCGCATGAACAAGATACTGCACCCGGTGGAGGTGACACTGCAGCACCTGTCCAACATAAACATGTAATATGTCATGATATTAGAATGTAGGTGTATGTGTAAAATGTATTTCATTTCTCAATAACTATAAACTTTATTAAAAAAGAACGTGGCACACGTATCCACACTAAGTTACCGTATCTATTTCGGAGTACTCAGTAAACAAATTCAACTAATTAATAATCTGCACAATGATTATGAGATTTTTGTGTAGACCTGTACCATAACAACTGCAAACGGAAATCGGTGCCGATTAACGATTTACGATTAATGTGAAATAAAGCGGTTGTTATGACAAACTTCATGATTTAGTACGTAACCGGAATTTTTTTTGGGGGGGGGGGGATGGACTGGGATTAATTAGAAAATAATGGCAGAGAACCCTTTTTTCAGAAAGTGACTTTTTTGGGAGTGCATTT
>Ga0123354_10014714_pt1 | contig 12187 bp, 10 predicted proteins | sample TergutLab28metaG_2_FD_97872 | JGI IMG/M metagenome (GOLD analysis project Ga0123354, IMG submission 97872) | Labiotermes labralis P4 segment gut microbial communities from Petit-Saut dam, French Guiana - Lab288 P4 | ecosystem: Host-associated > Arthropoda: Insects > Digestive system > Gut ... | reverse complement strand
TATATATATATACATATATAATACAGTTCGAGTGCTTTCTAGATGGAGTACAATGCACGCATACGTAAATTGTTAAAAAATCGAGATGTGGTCTCAGAATTTTAGGCGCAGGATTGTGACATGACGCAAATTTCATAAGGAGAGTACCCATATATATATATATATATATATATATATATATATATACGTGTGTGTGTGCGTGTAGATAATATTAAACTAAGTACATTTTGTACGGTGACGCCTGAAATTGTGGGTACTCTCATCATGAAATTTGCTTCCTGTCATGATCCTGCGCCCAAAATTTTGAGACGACGTCTCGAATTTTAAAAAATTTGTGTGCACATGCATTACGCTCCATCTAGAAAGCACCCGAAGTATGATGTAGGGCCATTATATACATCAGCGTATTTTCTATGTTTTAGACTACGGGCAATCGATTCATGATGGCCACAAACAGTCCAGCCGAAACATGTAGCAACGTTATAATTGAGGAATAAATAAGGTAGTAGTGTGTATATGGCATGTTTATTTATTGATTTTACGTAACTCTCTCATGTCTGTTGTTAAGACCGTGTGCGATCGATCGAAATTAAAATTAGTGTAATATTAAATGGAGTGGATGTGAAAAGAAGCAGTCGTATTCTAGGAAGTGTGTCATCCCCACTGTGTGTGTGAAAACTGGAAAGGGTATGTAGTCAAACACAACTGTGTCAATTAAGATGTTTTAATGACTATTACTAGACAACTACATGTTTCGGCTTTTACTGGCCATCTTCAGGTTGCCTTCAAGAGAAATTAAGGTCCTACTATATATATAGTAGGATTTAAGGTATATATATATAAAGGTAAAGCAGTCCCGTTACAGGCCCGGAGGGGCCCAGAGGGTTCCAGGAAGATAAGGTTCCCAGATTACGTGACAATGGCCCAGGATGGTGGTAAGGTTGTCAACCTTACGCACCGGCCGCCATTACCCCCAGGAAATACCCCTGGTACTCATTTCTGTTAGAGGCTGAGCCTACCCCAGGGCCATAGTGCGATCGGAAGGATTTCATGTCAATGAAGAATCCACTGACACCAGATGGGATCGAACCAGCGTCCTTCCGATTTGTAGCACAGCACCTTAACCGCTGTGTCATCGCGGTCCCCAAGGTATAAATAAATATAAATATATATATTTATATATATACATATATATATATAGGAGGACCTTAATTTCTCTTGAAGACAACCTGAAGATGGCCAGTAAAGGCCGAAACATGTAGTTGTCTAGTAATAGTCATTAAAACATCTTAATTGACACAGTTGTGTTTGACTACATACCCTTTCCATTCGTATTCTAATTTAATGTACCAATCAGACATTTACATGAAGGAACTTGAACATGACATTAATAACATAGTCACTAAATTCAGCATATTATCACGCTGAAGACCTTCACAGTCATGTCGCGTTACGACTGGTAGTCGTCAGTCAGTCTTGGTGTCGAGTCCTTACTGGGGCTTTAGCTCATTTATTCGTCTAATTGCAAAACTAAATGTTTTACTGCCTTTGAGCAACCTCTTGGACTAGAAAGTGGGTTTGTCTGATAATATTAAACGGAATCTTAAATAAACATCATGTAGGTGTGCGATCTACGTCATGTAGCTCAGAATGGGGGCGAAAGGCGGGATTTTGTGGATATGATTCAAAATTCGGCATTTCCTGAACAAGCTAATGACTATTAGCTTTTTCAAATAGAATTCTACCTCACAGAATTTGTGATTTAATCTTCATCTCACGCTGAACAACCAAGGTCAGGATTCTGTGTTCACATCTAATGCAGTAAAACACTGCATTTTAATCAGTTCACTTTCGTACCAACGACCCCCCCATCTAAAGACATGCCCCTATTGAAAATTCCTTTCTCATCGTATAGAATAGTACTTCACACACACACACACACACGCACACACACACACACGTAGTGTCTCCAAATCCCTCTCCCCCCTCATTGCTATCGATCGCGACGCATGAGACTGCTTCTGAATGGTCACATGACTCACTGTGACGTCTGACAAACCGATGGAACAAATTCCGGACTTCCCCGGTCATTAAGCCGCCTCATAGCTATCTGGTTAACGGTGGCGCCGTATTTACAAACACAGGAGATTATTGTCATTCTTACGAATGGTGACTGGTTTGGGGGCTAACTCGAGACAAATTTCCGGTATGTCTCCTCAGCTGATATTTCCATACACACTTCCTAAACATAGATAATACTAAAATGGAAGCCCTTGATTTTACCGTATGTTTAACCACGAATATGAATACGTGTTTGTTGAATCTCAAGTCCACAATGCATCTTAAAAAGACTGCGACTGCTGACTCCAGATTATGGTTAATTAATTTTCATTTGTTTAAACTTCGTTGAACACTTGATAGAAACAGAACATGTAAAGAAATTGTTTACTGAATTTTGATGTTTTGCTGACCGTGCATCTCAGTATAATCTTAGTAATTAACCAACTTGATGCACAAAATCTTGTTTTATAATAAGTTTATTAAATGCCACTACATGTTTCGAGCACACAGTGCTCGAAACATGTAGTGGCATTTAATAAACATTGTGTTTACTAAATATCTCCTTTTTGGTTTTATCTGTGTTTCCTGCATGTCTTATTGTACCATATTGCAGCATTTGTTTTGAGCAGTTTGTACTTGATGTTCTTATAGTTACTGATTGATCTTGTCTTTTCAGAATCAGTTTTCGTGTAGCTTTTAATTCTGTGCATTTTCATATAGCAATTGTATCTTTAATTTTCCAACTAAATGCTCATGTGTAATATTTAGTAAACAATACAAATATTCAATTGTATAAGTGCATTTAGTTGGAAAACTAAAGATATAATTGCTATGTGAAAATGCAGGGAATAGAAAGCTTCACGATAACCTCTTCTCTGTTGTACTAACCTACTAACAACCTTGATATTTTTACAGTAGTTATTTCATTCAGTATAGCTCGCTATGATATGGAAGGTGAAATTTTATGTCACTGAATACAGCACACGACTGAACGGTGCGATTCAATGGAACAAAACTACGCACAGTATTTCCCAAAGTTTAGTCAAACAATTTCATGAGTGTAAGGTTATCTGCCTATCCCAACTCACGACATTAAATATGTTGGAAATTTTGGACATTGTCAGATTAACTGTGAATATTTTCGCTTGCAAAACCTCCCCCACAAATAAACAATTTGCGGATTAAAATGATAGACCTCCGACACGTCTGAATGAACTTATCATAAGCGCTGTAAGGACTGTGTGCAACACCTACCATGATAGTCTGAAAAATTATACTTCGTCAGTTACACTGCTGAGGTACAGCTACTGCAAGTGACACAGTAGATCTGCTATGGACGCTAGCAATTTACAAATAAACTCCTTTACTGTGTCAGAGAACGGAGTTTTGGAAAATTAAAGCGATTATACTCGAAATGTTCGTCACCAGCACTGTGTATGGTAAAGAATACAATACATCAGGGTACCAAGTGTTGTAAAAGGTATGGCTTACCACCTCAACATCTAGAAACCTGGAAATGAAAGGGGGCTCACCAGGTTTTTTATTCTGAGCGTCCAATTAACTGTTTTGCAGGAGTCCATATGCTTCTCAAAACGTCTGTGACAATTCTTGATAAACCATAAGAATATTACATGTGACACCATTATTTGAGATATCCTTGATATGGTGACGTTTTGGAACGCGATCGGCCGTCATCATCAGACAAAAGCAGAGATACGAAACATACTTTCTTACTTACTCCATGGAACAGAGTCTTTCTCGAGAAGCTAACCGTTTCGCAGCTAGCCAAGAAATTCCCCGCATTTTACGATGGCCGAAGGTTCATTGCCGGATTTACAAGTGACCGCCATGTGTCCTTATCCTGAGCCAGATCAATACAGCCAATGCCCCCATACCACTTTCACTTAATATTATCTTCCCATCTATGCCTGGGTATTCCAAGTCGACTCTTTCCCTCGGGTTTCCCCACCAAACCCCTGTATGCACGTCTCCTCTCCCCCATACATGCTACATAACCCACCCATCTCATTCATCTCGATTTGATCAATCAACTAATATTTGGTGAGGAGGACAAGTCATTAAGCTCCTCATTATATAGTTTTCTCCACCCCCCTGATATCTCGTCCCTCTTAGGCCCAAATATTCTCCTCAGCTCCCCATTCTCAAACACGGTCAGCCTACGTTTCTCCCTCAATGTGAGCGACCATGTTTCACACCCACTCAAAACAATAGGCACAATTATAGTTCTGTATATCTTAAACTTTACATTTTTGGGTAGCAAACTGGAAGACAACACATTCTGCACCGAGTGATAGCAAGAATTCCCCGAGTTCCATCTACTCTTAATTTCATCCTGAATAGAATTTTGATTCGTTAAGGTTTCCCTAGATATTTGAACGGTTTTTATGCAGCCTTTCCTACGGAAACCATTAGGTCAAGTTAAAATCTATCACCTGGAATAGATTCAGCGCCAAAAACTTCTATATCAGGTATATCTCACGCCATTATAAATGCCCAACGAAATATTATTACAGGTCACGTACTTTTCTTTATCACTTGGCTTTGCTAACATGTGGTTCATAAATATTTAGACCCCCCCCCATCTAAAACATTATGGAAGGCCAATCTGTATAAAACATTTCTCTGACATTTGGCGCCCTTCAGAAGGCCCACAACTCTCCTGGAAATCCCTGACCGTGGATGTGTTCTACACGTCACTAATTGGTTGCACACATTGCTGAAACTTTCCAACAAAATAAACTGCAAGTTTGTTTATCAGATTCGCTTGGTCGGAATATTCACGTGCCGAACTGCTGCCAAACGTAACCCTGTCTCACTAACACGTTCAAAATGGATGGCAAAGTGCATCCACGGGCCAAGAATCTACAGGGAAAATACTCAGAGAAGCGAGAGCATTTTCTGCAGCACGTGTAGATACGTTTCTGAATCGTACTGAAAGCATCGACTTTCATCAACCGTGACAACTCTAGCCAAATATAGTTCTTTATTGTCCAACTAATGCACACAGATTATTATAAAATTGTTAAACTGTTAAAGTAACTTAAAATTGCAATAGTTGCCCCAACATGTTTCGGTTTACATAAACCATCATAAGGGAGCTCTCAACCTGTGCTTCGCTATATGCAGCATATGCAGCCACAATACCGATAACTTCAAATAAGGATATGTAACCGAAGTCAACATTGTAACTATAACGAAGATACAGGTTGAGAGCTCCCTGATGATGGTTTATGTAAACCGAAACATGTTGGAGCAACTATTATAATTTTAAATGTTTATAACTTTTTAACAATTTATAATAATTTGTGTGCATTAGTTGGACAATAAAGAAGTAATATTATCAACATGCAAGGTGCAACTACGAAGATTGTCTAGCCAAAGTTTTTTCGTTCCAGCAATTGACGAGAGAGGTCAGAAAAAAAAGAAACAACATTTAGGGACAAACAACGACAATCTGAAGACCATTCCAGAAGAAAGGATAGCGTAAAGGCCATATCATTAAGGGTATTGCTGCACAAAAGGACTACTTCGGGGCAAACAGGAGCGATTGATGTGAAAGTAATTACATACACTTTTACAGAGTCTCTCCGGGAAAATAACTGTCATACCTCACGTGAAAATCGAAAATGTCAGTATATATCGATCGGCCTTGACAAACCCAGAAACATCTATAAGTTGTAGACAAATTTCGATTTTGACAAAAAAAAAACATTCACTTTATTATGGAGTTTGAGCCAAAACAAAATCGCTAGTTCTATGTTTTGTACGTTTGCTGCTTGGCAGTGCATCTTAATACCAGTTGTTGTAGACGGCTAATCGGATAAATGCAACGTGTAGGTTAGGAGGGAAATAGATATTATAGCAGATCACACAAATATGTGAGACATTTGCGCTGATTGTGGTAGTGAATAAGTGCTCAGGACGGTGCATCTGTGTACATTCTTTAAAAATTTAACAAAAGTAAACAATTTTCCACTTAACGAATGTGCAGTTCTTCTGATTATACCACACGTTCCTAAAGGGGCCTAATTATATTCCATACGTACAGAAAAACACCATTTGCCACTTTGCCTTTCCCCCCCCCCCTAATGTGTGGAACCTAGTAAATGTTTCGTAGTTAAACACATAGAACTTAGTAAACTTTGAAAACGTATACTGCGTAAACATGAAAATTACGTTCTAACGAACAGTGGCGTTATTGCGGCCGTCTACCCCTACGTTGTGAAAAATATCAGTAATATACTACCGCGCAGAAATATAATTTAATTGCGAGCTATTTCTATTTGCGCCAACAGAACAGTGTGAAGATGAATATTACCTACATTTTGAAAATTCGTGGATTTAATACTCAGAATCAGTAAGCACCGCAACTTAGTCTGCAGTACATAATTCCGAAAACCTAAACTACAGCAAAGGCAGCTTAAGCTGAACTTTAGGGAGGTTGCTGTTAGAGCTGAACAACAGGAAATGCAAATATATCGTCGTACTGAGGCAGTATGATACAATGTGACAATGCAGCTTCGACGTTTCATTACATAATGTGGAACAACCAATATGATGGAGCAGAATTCTTCTTAAGCAGCTAATAGTCGCCCAGCTAGTCAAGTAAATTCCTGTCTTTTATGGAAACACAAGATTCACACTGTGTTCACAAGAGTCGACAACAAATAAAACAAATTATTGACAGGGCACGGGTCACGTGGTTGTTCAGGTGGTTGAGGTACTGCGCTACAAGCTGGAAGGGAATGAGTTCGATTCCCTATGGGGTCATTGAGCTGAGTTGAACCCAGGGCGCTATGGCCCTAGTGTCGACTCAGCCTCTAACAGAAATGAGTACCAGGAGTACTTCTTGTGGGTAAAGACGGCCGGTACGTAGGGCTGACAACATTGCCACTTTCATATGCTGATTGTCTAGAAATTCTGGACGTTTCGGCCTCTTAGAGCGCTCAGGGCCAGTCCAGGCCTGTATAGGGATTACTTTACATTTTTTATATACAGGGTGTTTCATGAGAAATAGTAAATATTTTAAGAGGTGTTAGTATGGACTATTCCGAGTAAATAAGTTCATATAAACATTTGTCACATTTTCAAAGGGTGTAAAGATACAGCTGTTTGAAGTTGGCGCGTGCAGATCAGATTTTTGTCTATGGGGATAGAAGAAAAGCGAAGTCTACAAAGAAAAAGTGAACACAAGAGACGAATTGGTCGCTCGCGTTATGAATAATGCTGCCCTCATAAAGCAAGAACGCCAAGACGACCTCAGGAGAGCTACACATACTATTGCCAAGAGGGTTGAGAAGTGCATTGAAGTCGATGGTGGGATTTTTGAACACTTACTTTGAATTGTTGCAATTTATTGAGATCATTTACGTAGCCAATAAATGCAATCAATACGTCATTTGTCTTTCCTTTATATTCCTTTATACCTTTTGTAAGGCTTCTTATGCGTAACATTCAGACAGCTGTATGTCCACACTCTTGAAAATTGGACACATATTTATATGAACTTATTTACTCGGAACAGTCCATAGTACCACCTACTAAAATATTTACTATTCCTCCTGAAACACCCTGTATATGGAACAAAATGTTGCTTTCTGCGCCAGTTTAGCGGGCTGTGTGCCATTCCGAGTTCTGTTTATAAAATTACAACAGTGCGTCACGTATTACGAAATATAATCGATCCTTGACACGAATCGAAGTTTGTCACGATTAAGCGCAAGCAATAATCGCTTAATATTTACAGAGTAAGTAGCTAAAATGAATAGCGCACATTTCCATTTCTGGTGCTGAAGTCCCATCATGTTCATGACAAATACGGTTACATCTTCAATGGAAACACCACGTTCAAGTTTTGGATAGTTATGCACACGCAAATTCCATCGCTTCCAGTATCTATCCAGAACACAGGATTTCAGAACACATAAAAACACATATTCTGGTATTCGGCAATTAGTAAACCAATAGGTGTTAATTAGCGTATAAATTTAAAAAATAATTAGCCCACTAAAATGTAAACTGAACTGCAAAACTGTGTTGATGGGAGACAGAAGGAGCGTAAATCGTATGCCTGTACTTCCAGAAAAAAGCCCTGGTCCTCATTTTTGTTGAGGCCTGAGTTGACCCCAGAGCCAGAGTCCGGCCGGAAGAACTAGGTCAATGAAAAATCCCAATGACCCCATCGATAATCGAACCCGCTACCTTCCAGATTGTAGCTAAGTGCCTCAACCAACTGTAAAAAACGTAAGGAAAGTCGAATTCTTGACCATAAATTACCGACATTTGTCAACCTTTCTTTAGAATAATTAAACGTGTTCTGTCCAAAAGTGATCTCCATCGCCGCACTGAATGGGAATCCTAAAGGGAATAGTAGCACGGAAAGACTATAAATAAAGCAACCGAGGAATAAGCTCACTTAACAAACTGGACTGAAGCTGAACAAGACAAGTTATGTACATGTAACGTTACGTGGAGGCGCGTTCGTGCAAACATTGTCGTAAATGGAGAAGTAAGAAGTATTACATATTGTGTGTGTGTTGTAGACTTAGGTATCCAGCATGCAATGCGCAGGCGCCATTTGTTGTCTGTGACCTGCTCGGCTCTACAAAATGTCTCAGCATTGTCTCATAAACAGCAAGATTTCCGAAAAAAAAAGTTATTTAACAAAAGTGTTTTCATTTCCCCTACAACTTTTGTCTGAAATATTTCTCATTCTAAGAAGAACTGAGAAATATATGATAAAAAAATATACATTTGTCTTCATGTAAAACACCCGCTGTTATTGTCTGATTTTAATGAAACTTGAATTTTCTTAACAGCTTTTCGGAAAATACTCAGATATATAACTTCATGCAAATCCGTCCAGTGGGAGCCCAGTCGTTCCATGAGGACAGATGGACAGACGGACGGACGGACAGGCAGAGAGAGAAGTTAATAGTCGCTTTTTGCACTTTTGCGAACGCGCTTAGGAACTGTATACAGTTGGGCACAGTGACAGCACTTTGTCGACGTTCCCCTCAGGAGCGAAAAGAATTATTATTATTATTATTATTATTATAATAATCATCATCATCCGCACATCGACTTTGTTTATTTGGCCGACCGTTTTCATGCAATTCGTGCTGATCAACCATTACCTACAGCTCCCATTACAATCTTGATAATTCTGAAGGTGTGCAAGGAGAAGAAATAACCAAATATTATAAGCAAACCAGTTATAAATAAACACAAGTGTCGAGTTTATAAAAATGTAACTATAATTAAAAGAACGGGCATATCACGTAATGTAATCATACTTTAACCATCTAAAGACTAGGTTAACCCAATTTCTAACCAATGGTTTCCGATTTCCGAAAGAAGTAAGGTTTCCAGGATCCGCCAATTTTTTTTCCAGTAAGAGCAAGATGTAGATGCAGATCAGTACTGCGAATCATTGGAAGTATATGAATATAACCTGAATTAAATTTAAATATTCGGCTCGTTAACGCGCAGTAAACAGAAAAACGTCCTGTGGGCAAAATTAATTTTTTTAATGTAAGACCTGGTGGAAAACAAAGCAACCGCTGGGTCTGAAAGGGTTGACGGAGTATATATATTTTCAAAGTGCGTTCTCCCTCATTGTCGCGCCTTTGAAAAGACAAACTTCAGATATTCGCCTCTTTGTTTCGTCATGTCTACCTCTTTGTGACAACACTAAAGTTTCTCCACAGGTTTTCATTGGAGTGATAATAAAAACACCACTTTTTATTGTAAGTTTAACAGAAACGACAAAAATATACATTTTACTGAAGCAACTATATGCGTTTCTGAGGCACTCAACAGCGTGAATTCTCAAGATGGGTCAAGTTGAAATTTGGTTCATGAACTAAAGATACGTTTTGGTATCAGGTATGAGAAGTTAAAGCTACAGAATTCTATTAAGGAATTCGTGAATTAAACAGACCAATGGGTGCAGTGATTTTTCTAGGCAGCGAAGCCTCGAAGCAAAATTGGTCGGTCCAATTTCAAGCCAGGAGCACCTCATTCTAACACTTGAGTTCGCACTCAAAAATAAATCTCACTGTATCATCAACCATACTAATAATTGGTTTAATTCCAACAGCCAAAAATTTTAACGATATTAGTTATGACTATAACAAACTAGACCACATAATTTAGGCCGAAACAGCAGCTAACAAAATCAATTCAAAAGCGATTCATTAATAACAAGAGAACTGTTAATGGACTGCACTGCACCGGTTTCTCTGAAATTTGTGATTTTAGAGCGAAGGTGACGCGGCGTCGAAATCTTCATGGATCTCGATTCATTTCCAAGAAAGGCCAGTATATCATGCAACCCACTTGACAAGCCAGTATGCTGGGTTGCATTCATACCACAAGAAGTGTATATCACCCAACCGAGACCAACCCTCCCATGAAGGCATGCGCAGTAAAACTGTGTCCCGACACCCAAACACACTCCGCCTGTTGCCATGACAATATCAGCTTGATCTCTTTCACCAATCCATTCCCTCTGTTGCCCTCTTCTACAGCTCCAGTGTTTAGAAGAAGAGGTAAAAAAAAAACCATAAACTACTTCAGTGATGAACAAATTACAGTGTTAAAGAAAGACGTCACATGTTTATCTACGACTCATGGTTATCACTTCCAAATGTGTAGCTATTACCAAGCAAAGGCTTTTAAAATAGAAGTCCCAGACGTTTCAGCCAAAGACATATCTGAAGCACACAGAACCGTTTCATGCAGTAAAGCAGTAAAATATTTCTCCTGTGTTATTAATATAGCTGTGAGGTTGGTCCTGAGACAATTCACGGTTACGCAGTTGATTAAGACATTATTATCTGATTTTGTAGTACCGCAGGTATTATTATCTTTTTTTACTGAATCCGGCAACTGGAACCAGTCCTCAGCCAGCTGAATACTATCTACCCTTTCACGTTGTATTTGCCTATGATATCCCATACGCCTAGTCTCCTTAATGATCTCTTTCCTGCAGATTTTTTTGATCGAACATTTCCTATGCGCAGAAGCTAATAAATCCTGAGATTCAGGCCGCCAGGGCGACTAAATTTTGTACTTTGGCGCCTAATACATATGGGTCCTCAGTACGAAACTTGCTGCAATCTACCCAAATGGTACCTTCAACTTTGTGGTTTCTTCCGGATTCTGGGAAAGTTTGCGCACCATGGTAGTCTCTTATATTCTGAAATGTAACGTGGATTAGGTGAAAATACATAAATGTATAGGAGTACTTAGTTTCCCAGTGTGTGTTTTTGTGTGGGTATACTAAGTCTTACTTCTCTCCTCTTCTCGACGACCGTCCAGACCGGCGCCAGGGCTCACCCAGCCTCCAGTATAGGAGGTACGACGGCACTTTTCAGGGGTTAAAGTGGCCGGACCACTATGCTGACCTCCCACCTGCATATCATGTTATTTACCTATAATATTTCTTAGTAGAATCTAAAGAAATTTATGTTTTCTTCTTCATGGTATGGGCGTAATAAATCTTCACCATCAGCATAAACCAGCAACTCGTGTGTTCTGTCTAACTGCAATTCCTGCGACGTTCTAGACCATTCTTAATGACACTTTGAAACATGACGTTGGAGGAAATAGGGAGGAAGTGTTACCCTCATATCCAGTGGGAAATGGGTGTATGCACCTATAATAAAATATTTACCTAGCGTATACATACTTTAATACAGCTTTTGTTTGAGCGTGTCTTAGACATTTACAACACAGGGCATTACTAAACATATTAAAGTCAATCTGTGACTACCGTCTGCTGTAACATTAAGAGTTTCGCATGTTTCCATATAGTATATAATTCTCACACCTGTATACTGCACATTATAATGAGATCGTGGGCCAGGACAGCGTAGTCGGGCTGGATGGTCCGGGGATCGAATCCCGATGGGGGTGAGAATTTCCGCACTCATCCAGACCGGCCCTGGGGCCCACCCAGCCTCCTATACAATGGGTACTGGGTGTTTTCCCGGGGGGGGGGGGGTAAGCGGCCGGGGCATGCCCTATACCACCCTTCCCGGTTTAACCCTCCGCCTATCGCGGTGTTTCCCTCACGCCCCTGTCCCTTTTGATTTTTTTT
>Ga0123354_10014713_pt1 | contig 12187 bp, 5 predicted proteins | sample TergutLab28metaG_2_FD_97872 | JGI IMG/M metagenome (GOLD analysis project Ga0123354, IMG submission 97872) | Labiotermes labralis P4 segment gut microbial communities from Petit-Saut dam, French Guiana - Lab288 P4 | ecosystem: Host-associated > Arthropoda: Insects > Digestive system > Gut ... | reverse complement strand
AAAGTGTTTCTGTGCGCTGTAACAAAGTGTTTGTGTGCGTTGTAACAAAGTGTGTGTGCTGTAACAAAGTGTTTCTGTGCCCTGTAACGAAATATTTCTGTGCGCTGTAGCAAAGTTTTTCTGTGCCCTGTAACAAAGTGTTTTTGTGCCCTCTAACAAAATGATTCTATGCGCTGTAAGAAAGTGTTTCTGTGCGCTGTAACAAAGACAGCCGTTTCACAGAAAAACAAAATTAAAAAACTATTTTATGTCATCCCAGAGTATTTTATTTTGTTTTAAACTTCACTTTGATTTGATATTAAATTGTAACAGGACATTGGGATATGGGAGACGAATTTATAATGTTTTCCGTGAAGAATACGTACTCAAACACACTTCTTAGAGAACAAATTGAAAAGACGATAGGCCTGTTTATGAAGCTAAGCTTCTATATGGGTGGGGTATAAGTGAAATAGGAAGAATGTCACTGGAATTCCCATTTGGCAAACGATGAGCCTTCGGGTTCATATCCTTACTCAACATCTGGACCAAGCAGGTTAAATTTAGTTATTTGTATCTTCACTTAATTCTAAGAAAACTTTAACAAATTAAAATTACTCTTACCTCAAAATCAAGATGAAATTAAATTCATGGTTAATTTGGTAGCATTCACTTCAAAATATTTTGGCTTCTCTGCTTATATACAAACATACAGAAATTCAATTCTGAAAAATTATAGTTTCCTGTTTTTTTTTAGTGACTATAATTTGGAGTTTGAAACTAAGGGCAGAACACTGATTGAGGGCATCTGAGAACACTACTTCGAAGGTAATATTTTAAGAAAAAAGTAATAATAGATGGGCAGAAAGTACAAAGTAAAAGAAAATTTACAATTTCTACTTTTCTCCAAATAACAATAGACTTATCACGTTAATGCTTTACACTCTGCGCAAAATACCTTGACTTTATTTGCATATTTTTCGAAGATCTGCTACAAACTGTAATACAGTCACTGTTTACATATTTGAGTGCGTCTTTCCTAGTTAGGAAATACATATTTTCATGTTCTTAACAGAAGATACATATATTTAAAAGTTACAATGTCTGATTTGCCTCTAGTGAAATTATATTATCATGTTTAGTGAAAATTTGTCATTTCCTACAATATGCATCCTGAGGGGACTTGCATAGAGACAGGACTGGACAATAAGCCTACTTATGCTTATAAAGTAAGGAAAGTTGTCATTAGGCTTTTAACCCTTATCCTGCTAACGAGTAGAATATGGTGAGCTTCTAATAATGCCAACAGATGGCAGATGGAATTTAACTCGGCGTTTAAAGGGTTAAGCTGCTGGAACATTGAGATTTGTTGCATTTTGCTACGTTGTGTGTTTTAGTACAGTTCTCACAAAGCATACCGATTATTTAACGATATAACCTTTACCGATTTTTCCTTCTAACGGACAATGACTGTGCTCTCTCTGAGGCGGCAACTGGTTTGTTTGTATAATTTACATGACCGCCAGTCTTAAAAATGTTAAAAAATTGCAACCCAGAAAGAGGCCCGTAATTGTTATACCGATAACCGACAGTAGATGTCTTCAGTTCAACAGTATTTTTGTTACGCCTCATTTAGTGGCATGCAGTTAGAGCGTGGGATGGAGGGTGGATACTTAAGTATCGTTTTTATAAAGAAAATACCGTTTTGGCACGATTAGAACAAAATTATGAGCAATGCGCAAATTAATCTTGCAATTTTTGTCCTACATTCCCCTCCGTGTTTAGTAGCTTGAGAATTTCTGGATTATTTGTTATAAAGTTACTCTTTACATATATATATATATATATATATTACATTTTTGTTGATACCAATTTTTTTAATTTTAACAAAAATAACACAAAAATCTTCCCCAGTAACGTTTGGTCGTAACTCTTTTCGTATTTATCGGCGCGAAGAATATTTTAATCAAAATCATGAGAAGAAATAAAATACATTTCACGTTTAGTACATGTTCCGTCTTAAGTCTTAACGATTTTAGATACAAGTAAACGAAACTGAGCAAATGCGCCACAAGTGTCACTTTTTGTAACTCTGTTTCACTGAAAGAATATGAATCATAATTCGCTACAATTTTGAGCAGGATTTATGTTGATTTGTTTCTTTTGACTAATAACCATTTCATTTTTTTTTTTCATTTCTCTTTAAAATAACGCACTGGGTCTGTCTAAAATATGCAGCTTCCTGGGAAATGTGGAGTGCAAAACCTAAATCTATTGTCAGGCATACACATGCCTGTTAGTATAATTTTAACTTATTGGCCCCCCGCTGTACAGCAGCGCAGTGTGACAAACACAGTTTCATTACTCGACGATACGTTCACGGTTTAAGCCTTCTGAAAGGTAAGCGATAAGAAGCATGCCGAAACTTCAGCTCTGTACTTCATTTTCTGCAGCAACTTGGAGCTCTACTGCAGGCACGAAGTTTCCGTCGAGAAACGAGAGTATATATGTAAATGTTTCATTCTACAATCAAACTTTGCAAATTTCCGAATAGGAACATTTCCAATCTGATAACGATATTACTGTAACATTATTATTTGGGTAACAGTTTATTCTGCAGTGCGCGTTATATTTCCACGATGAATTAATTGTAATTTTTATATTCGTGTCTCTCGCAATATCCATGAAATAAGTTTATTACGAAACTGAAATTAATTTTAGATGCAGGTCTGAATCTATGAGTTCCTCTAGTACAGAATCAATGACTCGAAGTAGTTTGGAACATGCAGCAGCAGCAGCAGCTACCCACTGCCTGGAATTCTTGTTGTTATAATTAATAAGGAAACTTTGAAACTTTGTTGCGGATTGTTTCTAACTGGTTCACCATGCGCTACGGTATATTGCACTTACCGTTCTCTCGGAAAATGATTATGCAGATTCGCTTTCCTAAATAATGCATAATGTTATCTATTTGTGACAGATTGGGGGTTTTGAAAACAAAATAGTTTAGGTGAACATCTTGAGGGAAAGTAAGAGGATCGTGAAAGCTGCATAATAAGGATCTTCAGAAGCTTTCCTTATTAAATAATGGGGCCTGTAATTAGGGCGACAAATTGAAGCTTGAGGAGATAATGAGGACACGTTGCATATGTCGGTGAGATAAAATGTATTAGGAACTTTGTAATGGGAAACTATTTCGAATGCACAGGTGTATCTGTCTGGTCAAAATTAAACGTCTGAAGAATAAAGGAAGTGCTTTTTTTTCAAACTGTTGTAGGAAAAAACTGCCATTGAGAGAATAGTTTGGGAAATAAATACGTATCCCTAAACAAAATAGATGCAATCAAAAAATTCGGACCAAAAAGGCTTGGAAAATAATGCCAACTAAAACCAGGACAAACGATCAGCTCTTGAAACCTGTGAAGAAAAAATAGAAGGAGAAGAAAAAGAAGAGTAAGTGTGTTTAGTGACATAGTGAATAGTCTGAAAGTATTTTTCTGTCCAATGCTCTTCTATATCCGAAAGAACATTGTTGCATTTGAACGTTATCAGGCTTCGCTCGCTTGTTTTGCTATAAGAATATAATTAAATTGACGACAAATCGCAAGAATTATTGGTAGAATAATACTGTCAGTGAAAAAAAGTTAAAGAGAAACCTGTCTGAATGCCAATTTGACTATCTAAAACCTTACATGGGTTGGGCAGGGATAAATTGCGGACGTCCTCGGTGACAGGCTGGCGAATAACCGCCTGAGTCTTGATATTCCCGAGAGACCGAACTGAATCTGCTTTATATATAAAGATTCAGACCGAATCAGACGTGTGTGTTAATGATCGCAGCGTCCTCTCCGTAACTCGTGTGTGAATATAGCTCAGTCAGTACCGTGAATTGTCTGTGGGTTTGACGACGGGAGAAAATGAGTTAGATTCTCAGCGGGATCAGTTTTCCCTCTTCACCTACTCTTCCAGAACAGTTCTGTGTTCCATCTAGCCTCCTAGTCTGTGATTAGTGAGGTGTGTTCTGTAAAGGTAGCTGTTCAGTTTTACGCCCAAAATCTGCAGGTTGTTATCAGTCGTTACTGGGTAAGATTCTGATCCCGCATTGCAATACTGTCAAGTGTCCCGCTATTGTACACATTGTATCTGCATTGATGCTTGTGGAAACGATAGAAGTTAAAGAACTTGCTGTGTCCATAAAAGGCGGGGCTGTTCTTGAATAGCCGAGCGCCTGTCAATGTTTCACGAGCGATTCTGCTCCACGTTGTTAGTTAGCCATTATCTGTAGCACTGGTTCTTGTTTTGGTTTTGCTGTTCAGTTCCATAACAGTGCTGGACAGTGAAAAAATATTTTGCGTCCAATAAATTAAGAGAATGTGACTTTGATAGAAAGTGGATGGTTATTAAATACCCGATATGCATACTGTGTAGACTTTCAGTAACTTCATGACATAAGGCATTGCTTATAGCTAAGAGAAGTGACCGCTTTACACTTTGAAAGAACAAATTACTCATTATTCTGATGGCAATAAGAAGTTCATAAACATACTCTTTGGACAAAATGCAAAGATATTATGTATTACAGAAAATAGTGCATGTATTAGCGAATGGGCTTAGAACGGCTAAGTTAGTCTTCTTTTAAAGAGTTACCGTGGGTAGTTTGTCAGGACAGTTGGGTATCCCATAGTGATCTCTGTTTCTGAACCTTATAAAGCTTAGCGGTTAGTGTATGTACTATACAACTAGTCTTAGCGTTAAAAAAAAGTCCCACATTATGCCCACAGAGTATTTATATATTTTGTATGTATCTCAGACAAAACATCGAAGTTTTCCCTATACACCATTAACTGACTGGTTTTTATAACCGAGGAGACAAGTGTTTTCTTTTTCAAATGAAGCCAACTAGGTGCACACTATTTCTTAGTATATTTATTTCAACTTCTGTACATGTTTCAGGCAACTATGTGCCCATCATCAGGAGAACTTACTGTATCTATGCGACGCTGGTATTTTTCACTCTGTATGGGTGGCTGTCTGGTTTGCTGTAACACATAGTTGCCCGAAACATGTAGAGAAGTTGAAATAAATAAAGTAATAAGTACTGTGCATCCAGTTGGCTTCATTTGAAAAAGATTATACAGGGGTGCACGGTCAACGAAACATAAAATACGAGGAGAGACGTGTTTACTGCGCGGCACAAACTGGGTCTTTAAATAAAATGGATTGGAATTCGCCCTTAAGTGGTTAACTGTTGCTCATATTGTCTTACTGGGGGCCGATCAGAGTTCATTGAACTCTCTTTAGGGTTACATAAACGCGGGGTGTTTCGCGAAAACGACAATGGAGGCCATTTGAGAACCGCTTAACTCGTTGTGTAGGACTGTTACTGTTTGTGCGGTGGGCATACAGGCGAATAAGAACAACGGAAAGGGCTGCATTAAGATTCCTTCCTCTTTCAAAACCTACGACTTAGCAGCACGATTCTGCGACAGTGGAAGTCGTTTGATGTGTGTACAAAGACGTTTTGATGAAAACAGCTAATTTAAGGTCCTTAGTTCATTGTCAGCATCATACGTAAGGGATTTATTTGCATGGCTTATCACACTCGTACTGTGAAAGAAATGTGAAAAGAATCAGGCTGCGGGGTAATTACATATGGATCATTCTAAATCCTCTATTTATTACGGGATGGTAAAATAGCAACTTTGAAACCCATAACTCATCGACTTTTATGATAATCCTTGCCTGGCAGGTTTCTACTTGTATGTGGTCCTCGAAATGAGCATAGGGATTCAGTTAAGAATATGTACTGTACCAATTGCTATCCAAGGCATTTTAAATTTAAGCAATTATTTATCTGCGTATTGTTACTTTTTTGTTATTCCTTACGGGAGTAGAAGAGGTAGAAATGTCCCTTATGACAATCATATGATAAAATTATTGTCATTTATTATCAGTCCGTAACTCAACTAACTTCCTCTACGTTTAAATAAACCAGACACTAAAAGGGGATCAGCTGTAGATAGGGGCTTATTCATTTGAGCAATTCTATACTTGGTGCGTTAACACAATTGCTGTGTGTTAAAAATTATAAGTAGTTTTCACATCAGCGTAAAATGATATTAATTTTTTGCGCAGTATGTCAAGCTCTTTTACCTTGTTGTTTTCCTGAGATTAAGAGTCAGGGATTAGCTTTTCATCGTATTAGGAGCCACCGCCACGGGCTTCGCTCTATGCAGTCAATGCTTTAAATTGCTTTCCGGGTTTAATAAAGTTTTGTATATTCCTTTTTAGTAACGTGTTTTTTGAAGCTATGTCTTGGGCTGGACAAGTTTTTGGTTCTTATTTTATTCGACAAACAAAACCTAAGTAACTCATTGCTTAGAGTAAAAAATGAGTTTTAAGTATTGTGTAAATTAAATCAGTGTTCGCTAAACTTAATTTCTTATAAAGTGACATGGAAGTCAATACATGGGCATATTCTTCTTTTATTCGTTTAGGACGCCCACTGACTGACTGTGTTATTGTCTATGAGTTTCTCCTATTTCCCTTGTTTTCGTTAGGACTTTTTATTTGTGTACGCCCCTGGGGATCACTCGGTCTTCTGAGGAATCATCATTCTTTATAGGAATCACCCGAACACTAGAACACAGCCGGCAGTATCTCGGGAGTAGGACGGTGATATATAAAGTAAAGCAACGTAATGTGTGTCCTCATTACCAGCCTTATACCAATCTCCACTAGAGGATGTTCTGTGAACACGAACTTTCTGTACACGTGGAACATACCCGTGGGCACGCGGTGGCTCAGTTAGTTGAGGCACTGCACTGTAAGTCGGAAGGTTGAGAGTTCGAATAACGATGGTGTCGTTGACGGTGGTCCTTCCGGACCTTCCCTGGCATCGACTCATTGATTACCAGGAATATTTTCTGCGGGGTAAAGGTGGCGGGTGCTTAGGGCAGAAAATCTTACCGCTTTGATATGCCGATTGTCACGAAATGATTTTAATCCTCTGACGCCCTAAACATAAGTATAAAGTGCTGCATCATTTCGTCACCTTCATTTGGGTCTTTTCACAGCGTAATATCGGCCTATTATTTTTTATGTATTATTTATATATTATTTGTTTTATATATGCTTAATTGATGTAAAAAAATCCCTAAATATGATCTAATTTAGATCGAATCATATAGGAGTTATGATATATTTTATGTGAAATTATATATAATTTTAAAATATCACTATATTTTTAAACTATATTATATTCACTTTAATTATCAATCAACAAATTCACTATATAAAATTTCACATTAAAACATTTAAAATCTCTCTGACATGTTTTGATCCTAAGATCATCCTCAGGGAGCTACGTTGTTCCATGCTAAAATCATTTTAAAAACACTCACAAAATAATTCCATTATATTAACAGGGTGTTGTGGCAGCATATCGTGTTGTGTAAGAGTACGTTGTTGGGAATGCGTCTGGCTGTGGTGTGCGTCATATGTTACACGGGGCGTGCTACTGACCACTCACCCCCTTCTAGTGCCGCGGTCATGGAAGAATAGAGCTATACCTCTACCCACCCTCTGGGCCAAACCGGGCCTGTAACGGGAACACTTTACCTTTACAAACATGTTAGGAAAATAATGTCACTTGCTTGATGGTTTTGAAACTTGCCACATAAAAACACATTAGAACAAAATATTTGTTAAGTCTATAGTTTCATTGTTATATGAGAATGCTGAACTCAACATTTCTGTGATTTTATAATTCATTTTTTGCGTGCCAGTGCCTTTCGTTCGTAGGAAGGTTAGTGAAATGTGAGGGTTACTTTTGGTGGTGGTAAATTGTAGACTGTACCAGATATCTGTGTAACGTTATTTAGGTAGATATTTCAAAAATATAATGCTGTATGGAAGGTTTTAATTCATCATTAATTATGCATGTGAAAACAGGGAGAAATTTTGAGGTTATGTCTGACGAAGATAATGAAGTAATGAAATTTTTAACAATTTGAATTATGCATAGTGCGCCGAGATAGGGCAATGAATTCTATCATTTTTAAATCATAGGTATTTAAATGTCGTCGCAACAAAGAAGAAATGATTTGATCCACATTAGAATCCAAAAGAGAATTTCTCTTGGAAATTGCCCTGCATTCTGTCTACTTAGATCAACTGAATTTCCACCTTGGTCTTTATATAGAAAGGACGTTCTGGGTGTTTTTTCAAGACAGTAACATTTCATGCATTGAAAATGAGGTTGTTTTTAAGCTGGTTGTGTGTTGTTGTTAGTAATTGACACAGTCACATTCTTCATCTACGTCAGTAAAATTTCAAAAGGGATACAAATGAATTCCAACTCGACTAACAGAAGCAAACATCTGCGATTCTTAAATCCGACTTTCTCTTTGCGGTAGATTTTGTTTCAAATTACTTTTTTGGTCCGGTTTGATCTCTTCTGATTTAAAACGGAAAGTTAATTTGGAAGACTTCAGTTTGTCTTCTCATCCATCTTCTCTTTCTTACGTCTCGTTCAGCATACTTTTTACATGTTACTGATCTACCATACTTTACTGACGCGCTCAGTTGTTCTTCCTTTAGGTGCTGTAACGTGCTCCACTTCAACAGTAATGCAAATGTTCACCTCCAGGCGCTTTGCATGCATTTATTCTTTCCTGTACATCAAAGAGAAACTTGATTGTCAATCAGCCGTAGAGGCACAGAACATAAAATCCAGGATCGCTATTTTAGCAGTAGAAACTGCTAAACCCGCCGTGTGCAGGTTCTGTCACTTTTTTTTTAAAGTGCACTGTATCCGAATATTGGACATGTTCGCTGTCGCCCTATCAACACATATTACATTGCCCCAGTTCAGTTATTTCTAAATCAGTTTTAGTAGAGCTTTTCTAATCCCGTCTGATATATTCCTCTGTCTCATGCACGGCTTTGACCTCCACTGCTAAGGAGACGCTAATATGACATTCAGGTGACCGTGCATCGTTATATATTATTATAATAAAACCAACCAGATACACTAATTATTCAAATTTATTTTAGGAATAAAACTCTACATGTTTCGCACAGTTTCTCTGTCCATCGTCAGGAGTTTAACCTGTATGACATATACCATTGCTGTGTGTAAAGTGCTAAACTCCTGACGATGGACAGAGAAACTGTGCGAAACATGTAGAGTTTTATTCCTAAAATAAATTTGATTAATTAGTGTGCATCTCTTTGGTTTTATTATAAGAAGAGACGCTAATCGTAGCATCGCCAAATGTCGGATTGGTTATGCCGGTAGAAATTTTCATGACCCTATACGGCTCAACGTACAGTGATTGTCTGACTGACTGACTGGCTGACTGATTGATGACTTTAATGGCGGCTGGATTAACGTTCACTGTTCGAGTGTTCCTATGTTACCTGATATAAACTAATAGTTATTTTCGTTTAATTACTTATTAAATTATTTCCTCATTCCTTCCTTCTTTGTTTGTACATTTATATGTTCTGGAGCTTCTGGGTTGATATTTCTGAATATTGAGCTTGCCTCTAATTTGTTCGTGATCTTTGTATTAATTAGCTACTTGTTGGGGAGTAAGTTGGCCTGTTTTACATATTATTATATTTTATAAGTTCCCGTTTAAATCAGAAGGTTATAACACTAATATACCGTAATTACAGTATAAAAAAGCTTATAAATGCTGTCATATAATTTCCCTATTGTGGTTAATGAGCTATTTTTCTCTTAGTATTTGCTCAGTGTTGATTCGTTGTTTTTATCGACGTTTCGGGACAGCCTATTGGTCCCATCTTAATAGGTCAAGCAATTGCAGAAAGCTCTTGAAGATGGAACCGATCCGCTCTCGTGAAACGTCGGTAAAAGAAATTAAAAAAGCCTCATAACGTCCCAGAAAAACGAAGTCCTCTACCTTATCGACATGTAAGCCTGCAGTTTCGCACAGTGTAAACTATTTTCCTCTTATAACTGACAGACTGCGCGTTGTAATTCCTTGTATGTATGTAAGTACCTTTCGTGCATACATAAAGTACACCTGTTTTGGGTAATGCATAGACAGGGTGGTTGAATTACAAATTTCTGTGTTCGGAGGATCAAAGTGTTGGCATCAAGAAGTTATCGTGGTATTGAGGTTATATGAACCTGAGCTTAACTTCTACGGTACCTTGCCGCGACTTGATTCCTACTTAATCTTTGTGTCTTCCCTTTCTTTTTTATATCACACAGGGTAGGAATTGTGGCTGTTTTATCTCTGTAGATAGTGTGCGCGTTTGACATGCTAGGGCACAGCGCAAAGCAAAGTGTCTTATAAATGGGGGTCTGTCAACCAAGCTGCATGCCTGACACGAGTTACGAAATGAAGTGGTTCAAGCCTTGAAACCCATCTTCTCAGTAGAATTACACAAGGGTTTGTGCCGCATTTGTCTAAAAGTCCGCATTAAATTAACCAATCGTTATTTTGACATTAACTATTATTAACAAGTTTGAGTCGTGTTTAAAGTTCACCAGATATAATTCAAAGAATAATTTTCCTTTCACTGGTTCCTTGCAGAAAAGTTGCGCTAATGTACTTACAATCGCTGAGCTAATCTCCTAGTCCCCCACATTTTACGTAACCAAAAACCTCGCTGCTGTGACCAAAACTTGTCCATCGCTTTCTTTTCTTGAGCCAAGTTTTCCTGCCCGTATTCTTACATCTTTTCTGTTTATGATCCTTTCTAATATCTTTCTATTTGCCACACTAACGTCCTTCTGCTACTGTCTCTCCTTAACCGACTAACACAATATTTTCACCATTCGCGGTAAAAGCCCTGGCCGTTTATCCTCCGCAGAGTAAAAAAGCCCATTCCGTCGACCGCGAACTGTAAGGTGGAGAACTGCAATCGCGAGGTTTTTGTGATCGCGGGTTTAAATCTCGCTCAGGGTCTGGATATTCGTTTCTTTTGTTTGCTGTGTGTTCTATAGGTAGCGATCTCTGCGACGGATTGATCACTCGGTTTGTGGGAGTCCCACCTGGTGTATATATCCAACTGTGTGTGACATAGGTACCTCAAGAATTACATGACCTGGGCCCGAGTTGTGATATTGCGCCACAGAAAAATAGTTAAAATTCCTTTGTTTCTCGTTATCTTATTTTCACCGAACTCCTGTTAGTCCTTCCAGCTTACTTGCAGAGATAGGCTTCGAAATATTTTTTCCCCACATACCCATCATCTGTCTTAATTCATGAATGTTAATATCACACGAATATAAATCTTGAGGTAACATTACTTTTTTATTTTAGTCATATATTTCAGATTGAACGTATGAAGACAAAATACTCTATTTCTTTCACCATTTTTTCGCAAACCGAATTTGAACTCCATATGAATTTTTATCATTACCTCTGTTGTACGATAGTCATTATTTTCATTCTTATGTCTATCAGCCGCAGAACACACAAATCTTAATGGTATGTATTTATCCAGAAAACCTGTTTCTATTGAATTCTGCTACACGCACAAAATGTACACGTGTTTGTGTAAGCGGAAATACTGAAACTTAAATTTCTGCTGAACAACGCACCACAGGTTGCAGAAGACAAATATGTCGTCTTTGTGCCTTCGCTGCAGAACATTAAGGCGTATCGGGTAGTGGAAGTAATGTTATTCCTGCTCTTAACATCAAGTTAGGTGGGACTCCATAGCTTGGGTGTTGTATGCCTGGCCAAACTTTTCTCATGATTGTGCATAGTGGAGAAACGTGTGGATGGAAGCGGAGCAAATCTATTGTATAGCGACGTGGAGAAAGGTATTTACACCTGCCAGAAATGCGACCCAGATTATTTAGTTCTGAGCCAGTGGAAAAATATAGAACAAAAAATGTTGTATTTTTCCATAAGCATATTCCTATAAAACAGTAGCTAACATCACTACGCCTTTCTGACTGTGTGGTTTGAAAGGGTTATTTAAATAGTTACTTAGCTATAGTAGTAAAAATGTGTCGCTAATGGGTCTTAAACCAAATACGTAACTTTTATGTTTATTGGACCGTGCATCATTGTGATAATTGAAGAATTAAAGGCCCAATTCATGTCACTTGCTATTTTATTTCACTTCTTTTGTGATCAACATGTTTCGGACATTAATATATCCATCATCAGGAGCTTGCGACTATTCTGTTGAATTACCACATTGGTCGTATTGTTTT
>Ga0123354_10014712_pt1 | contig 12188 bp, 8 predicted proteins | sample TergutLab28metaG_2_FD_97872 | JGI IMG/M metagenome (GOLD analysis project Ga0123354, IMG submission 97872) | Labiotermes labralis P4 segment gut microbial communities from Petit-Saut dam, French Guiana - Lab288 P4 | ecosystem: Host-associated > Arthropoda: Insects > Digestive system > Gut ... | reverse complement strand
TATACCTCTAATCCCCCTATGGGCCGTACGGCCTGTACAGAGCCTCAGTGCCTGTACAGTAGAGCTATAAATCTACTCCACCTATGGGCCGTACGGCCTGTACAGAGCCTCAGTGCCTGTACAAGGGTGCACCTTTACAGTGATCAGTTTCAGGCCTCGGCGTTCTCAGTTACTGTAAAGAGACCTCTGTGTCCATTGGAGAAAAGGCTGGACTATCTGCAGAGCCGGTATGAATAGTCCTTTACCAACTATTCCTTAAATTCATTACTTGGGCTATGTTCTTCATGCTTCTGTTAGCTTATTTCAATGACCTTAAAACCAGCTTCTCCCTGTAATGGAGTATTTTTAAATTTTGGACAGAAATACTACCCCCACCCCCCCAAAAAAAATCGTAAGTAAGTTTTACTGGCCTGAAACCAGCCATTATGAACTATGTTTCATTTTCAAAAGCAGTCGCAATTGATGCATCACAACTAGCCCCAACAAACACCAATGTACTGCACAAGTTAATGTCTGTATATCACGCAGTTCCAGCAGTGTCTACCCAAACTACCTCCGGAACTAAAAGAGTACAAAAACAGGGCAGTGTTCAGAAACACGGTACACAAAAATAAGTATTGTACTAAACACCTAAAAAGTAAAATTCTTGTAAATAGAATTTAAAATACCATTTCCCATACCACAGTAAAAACTGTGTCTTTATAACCAAGAAGAGTCAGTTTTATACCTTGTCTAAAGGTAGAACAATTCCATTGCAGGCATGGAAAGGCCTTGGGTGTTCCAGGAGGTTGATGTTTTCAGATTTCAAGACAATCGGGACATGAAGGTGGTAATGTCAGCCCTACGCACCGGCCGTCTTTAATCCCCAGGAAATATTCCTGGTACTCATTTCTGTTACAGGCTGAGTCAACCCTAGGTCCATAGTGCAATCGGAAGGATAACGTCAATGAAAAATTCAAATGACATCGGGAATCGAACCCGCGACCTTCCGGTTTGTAGCGCAGTGCCTCAACTCACTGCGCCACCGCGTGCTTTCGGAAACAATCTTTACCTCCTCCGAGTCCCTTACGAAATAAAATAAGGTAATAAATGGAAAGTGAGGTGATCAGGAACATGACAGAAAGGAACACGGAACAGAAATTTGTAGGTCAGGTTTATTGGAACACATGATGGTTGGATTAGTGAAGGTATATAACATGTACTGACTTTGGCCACTATGCCGCAAGAATTCTTCAGTGTCACATCTAGAACTACGGTGATTACGTATGCCTATTGATGCCTAAACAAGTGTCACTGTGACCAAGTTGCAACCCTCAAGGAATTGAGTACGAACGTGCGATTCCATATATAATTTTTTTCTGTACTTCAACAGTCCCACTCGGGCCTAGGTCGCCTCAGTGTTGAGATTTCAAGATCAAGACAGACCAAAATCGGTATGACTCCACCGGACGAGGGATTGGCCCGTCACACAGAACGCTATCTGACAACACATAGCATTTACGCTACCGGCGGGATTCGAACCCGCAATCCCACCAGACGAGCTGCTGCAGACCTACGCCTTAGACCGCGTGGCCACCCCGTATATAAATTAGGTAACCCAAATCCAAAATCATGCTTGTAAACACCAAGTTACCGGTCTACGAAGAAAAATAAAGGAAATATATGAAGATTTTGAATCCGTACGTTCACACACCAAGAACACTGACACCACCCACTGCATTTACTGACAGCGGATAATACACATCATTCCCTTGGTTCGTGGTAGAAGCCACGTATGATTTCAAAGTTAGTTTCTTGTATTTCAGCATTAGAGATAGTAAAATTCATAATCCCTTCACACACCCCCAATGTAAATTGCGTTTAGATAATACAGCATATAACGTTATCATTATATCTGTACCTTCACTATTTCAATCCGATACGTTACCAAGATAATTACGGTAATATCAGTGAAGCTTTGTCAGTAATAATCGGTATTATATTATCAGTAGCTACCGTGTAGGAAAATTCTGAGTGCCTGATTTGATTTTGTAATTTAATACTAAAAAAAATTGTAGCAGTCTTAAATGTAAAATAAATTAGCCGGAATTTCCATAGAAGGAATAGAGAGCGACTAATTTTTTTCTTACTTCTACATCAAGCACAGCTGTTTCAATGGTTTCTCCTTAACGATCTTATGCTTATTGGGACACAGAAACACAGTATTGAAGCTGACCTTAAGCAAGGCGGAATGATACAAACATAGAGCAACTTCAGATAAAAACCAATCTTAAACTCCACTTCGGCTTTAATTCATATTTTAGACCTTTATGTCAAAAGACTGGACAATTCTAATAAAACTCATTTTTGTGAATATAGACCCTACCATTTTCAGATGAATAGAGTCTTATTTCGTTGTGCGTATTTTCTGTTTCTTTTTTCTTTTCAAAAGAACTTTATCCCAAAACTCCTATTGTTGTATTCTCTTTTGTGGGAATGATTACATTTCGTTGCCCTACCCCTTACATTCGCTTTCTCTACAGCTCCACCCACTACCACACCCCATCTCTCTTTATTGTACGTTACTTTATATCGTTCTGTTTGTCGTCGAGGCAAAACCTTGTTCGTTCGGGAGTCCCTCAGCTAATTTGCCTTTCATGTTTATGTATGACGACTGATTGATAAAAGAGAGGAGACAGCTAGCACTGGGCGAGCTATGCCTGTCATCCAACCCTCTCCCACGGTGGACACCAGGGCCGATGGGTTCGTACCGCAGAGAACGAAAGGAATTTGAATTGTCATAGAATTTATCTATTCATATGCAGTAGCTGAACATTTATGCACAGAGTGCGATGAAATTTCGAGTTTAATTTGTAGCCATGGACGTCCTTTCCATAAACAAAATTTAATACGAGATTACGGCCGTCTGGGAAGTGTACTTAGATTAGGGCTACGGGCGTTTTCCACATGAATTATCCAAATTTTGCTTACATTGCTATTCTTGATTTGCATATACTCGTATTAACTAACTGAATATACGAAGCGGAGTACATCTTGAGAAGAGAATCGAGTGAAAAGATTCGCGTCCTTTATGGGACCTGAAATTCCATCACAGTATTAAAAAAAACCCCATCAATCTACCCTAAACTAAACTAGATGAATCCACAACCACAACACTTAATTCTACAACTTTAAGATTCATTTCAATATCATCTTGAAATTTAGGTGAAGTGTTCTGTAATATATGCTGCTAACCCAGTTTACATTCAAGTTTCTCAGTCTTCTGTACCCATCAGGTAGCCCTAATTTCAACCACTCTCCACTTGATAATACAATTTACTGGGTATATGACGTCAAGTACCATGGTGAACATCGTTTCGGAGAAAACCCTTGGCTCTCTCTTTAGGAATGTTTTTCCGTGATCTGAAGATGGAGACGACAGGCACTTCTAAGATGTTGGTAACGCCATAATGAATGGCGCCACATCCCAAAAAAAACCTGAATATTTAACTGAGAACCTCACATTTCATTCTGTGCCCAGATTTTATCGACATACAGCAATGCCTGTACAGGCCTGGACATGTCCTGAGGGTTCCAGTATGTTGAAGCTCTCAGATTTCAAGGCAATCGGCACTATTAAGTTTGTAAGGTTGTCAACCCTAGGCACCGGCCGTCTTTACTCCCAAGGAAATACTCCTGGTACTCATTTCTGTTAAGAGGCTGAGTCAACACCAGGGCCATGAAGAGGCCGGAAGGTTTATGCCAATGAAAAATTCCAATGACACCATCAGGAATCGAACCCGCGACCTTCCGGCTTGCAACGCAGTGCCTCATCCCACTGCGCCACCGCGTGCCCCCAGATTTCACCCACATACTAAAATTAAAATGCGCTTTTCCAAATTGCACATTCTTCTGATACAAACCGTTCAGAACACTCGTACAAGGTTCAATAAAAGTTGTAAGAAAATATGCGACCTTGGCGCGTTCTGGCGGTGAGGTGAGGAATCCTCTAACCTTGCAGCTGACGGCAGTACGTTTCTTCACCCAATGACGCTGCGTCACACCAACACACAACCGGACTTTCAATACAGAACGTCTCGGAAATTCGTCACTACTGTCTGAATGACACCAGGGATACGTTGATGGAAGTGAAGCGAACTCACAAGGAGAAACCTTCAGGAGGGAAATGCCACAACTCAAAACAGTTTAAAAGTAATAACCGTTACGGATACCCACTACCGGGTAATTCAGGAAACATTATTTAAACCGTAAAACATTACAAACATTACGTACATTCCGTTCAGGTATCCTGGTGGTAACTGAGATGTACGTAGAAAAAGCTTTTATGGCTCAGAAGTCCAATAAATAAAGAATACCACTAAAAATTTCAGAAGGAAATCTACAGTCAAAGATGCTTTCAGGAAATGGAACGGTATCCAGAACGTCACAGAAAGTTATCTCTGAAGTAACTCTTAATATTAATGGCTGTAAAAGTCACCTGTGACGATTGATGCGTGGGGTGACCAGGCACACTGCTCACAGCAACAGCAGACGAACTGCTCCCATTTCGTTGATTGCTATATATCTTCACTAAATTCGGTGACAAACCCACAAATTGTGTTTTTCTAGGCCATTATGTCGTGTCGATCGCTAAAATGTAACCGGCGTTTCGATGTAGCCCAGTGCCTGTACTTCGAGAGTGAAAAGGGGGAACACCTCTCTTAGGTGACAGCCGAAGACTTTCATTCGAAACAGAAGTAATTATTTACCAGCTTACATGGTGTAGTGGGGTCGGGTAGCGTGGTCGGTATAGCGACTGGCTACGGTCTGGACGGTCTGGGGATCGAAAACCGGTAGGGGTGAGATTTTCTGAACCCGTCCAGAGCTTCTTGTACACTCAGTCGAACAAAAATCCATCGGCGTCATACTTCGTACGTTCCGCTCAGGCAGTGACGTGCGGTACAGTTGCCATCATAATTCGAGTCGTTTTTCATTCCCCATATTTGCGCATTCGTGGTGTTTCTCTGTCTTCCATTCATTACAATCAATCACACCGCGTATATATTAACAGAAGACAACAATACATTTACTTAATTTGAAATTAAAACATTAATTAAACTTCATTAAATTTACCGGGCGTGAGGCTAGCTAGCTGTGCTGCTAGGGGTGGATGAGTCGACCGGACCGTTCCGTTCTTACTTTGAGCAGGCGTAGCCCAGACAGTTGAACGCGTGCTAGCAGTAGCCTTTGGAAACAAACTATATTGGTTCGAGTCCCATTATCGGCATATTTCTTTATGTAGCCAAGGCAGTTGAACGCATGCTAACAGTAGCCTTCAGAAACAAACTATGTTGGTTCGAGTCCAACTATCGGCATATTTCTTTATGTAGCCCAGGCAGTTGAACGCGTGTCAGCAGCAGCCTCCAGAAACAAACTATGTTGGTTCGAGTCCCATTATCGGCATATTTCTTTATGTAGCCCAGGTAGTTGAACGCGTGTTAGCAGCAGCCTTCGGGAACAAACTATGTTGGTTCGAGTCCCAATATCGGCATATTTATGTAGCCCAGGCAGTTGAACGCGTGTTAGAAGCAGCCTTTGGAAACAAACTATTTTGGTTCGAACCCCACTATCGGCATATTTCTTTATGTAAACCAGGCAGCTGAATGTGTTTTAACAGTACAATGGGTACCGGATCTTTCCCGGGGGTAAAGAGCGGCCGGGTCTTGACGCTGACCCCTCACCTCCTTCTACTGCCGTGACCAAGAAAGAGAAGAGCTATACCTCTACTCCCCCTGTGAGTCGTACGATATGTACAGAGCCTCAGTGACTGTACAAGGGTGCACTTTACCTTACCTTTACATGGCGTACCACTGCAGGAGGAATTGTCTATAGCAACACCGCTCTAAAGACCCTAATTTTGTCATAATTACTTTTTTTTTAAAAATGAGTAATCTAAATACAATGTGGCATCTTCCAAGCACTGCTGTCATCTGGAAGTTATGGAAATTATCCTTTGTTGTGTACAGGCGGCAAATAAATAAACGGAACTGAATCGTGGAATAATTCCATTATTATTATTATTATTATTATTATTATTTTAATTATTACAACTCACATGAACCTAATGCGGTATCCATAATGGCAGTAGGGATCCACAAATTTCCAAAAATCTAGGCACCACCTACAAATTCCAGCAACCAGAAGGGTAATATCAAAGGAGGTCAGTATTGAGGACCCAACAGTATTAAGCATTACCGTAAAAAATAAAATCTTTCAGGCGATCTTGCGCTCGGAATCAGAGAAAACAAGTTGTAAGATTAATCTGGTTTTATTTAATAGCACCAAAACTGTGGGTACGTCTCTCCAACCCCCTATTTCATTTAACTGATGAAAGAGAAAACAAAATTTGACGTTCAGCTGATCTTACACCGTGAAAAATGCTTATAATAAAACAAAACAGATGCACAAATTTATTTTTAGAATGAAACTCTACATGTTTCGGACAGTTCCTCTGTCCATCATCAGGAGTTTTTCACTGTACATACAGCAATGGTATATGTCATACACGTTTGCTGACAGCTTGCAAGCAGGATCAGGACGGAACTCCATCCTCATACTGCTCGCAAGCTGTCGGCAAAACTGTATGACATATACCGTTGCTGTGTGTACAGTGAGAAACTCCTGATGATGGACAGAGGAACTGTCCGAAACATGCAGAATTTTACTCCAAAAATAAATTTGAGAAATTAGTGCATCTGGTTGGTTTCATTTAATAAGAAGAAAACAAAGTCTCTCCTAGGTTGGCTCTAGGGTGTTATATTTCAGTCAGACAATGGGTAAAACCCAATCTTAGTAATAATGATATGACGAAATATTTCGGGTTTTATAAATGAACGATAACGCGCTGTGAATATGTGTGGAAGAGTGGCAGCACAACGCGGTGGCCGAGTTCTCGCCTCGGCTATTTCACCCTAGTGCGAAGAGTTCCCGGTAACCGTCTGGGGAGACTGCGTGGCCCCCACGAAATGTCTGAAGGCAATGCAGAAAACTTCCTCCTTTCTATGGAAATCGAACTCCCAGTCCAGACACTAGCCTAGTAAAAAATACTGAGCTACGCCGGCTCTTGCATAAACTATATAGAGCCTATATATTTGTAGATTTCGAACAATTTAAAGACGAATGTCTAAAATCGGTGTCCTTGAAACTGAGCAATAAAACCAGGGATAGCCGACAACAGGCGTGAAAAAAAAATTGTAAGCTTTTTAACAGGAACAGATCACCAGAGTAATTTATGCTGATCATAATGATGACGGTATCGATGGTAGTTTTTTTTTTCATTTCTCTGTTTAATATTAATGACCGCAAGCAAAGGTCCCGCGTTCGTTGGACCCACTACAATCTCAAGCATATCGACCTCACTGTGTTACTTACTTACTTACCTACTTTCTTACTTACCTACTCCGTGGAGTAATCCTTCTTGAGAAGCTAACCGGTTCTCATCTACTCAAGAAATTTCCAGCATTTTATGAAACCCGAAAGTTCATTACCGCATTCACAGGCGCTGTGTTACTTAACATATTTCAGAACATTAAACATAAAATCTGTAGGCACCTCATCTCAACATACATTTTCATGTTAAACCCACTCCGAATACTTATTTGGTTCTCCACAGCAAACCCGAATGGTCTAAAGCAGTGTTTCTCAACCACCGGGCCGCGACCCAGTACCGGGCCCTGGCATCAATTACACCGGGCCGCGAGATGTTCTCCTGGAATTTGTCATTTTAGTTTTCTATGCAGTTTTCTTGAATAAATGTTTTATAGTGGAAATATTCTGAGGAGAAAAATATTAGTGAATGTGTCTAAAAACTCAGACCCAGATGAATGAAGCGATATATTGTTACAAATGTATATTGGTCTTCATGTAAAGTACCGGTTATTTTTGTCTCATTTCAATAAAACTTAAATTGTCTTGACAGATTTTCGAAAAAAAAAATTTTCAGGAACATCAAATTTCATGAAAATCAGTCATGTGGAAGCAGAGTTGTTTTATGCGAACGCAATACCATGACGAAGCTAATGGTCGCTTTCCGCAGTTTCCCAAACGCGACCCCTCCCCCCCCCCCAAAAAAGGGAACCAATTGCTTTACTGTCATTTTACGATTATTATTTACGTTCACTAAAGTTTTGCTATAAATCTCGTTTTAAATCACGCTGGAACAAACGAAATCAAGTGAAACGGATATGAAACAAACTATTCCTGTTATTGGATCCGATACCACAAACAGTCTGAAAGTCCGTAAAACCAATATAAAATACAGGTGCAGCACGTGATCTCTTGGGAGTCCCCGAGTTTCCTGAACCTGCGAGAGGTTATCTCTCTGAAACTATGATTCATCTTACAGTTATAAAAGGTATGGAGTTTGGTTCTGAAGAACGTAATCGTTTGCTTGTCAACAGTCCTGCTTAGCGTTCAAAAGTATCGGGTTCGAATCTCAGCCCCGATGGAATACTGTAAAATGTTTTTCATGGGTTTCCAGAATTTCTACAGGCAAATTTCGGCATATTAAGTTGCCCTTACGTTGTTTTTCGCGAACTTATCCTCACATCTTGACAATTAATTATTCAGTAATAATTTGGTTGTGGTTATTATCAGAGACAGTAAGGCTCAATAGATAACGGTGGTTTGGGCATGTAATGGAAGAAAATAGAATTCCCCCAAAAAAATATTATGTATGAATTTGGAAAAAACAAGGCTGATAGGTAGAACCAGAAATAGATGACAAAATGAAGTGAGGGAGGATGGAAGACTAGTTGGTAGGAAAGGGTGGAAAGAAAGTGTGTATAACAGACAGGAATGGAAGAAGCTCCTGAAAACGGCAAGGAATCGTAGCATTCTGCACATGCCAATGGAATGAATGAATGTATATCATCATCACCATCATCAAAAACAGGGATCATTTCACACATCCGTTTCAATAACTTAACCTTAAAAGTGCTAGGTTCGTTCTTCTGGAGCATGATACTGCCCCATTTGTATTTCAGTTCGCGACGATTCGACATAGCCTATTGGCCCCAATTTCCATGTCCTACATGTGAAGGCCATTATTGAGCTTCGACAAATTGGGAACCAAATAGCCAGTGACTGAAAGTCACATCTAGTATGAATGGACACTTAAAAGGCTGATAAATTTTATAAATTTAAATCTGTTGTTTGCATTTTGGAAGTGGGCGTCCTTGACTGTGTCTTCCTTGAGATTTTTAGATGCGTACTAAATTTGTCAGATTATTCGAATGCACTCTGATAAGTCCCTGCTATTTCTTTCATTACGTTTCAATTACAGACACCAAGATATCAAAGCAGGACAGTACAATGCCTGAATTATCAAATTCACTACTTTATCAGCCAAACTGTAAAGTGTCACCGCCCCTTGAGAAAGCCATTCTGGTCAAATGCAGTCGTTTCCCTTCTTGTTGCCCAAACACACAGCATTCTGAATGATACAGCAACGTAAGTGGTGCTGGAAATTTAAAAAATTTTAACAGGACATCTTTACCAGTTTCGTGGCCAGTTTTTGTTTTATTCCATGAAAGTATATCAAATTCTGCAATTTTATATCCGCATCGCAGTTTACTATTCATCAACTTAGCTGAAATCCCAAGTAGTAAAACTTCTTAACCTACAGGGTGTTTCAGGAGGAATAGTAAATATTTTAGGAAGTGGCAGTATGGACTATTCCGAGTAAATAAGTTCATATAAACATGTGTCCAATTTTCAATGGGTGTAAAGATACAGCTGTTTGAAGTTGGCGTGGGGATGAATGACAAACGAAGTCTACAAAGAAAAAGTAACACAAGAGACGAATTGGTCGCTCCATTATGAATAGTGCTGCGCTCATAAAGCAAGAACGCCAAGACGACCTCATGAGAGCTACAACTAGTAATGACTATATGGTTGAACAGTGCATTGAAGTCGGTGGTGGAATTTTTGAACAGTTACTTTGAACTGTTGAAATTTATTGAGATCATTTACATAACCAATAAATGCAATCAATACGTCATTTGTCTTTCCTTCATACCTTTCGTAAGGCTTTTTATGCGTAACATTCAAACAGCTGTATCTCCACACCCATTGAAAACTGGACACATGTTCATATGAACTTATTTACTCGGAATAGTCCATACCACCACCTCCTAAAATGTTTATTTTTCCTCTTGAAACACCCTGTATAAAAATTAATATTCCTCCTGAAACACCCTGTATAATAAAACAGGGCTATGTCCTGCTAAACAGTTCTGCTCGCAGAGCTTCTTTACATATAGATACCAGATCATTTATATAACAGGAATTTAACTTTATTTATCATTAAACGATGTTATCAGTTTTCTGACTATGTAATCTCGAAAACAACAAGGCTGACGAATAGCTATTTTGAAATGTGAAAAAAGTAGCTTGTTAGGAGCCTTATCAAAATTACGAAAAGCGACTATCAACTTCGTCATATCTGTCAGTCCGCAAGGAACAACTCGGCTGCCACTGGGCGGATTTCCTTTAAATTATAAGTAAAGGTAAATTGATCCCTTTACAGGCCCGGTGTAGCCCAGAGGGTGGGTAGGTATAGCTCTACTCTTCCAGGACCGCGGCATTAGAAGGGGGTGAGTGGTCAGCAGCACGCCCTGGCCGCACTTTATCCCGGGGAAAGACAAGGTACCCATTTTACAGGAGGCTGGATGGGCCCCAGGGCCGGTGTGGAGGGGCGGAAAATCTCGTCCCCGCCGGGATTCGATCCCGGACCGTCCAGCCCGTAGCTCAGTCGCTATACCGACTGAGCTACCCGGCCCTTTAAATTATAAGTACTATTGAAATATCTACCAGGAAAATTATAATTTTTATTAAAATATGACTCGAATAACGGTTGCTTTACATGAAGACCTATGTGCACTTACTCGTATTATATCTCGCTCAATTTCTCTTAGATTGAGAAATGTTTCAAACGAAAGTTGTAGAGAGAAATGAAAACAAACATTTTATTTTCATTTTTTTCCCCAGAAAAATCGTGTCGTTTGTGAGACAATATTGAAAAATTTTGTAGATCCGGACAGTCTACGGATGAAAATACAATAGGCGCACACTCTTTGACCGCTGGAACCTAATGCTACAAACACACACTCAGAATATGTAACATTCACTGCTATTCCATCTCAACAATTATTAAACGAAGAGCCTCAATGCTACTTTATACACACCTTGATTGTCATGTCTAATTTTATGCACTCTTATGGTACTTGCTTTGAAGGACTGGAAAAAAACCGCGAAATGTGTCTGTCAGGATAGCCGGTATCAGGATCTGGATACAACCTCAGGATTCCATGCATAACAAATAGGAGTACTACCCACATAACAGGCGACTCTTGCCCTGCCACTCGACCCCATGTCGTCCGAAATACTGACAGTATCGATCAATCGACCATAAATAGTAGATGGACTGTTTATGTACCATAAGTCATGTGGGATCTTACAGATCAATGGTAGAATTAAGTACTGCGTCCGATGGAAATCAGTAACCATGACAACGCAGTGCGTCAGTAACACGATTATCTGTCTATCGATGGTTGATGTAGGATGCAATTAGGTTTTGGGCAGGTAAGGGCTGCAGGAACTCCTGGACGTTGGCTAGCCATGAAGTGGCAGACTAAAAATTGCATCAGTGCCGCCTGAAGAGGCTAGATTAATTTATATTGGATATCATAGTAGGCAGTTTACCTGGAATTGTGACAGATAAAGTGATGAAACACAGGCTTGATTGTAACAACAGACCCATGCCAACGTTGGAATTAAGCAATAAAGTTCATGGAAAATGGTTTCCTTAAGAAGTTAACAAATCTTCATCTAGTTAAGAAATTTCCTGTACTTCATATAAATCGAGAGTTGATTATCGTGTTCATAAATACATACACACACACACACACATACAAATACATACATACATACACACACATACATTACACGCACACATACCTACCTACCTACATACACACACACACACACACAAATACATACATACACACACACACATAAATACATACATACATACACACACACACACATACATACATACATACATACATTAAACGCACACATACCTACCTACATACATACACACACATACATATATACACACATACATTACACGCCCACATACCTACCTA
>Ga0123354_10014710_pt1 | contig 12188 bp, 5 predicted proteins | sample TergutLab28metaG_2_FD_97872 | JGI IMG/M metagenome (GOLD analysis project Ga0123354, IMG submission 97872) | Labiotermes labralis P4 segment gut microbial communities from Petit-Saut dam, French Guiana - Lab288 P4 | ecosystem: Host-associated > Arthropoda: Insects > Digestive system > Gut ... | reverse complement strand
GGTGGCGCCATGCGTGCTGTGCAAGGGAAAGTTGCCGGTATGTCTATTACAACGAATGGTTCTCCCGATCCTTGGGCAACAGTACGGATTCGTGGAGAAGGCACTTTGAACAACAACGACCCGTTGTATATCATTGACGGGACTCCTACCGTTCGTTCTATTGAAGAGCTCGCCTACATGGATATTGAGTCTATCCAGGTATTGAAAGACGCATCATCGGCGTCAATTTATGGAGCACGAGCTGCTAACGGCGTTATTATCATTACTACTCGAAAAGGAAAGAAAGGAACAACAGTTGATTTCAAAGCTTCGCATACAGTAGTAAGTAGCGCTAAACCATACGAACTTATGAACACGGAGCAACGAGGAATTGCACAGTATTGGGCTATTAAAAATGATAATCCAAATGCAGATCCTAATGTGGTAGGAATTGGACAATTATATCAATATCAGGATCATAAAGACAGTAATGGTAATTTTGTACTTGATAAAGTTTCATGGCGGGAATGGTTGGATCCTGATGCACAAACAATGCGCTCTGCCGATACCGACTGGCAGAAAGAAATTCTACGCACCGGAAATGTTCAGCAATACAATGTTACCCTCTCGACAGGAAATGATAACGGAAACGCTCTCTTTTCAGCAGAATATTATGACAACCAGGGGACAATTAAGGGAAGTTATTTCAAACGCTTAAATGCGCGAATCAATACCGACTATTCATGGTTGAACGGACATGTAAAAATAGGTGAAAACTTTACCGTTTCCAAACTGCGCCAAAGTGTAAACATTGACGACGGCAATTTAGATAATTGCAAGAGCCTTATGTCTATTGTTCCCGTACATACGGTAGACGGCATTGGCTGGGGAGGACCTATCGGAGGAATGAGCGATCGACAAAATCCGGTGCGCCTGATAGAAGACAATCTTCAGAATTATCAAGATAACCTGCGTATGTTTGGAAATGCCTTTGTCAATGTCGAAATACTGAAAGGTCTTTCTTTTCACTCTTCATTTGGAGTAGATTTTACAGGACGTTGGCGCAGGACAATGGACTTAACTTATCAATCGGGTTTTTTGAGCGAATCGAGGAATAAAGTATACGAGGAATCAAATTATGATGTGGACTGGAATAACAGTAATATACTCCAGTACGTTTTTGATGTAGGGCAAAACAATTTTGACATTATGCTTGGGCAGGAAACAATCAGTCATACATATAATTATTTATGGGGCAGCCGTAGGGTCTTTGCATTAGAAACAACTGACTACATGCAACTTGACGCAGGCGAAGAGGAAAAAGATAATGGGGGTAATTCAGCTAAATTCGCAATGATATCATGGTTTGGTAAATTCAACTACAATTATGCCGGACGCTACCTTGCATCATTCACTTTACGTCGCGACGCTTCTTCCGTATTCGGTGAAAATAATCGATGGGCGACTTTTCCAGCATTCTCTTTAGGTTGGGGACTGAATAAAGAATCATTCCTGAAGGATGCTCTTTCGAGATTTTCAGTGCTGAAACTCCGTTACGGATGGGGTCAGAACGGAAATTCACAAATCGACGAATATGCTGCATTCCAAATGTATCAACCGCTTTATGACAGTAATAATGTTTGGGATTGGAACTGGGGTACAGCTTATGATTTTTCAGGTCAAGGAGGTCAACTGCCATCAGGTTATCGACGGACGCAAAGGGCAAATCCCAACTTGAAATGGGAAACGACTTCGCAACACAATTTTGGACTTGATTTTGGTATCTTTAATTCCAAATTAAGCGGATCATTTGACTACTATCTGAAATATACGCGCGACATTCTGATGAAACCCGGATATGTAGCAACTATCGGTGAAGGTGGAGGTATGTGGTTGAATGGAGCTGACATTAATAATAAAGGCTTTGAACTGACACTTAATTTTAATGACAAAATCGACAAAGTAGGGCTTGAAGTAAGCGGCGTATTTTCGCACAACAAGCAGACGATTGTACATGTACCTGATGACGTTATTAATAATTTCGCCGGAAATGGGAAAGACCAGAATATACTGGGACGTCCGCTTGCTTCCCTATATGGCTATGTGGCAGACGGAATTTTTCAGAACCAGTCGGAAGTAGATGCACACGCCCAGCAAGTAGGAGCAGCGCCCGGTCGCATACGATATAAAGATTTGAATAATGACGGGGTAATCAATGATGATGACCGAACATGGATTGGAGTCGAAAATCCCGATTTAGAATATGGATTCAATATCGGCATAACATGGAAGAACTTCGACTTCAATGTCTTTCTAAACGGAGTATTAGGAAAACAATTGAATGTCAGCGGTTGGAAAAGCTGGACTGACATATACGCACTCGGAACCGTCGGAGAGAACTACGGGACAAGACTTTTGAATGCATGGACTCCAACTCATACAAACACAACAATCCCTGCATTGTCGGTAAACAATTACAACGACGAAGGAAGATTCTCTACCTATTATGTCGAAAGCGGTTCATATATGAAAATAAGGAATATGGAAATAGGATATACTATTCCCAGTTCGCTTGCTGAAAACTTGAAAATCAAAAGGGCAAGAGTATCGCTTCGGGCTGATAATGTATTGAGAGTTATGAAGACTTGGGGTAATAACGCTTATACCGGACTTGATCCGGAAACGCCAGGTAACAGCTATCCGTTGCCATTCTCCGTTACTTTTGGATTGAATGTGACTTTTTAATTTACTAATTATGAAATACATAAATATTCCAGTTATGAAAACAAATCAAATTATTAATGGGTTTTTCTTGCTCATATTAGCTTCTTGTACATCAATGCTCAATGAGAATCCACAAGGAGTCGTTTCGGATGCAGACCTGAATAGTCCCGACAGAGTAGAGCAAATGATCAATGCGGCATATTCGTTCTGTGGTCAGAATCATTACAATAAACAATTCGGGTTGCCTTATGAAGAAGGCTCTGTTCGCGGTGGAGAAGCTTACAAAGGTGGCTCCGGTACAAATGATAATGCCGAAAGGAATCTTTGGGAAACGTTTGTTTATATGCAACCCACAACTACCGGCGACCTGGATAATCTGTGGTGGGTACATTATGTGGCTGTCGGGCGCGTTCACGATGCTTTGCGGCGCGCAGAAAATTTATCGGATGCTGAATATCCTAAAAAAACAGAGCGAATTGCCGAACTGCGTTTCCTGCGTGCACATATTTATATGTATATGAAAGAATGTTTTAAATTTTTCCCTTATATTGACGAAAATACACCTGATGATCAATATGGTACAGTGAGCAACAACGAATTAACCGATCAGGAATTATGGGGCAAACTAATTGACGACCTGCGCTTTGGGGTTGCCAATCTTCCCGAAAAGCAAGATGAAGTAGGTCGACCAACCAAATTTGCAGCCGAAGCCTATCTGGCTAAAATGTTGCTATTTGCGGCTTACGAGCAGGACGACAATAATAATGTCGTGAATATCAATAAAGAAAAATTAACCGAAGTTGCAAGTTTGTGTGAAGATATCATTGAGAAATCCGGGAAATCCTTGTTCCCTGATTTTGCTCAAAATTTTTTATATGAATTTGAAAACGGGCAAGAATCAATCTGGGCAATCCAATATTCGGCAAACAATGACAATTCGCCGACAGGACGACTTAATTCATGGTTGATTTATCCGATTAACTCCGAGTATGGTTGTTGCGGATTTTTACAGCCAAGCGTCAACATGATGAACTGCTACAAAACATTGAATGGAGTACCTGATTTTGATAATTTCAATAACGGTGAAACCCTTGATAATAAGGACGCATTTGCAAAAACACCCATGGACCCGCGCTTGATGCATACAGCCTGTGTTCCGGAAATGCCATGGAAATATGACCCTGAATACATTATGCAAACGAGCTGGGCGCGTACACCGGAGGTTTATGGATATTCTATGAGTCAGAAAATGATCGTATCGCCGTCATGTCCATGTTTTCGCAAAACCAATCCATTCATGGGTAGCGGTTTAAATTGGGATGTACTGCGTCTGGATGAAGTAATCTTATGGAGAGCGGAAGCATTGATTCAATTGGGCGGACAGGAAAATCTTAATGAAGCGCTTGCATTAATCAACCAAATTCGCACACGTGCAGCAAACAGCATTAACCTGCTCACATTTGCAGACGGCTCATATACAGGAAAATTTGACGTTCAACCTTATATACCCGGGAAAAATTGTCCTGCATGGGATCAACAGTTTGCTTTCAAAGCCTTGCAATGGGAACGGCATTTGGAATTCAGCACCGAAGGTAAATGGTTTTTTGATATTGTCCGTTGGGGTATTGCTGCAGATTTCATGAATAATTACTTTAATTCCGAAAAAGAGAGGAGAACTTATCTGAGGGATGCAAAATTCACCAAAAACAGAGATGAATACTTTCCGGTTCCGCAACAGCAAATCAACTATGTGAAAGGTCTGTATAAACAAAATGTTGGATGGTAATAATTCATTATAAAAGCAAATTATGAGCAAGCGAATTATATTATGGATAGGAAATCTTTGTACAATACTATTGTTTTTTTCTTGTGGTGGAGCAGGTGATTTTCAAGATGCAACAGCTGCATGGACATTCTCCGATGTGAATGACGCAACAAACTCGAACAGTCGACTGACAACGCATGGGCAAATCTCTTTCGTAACCTTAACAGGAGAAGAAGCCCGTCTGTCAAAAAGCAGTAAGGGCGACGGAAATGTCATTCATTTAACCGGAGGATGGCTATCTGCAGGTCAAGGAGCTGAAGAAGAACTGAATATCACAGGAAAAAATATGTCAATACTTGTCAGGCTGAAAGCTGAAAAGGTGCAAGGTTACACACCCATAATCAATAAAGCCGGTAATGATCAGAGCTTGGCATACAGTGTCGCTCTAAATGAAAAAGACGGGGATGTTTACATTGAATCAATGCTTGGAAGCGATGACATTGCCGGATCGCATTTCCTGAAATATAAACTTCCAAAGGAAGCTGTTTCAAAATGGCATGACATTATATTCCGCTTTAATGGGCAACAGGCTGAATTGTACGTGGACGGCATATTGCGCGACGACGAAGTTGCCGCAGGTGAAATACGCGACTGGAATCGCAAACCTGTACTGATAGGTGCGCAATCTAAGCCGACCGCAGGATATGCAGACATTTCGGACGAAGATATAGAAGCTAAATTTGAAGGATACATTGACCATATTGTCCTTTGGAGCCGTTATCTGACGGAAACTGAAATACAAAAATTCTCCGGCGTGAAGGAACTGATTGATGGTAAACCTGCATTTTACAGCGAAAAATACCGTCCTCAGTTCCATTTCTCCGCCAAGAAGAACTGGTTGAACGATCCAAACGGATTGGTGTATTATGACGGCGTGTATCATTTGTTCTTTCAATATCTGCCTCCGCATCGTCCGGGCGCATACAAGGATTGGGGGCATGCGGTCAGTACCGATTTGGTTCATTGGAAACAAACTACCGACCATATAAGCCCGCATAAAGTATGGGGAGGCTGTTGGTCAGGATCCGCTGTAGTGGACTTCAATAATTCGGCAGGTTTTCAATCAGGCGAAAAAAAACCTGTCATAGCTTTTATTACCTGTAGCGGAGACAATGATATAGGTCCTCGTGCAACACAATGTATTGCTTACAGTACGGATGGCGGAAAAACATTTAAGTATTACGATCAAAATCCTGTTATACATAATATTTCAAATTATAACCGCGATCCTAAAGTTGTTTGGGATGAACAATCGCAACAATGGATCATGTCTTTATATATGGATGTAGGCAACGATTTTGGTCTTTTTGTGTCTAAAGATCTAAAAGAATGGAAATTTTTAGAGAAGATTTCATTGGAAGGCGTTACCGAATGTCCGGGTTTTGAGCCGCTACCTGTTGATGGGGATACATCGCGAATAAAATGGGTTTTCTGGGGTGCGAACGGAAATTATGTGATTGGAACATTCAACGGCGCTCATTTTACACCGGAAACAAAAATGCAGCGAGGAGATTACGGCAGCAATTTTTATGCTGCCCAAACATGGAGCAATGCGCCCGGCGGCAGATGCCTGCATATTGCATGGATGCCTTCGCAACGTTATCCCGGTATGCCGTTCGAACAGCAGATGAATTTTCCAACCGAATTGACGTTACGTACAACAAAAACAGGCATTAAGGTTTTTCGAATGCCTGTAAGAGAAATCGCAGGATTATATGATAAAGCATGGCAATGGAAAAATTTATCCCTTAATTCAGGTGAACATCCGCTTGATGAACTGAAGGGAGATTTATACGACATAGCAATGGATATAGATCTCAAAACAGCTACGGTTATCGAGTTCAAATTCAGGAACGTAAAAATCGTTTATGATAGAAAGCAAATAATGCTGTTTGACTGGAAAAACGACTCTGCTGCCGCTATTCCGGCTAAAGCAAATATTGCGCCTTTATTACCGGTCGACGGTAAAATAAAACTTCGCATACTATTGGATAGAATAAGCGTTGAGATATTCGGAAATGACGGTGAAATGGTGATGACTTCATGCTTTATGCCGGAAGATGGAAATACAAATTATTCTATTAAATCAAATGGAAACATCGAGATTGTGAATGCAGAAATTCATTCTCTGAAATCTATATGGACTAAGTAATTATTAATCATATTTTTATGAACAAAAATGTAAATATTATTTCAAAAATTGTCCCGATCATGTTGGCATTTTTCACAATGGGATTTGTCGATTTGGTCGGGATAGCAACCAACTACGTAAAGCTCGACTTCAGCTTGTCGGATATGGCAGCCAATTCGTTTTCAATCATGGTGTTTGTATGGTTTTTGATATTTTCGATTCCAACCGGCATATTGATGAATAAGATAGGCAGAAAAAGAACGGTATTGATAAGTTTATTTGTCACTTTTCTGGGTCTGATTATACCTTTTGCGATTTATGGAAAAATAAGTATGATCGCATCATTTTCATTGATTGGCATAGGCAATACGCTGATGCAAGTATCTTTGAATCCGTTACTGACAAATATCGTCAGTGAAAAAAAATTGCCCAGTTATCTGACTATGGGGCAATTTATAAAGGCTATCGCTTCATTTATTGCACCAATTATTGCAACACAAGCAATTGTATATTTCGGAAATTGGAAATTATTATTTCCTCTATTTGCCTTCATTTGTCTGATTGCCTTCGTTTATTTGCTTTTTACAGATATAAAGGAACAAACCGTTGAAGAAACATCGTCTTCTTTCATGAAATGTATCGCTCTTTTAGGTAATGGAATCGTACTCTTATTATTTATAGGAATATTAGTACATGTGGGTATTGATGTAGGAATGAATATTACAGCGCCGAAATTATTGATAGAGCGAACAGGTATGCCTCTTTCCGAAGCCGGATATGCAACAAGTATATATTTTCTTTTCAGAACATTTGGCTGTTTTGCCGGCACATTTTTCCTTGCGCGATTTTCTGTCAGGAAAGTATTTATTGTAAGCGCGCTATTAATTCTTGCCGGCATATCAGGTTTCTACCCAAGCAATTCTTCAATAGCAATTTATATCTGCATCGCATTAGTTGGCGTCGGTAACTCAAACATATTCCCGATCATTTTTTCCAATGCATTGTCCTTGACTAACAAAAAGAACGAAATGTCAGGTCTGATGATTATGGGTATCGCTGGCGGGGCAATATTTCCCGTATTGATGGGTTTGGCATCCGACAGTATTAACAGTCAGACAGGCGCCGTAATTGTTTTGACCATCTGCATTGCTTATCTCCTATTTTTAATATCGAAAATTAAATTGGTTGAAAAATAAAATGAATTTGTATTTTTGCAATCTAAAACAGAAATATATGAATATGAAAAAGATATTTTTTCTATGCATAATAGCAATTATTTCAATGTCTTGCGTTAAAGGCATTTCCAAAAAATCTGTTGAGGTAGTACTAAGATCCTCGTATTGGACTTTCGATTTTGCCGGAAAAAAAGCAATTAGCACATTGAATACGGAGATTCATCAAGCAAATCTGACGAATCCTGAAACTGTAGAAAAAGGTTTTACAGTAAGGTTTACTGCTGATTTAACTGGAATTAGCAACGATCAGACGCTAATGGAAATTCCACAGATACTCGCTGTACGCTTTCGCCTGCACGACCCAGCAGATCGTGACCGACAGAATTATCCCGCATTTAAAATGCCGGATGGAACAGTACCTGTCCTTGAAGCATCTTTGGGGTTACAATTTCCTGTCGATGGAGATGAAATAAAAAATATGACTATTGGAATTCCAATTGCTATCCTCAAAAAACCGTATAGCAAGCATGAAATCATTCTGAACTTTTCAGGGGTTAAATGGACAATGTATGTTGACGGTAAACTGTTTGATAATGACTTCGCCCTCGGTTATCCGAAATGGACAACCGAAACAGTATGGAATATAAATCCTGATATTGTAAACAAAGCTGAAATTTATTATCCTGCTTTACAACCGGAACAACAAACGACACAAGCTCCTGAATTTGTTCCGGAAATCCAATATTGGACTCCGCAAGGACATAACGCTTGGGTGGGCGATGTAGTAACAATTTATCATGAAGGACGTTACCATATTTTTTACCTCTATGATCGCCGGCATCATGGAAGTAAATTCGGACGAGGAGCACATTATTTCGAGCATTTGTCAACAACTGATTTCAAGACATGGACAGAACATAAACCGGCTACCCCAATCGAAGAACAATGGGAAACATTCGGCACAGGTACGCCTTTTATCTTCAACGGTAAATTCTGCATCAGTTATGGCTATCATACCACACGCATTTATCCGAAAGAAGAGACCTCTTTACCCGAAGAATGGGAGTTCCTGGAAAAGAACGGATATACAGGTCCGTTCAATCGCAACAACATAAAAGGATTTCCTGCAGGTTCAAGTTACTCTGTCAGTGACGATGGTATAGATTTTCATAAAACCGGCATCATTTTTCATCCATGCGAAAATCCCAGCGTTTACATTGATCCCGAAGGAAAACTGAAACTGCTTGCAAATTATCAGTCAAAAGGCATGTGGGAGTCGGAGTCGGTCGATAGTGGATGGAAATGTATCAATCCGAATTTCCCGCCCGGTGGTGATTGCACTTTCTTTTTTCGCTGGGGAAAATATGATTATATCATTGGCGGATTTAACAATCTCTGGTTAAAACCTGCCACCGGAGCAAATACAGAATATAAAAATCTTGTAAATCAAGGACTTGATTTTTATAATGGAATGTGCGTTCCGTCAATTTCGGAAATACAGGGAGGACGTTTTCTAATGGCTGCATGGATGAATATACGCGGCTGGGGAGGTCCGCTGATTATTCACGAATTGATTCAGTTTCCTGACGGGCGCATTGGAACAAAATGGATGGATGAAATCACGCCTGCTACCGGAAAATCAAAACAACTTGCATCCAAAATTACCGAAACATCAACATATTCTACAGATTCACAATCGTTTCTACTGACTTTCAATGTTTATTCCAAAAAGAAAAACGGAAAACTCGGCATCATTTTTCTTGGGGAAAATGGAGAACAAAACGCTTGCGAGTTGCAAATCTGCCCCGATGAACTCCTTGCACAGTATTCTAAAGGTACGTCTAACGCTTTTTCCGATAGAGAGGAATCCTTGCGCCAAGGCGCTAACCCGGGTTTCAACTATGCGATAGAAAATCTCATCGGAGTTGATAGTCCATTCAGGGTCAGAATAATGGTGAAATGTAATGAAAAACTCGGAGGTTCGATTATTGATACCGAAATTGCCCGTCAGCGCACGATGCTATCCTATCGTCCCGACTTGTATGTCAAACGATTACTTTTCCGTACCGATGGGATTGAAATCAAAAATGTTGCTATAGCTCCGGCTGTTTATAACTAACTTGTTGTTTTATGCGTTATGTAGGAATCGACATAGGAACAAGTTCAATTTGCGGTGTTATATATGATACGGAAACAAAGTCAGTAACGTCCATCACCAAAGAAAATAAGGCAGCTATTGAGCCGACGTCGATTCATTGCGAGAAAATACAAAATCCTTCCCTGATTATGGATACTGTTATGGATATAGTCAGGGAATTTACATCAAAATATACTGATATAAAAGGAATTGGTATTACGGGTCAAATGCATGGCATACTTTATGTCGATGAAAACGGAGATGCCTTGAGCCCTCTTTATACATGGCAGGATGGAAGGGGAAACCTTCTATTTGAAGCAAATAAGACATACGCTGAATATTTGTCTGAAAAATCGGGATATTCGTTGGCAACCGGTTACGGATTAGTTACTCATTTTTATAACATGAAAAATAACAACATACCTCATGGAACTGCAAAATTATGCACAATAATGGATTATGTTGTTATGAAACTTACAAAGCGAAGGAGTCCATTGACAGACTACAGCATTGCCACTTCATTGGGGTGTTTCAATCTGAAGGACTTGTACTTTGATACACAAGCAATTGAAAAAGCGGATATTGATACTTCCATACTTCCTGAAACAGGTGAATCGGGAGTTTTTGCAGGTTACTATTTCGGCGGGATACCTGTTTATTCAGCGCTGGGCGATAATCAGGCAAGTTTTCTCGGTTCGGTAAAAGATATCCCTCATTCTATCCACATCACAATTGGGACAAGCAGCCAATTATCCATATATTCCAAAGAATACGTGAAATTAGATTCGCTTGACACCCGTCCGTTTCCAGGAGGTGGATATATCCTTGTCGGCGCTGCTTTATGCGGTGGTCAATCGTTAGTTATTCTGAAAGAATTTTTTGAACAAACAATAAACTTTTTCAGAACAGAATATACCGGCGTCACAAACTTTTTTGAAAAAATAGCTTTGATGCCGGAAGATTATTTTCCGGATGATTTACCTTCCACTGAAACATATTTTTATGGTACACGGTCGGAACCGATGAGAAGAGGAGTAATTGCCAATATATCGGCATCAAATCTGACTCCTGAAAATTTAATTATTAGCTTTTTAAATGGCATTTCAGCTGAATTGCTAGAGTTTTACAAACTTATACCGGATAATATCAAAGTCGGCAAAAATATATTAGTCGGCTCAGGAAACAGTATCAAGAAGAATCCATTGCTGGTGAAAATCATTGAACGGCAATTTGGTTACAAACTGATTTTCTCCGATTATGCAGAAGAAGCTGCTTTGGGCGCTTGTTTTTGCGGAATGACTGGATGACTGGTGAAAGTTGCTAAAAAAAATATATCTTTGCAGAAATTTTTTGTATGTATATGATGTATTTTAATTAAAATAATCTCCAGTGAATATCAAAAATAATTTTTTTACTTTCTTTTGTTTATATATCGCGCCGATGATTGCGATAAGTTTCTTCACCAAAATCATTCCGGTGATTATGCGTCAGCAAAATTTCTCCTTGTCGGTGATTGGATTGATGCACTTTCTTACGCTTCCCATGATACTGAAATTTCTTTGGTCGCCGGCTATCGACCGCTCATGCACCACCGTTAACGATTACAAACGATGGATATATCTATCGGGAGTTGCATTCGCCGGTCTTATCCTTGTCATTGCTTTCTTTCATTATTTGACGCATTTTTATACGCTCATCGCTTTGGTATTCGTTACGTTTGCCGCCTCGACAACACAAAGTATCGCCACCGATGCGCTGGCGACGCAAGTATTCGACCGGAAAGAGAAGAGCATGTTAAACAGTATGCACTTAATGGGAAACTTCGGGGGAAAACTGATAGGAACAGGCATCCTGTTTTTGATTTTCAAACAAACCGGCTGGAGTAATCTCAACATTTTCCTCGCCCTGTTTGCTATTATTGCGCTGATTCCGCTGTATTTCAATCGCAGACTGACCATCAACAGGGAACAATCCGTAGCCAAACAAGTAACGTTAGTCGATATTTTCCGCTTTTTCACGCAACGTAACGGAGTCTGGAAACAAATCGGTTTTTTGATACTTTATCATATCTCCATGATAGGTACGCTGGCAATGATTCCTCCCTATTTGGTGGATTTAGGATACAATACGAAAGAGATTGGCATGATTAACGGAATTGTCGGAACGGCAGCCGGATTGATTGCCTCGTTTGCCGGCGGATTGATCGTCCGCAAAATC
>Ga0123354_10014709_pt1 | contig 12189 bp, 6 predicted proteins | sample TergutLab28metaG_2_FD_97872 | JGI IMG/M metagenome (GOLD analysis project Ga0123354, IMG submission 97872) | Labiotermes labralis P4 segment gut microbial communities from Petit-Saut dam, French Guiana - Lab288 P4 | ecosystem: Host-associated > Arthropoda: Insects > Digestive system > Gut ... | reverse complement strand
GAATTATGAAACAAACTGCATTTTGAAGAGAAGAAAGCGGAGAGTATATACCATGTTTAAAATATTCAGTACCTATATTTGTTGAATAAATATATAAAATGTAACTTTAGAGGTTAGCGGTGCAGTACGACCACTATAGTTGACATTAGGTGTCAAAAGGTTAAACATAGTAATTCATTTATAAATGCACATCCCTTCTTATTTAGAACAACAAAGATGGTGTGATATGTATGAGGAATTTGAAACATTGTGTACACTGAAAGTAGAGTTTGTTGTATGTGTGAAATCATAAACAAGGAGAGGTTGGAAAGAAGATAGAATTTCAAGATTTTAATGGTGTTTTGACTGAATGGTGTTTGAAGTTCTGGAATTGCTTGTCACATGAGAACCGCACTGTTCTGGGTTATTACGCAGCGTAGAGTGGTAATTCCTTACTGATGTTACGGGATAGCCTATCAGTCCCATCTTCAAGGAACAAGAATCCAAAAAGAAAGTTGGGTGTCCCTATCTGGAGTTTATACAGGCAAGAGTATTGGCAGTAATAAGTTCTCAGTAGCACGGTGCCAGCCAGTAGGGTTGATGCAAGTGGTTGGGTGGGAGGGTAGTGTTGTTGTTAGTGCTAGCAACGTACAGAATAATGTATTGCGTGATTTGACCTTTATTACTGATTTCTGCTCTCTGCGTGGGTACAGGGGGTTTCTTAATTAGGTATTCTAACATTCGTATAAAATACGCATGTTGCCAGTTACAGAGGTTCCACGATCATTTTTTAACTAAACATTATTCGCTTAATTAAAAAGTAAGTGAACATTATAGTAGTCATTACAGAAATGTATCCATGGATCTCATGGATACATTGTGGATACCTTGGGATTCACAGAGCCCACTTCGGGAATTACTGCCATGGTTTATTATCTCTGGGGAAGTCTAAAATCTATTGTTTATGCTACAGAAGTCAGTGATGCCCAGGACTTGTAACAGTGAATACAGAATGGATTTGCGATGATTTGTTCAACACATGGAATTATCCAGCATGTTGGGCAGCCTCTGTACCAAGATGCATCACCCTGCATTGAAGCTCAAGGGAGACACTTTGAGAATTTTCTGTAATTGTCAGGTGGTCACAACTCAGAGACCATGTCTCAGAAGTCCGATGTTCATAAAAAAAAACTTTTAATTCTATTTTGTTGTAGATTTATATTATGTAGGTTTTGCCTTGCATTTTTTATTCATCCCGTATAATGTATTTCATAAATCAACATGTCACCACAAGGCAAGGCTTTGTCAAGCATGATGATTTCTTATCTTCTAATGTACCAGTCTGTGACATTTTTCTACACTTGCAAGTAGATTAAAACTGTGGCTGATGTTTTACAGTTGTTGGAAACCATACCTGTGTGTAATTGGCCCACAGAAAACAATCTGTAAGCAGTCAATGAAAGGCTAACTAATTTTAGGATTTGTTGTTTCAGTTCAAGTTTTATTGCAAGCCTGGGAAGTGCAATTGCATCTACTCCAATTGACGTAATTCGGGTAAGCTCAGTTTTACTACCTTCTTCTTTATGGTAATGCGCAAGGCATTAAATTGATTGTTTATATAATTGTATGGAAACATTTCCAGCTACCCTAGTATGTTCTCAGTAATGTAGATACAACCATTTAAATTCAGGCTCTTCATCATTACAGCTTCTTGAAGCTGTAGAAAACTTGGCACAAACAAGTGACAAGACCTGAAGTAATTACTCATGCAAAGTTATTTGTTAAACTTTAATAAAACGTGGTTCAGTGAAAAATGTTCTAAATTAGTGTATTAGTGAGTTAAATTGCAGTGGCTGTGTAGAATCAGCCCAATACATTGAGATGATATCAACATCTGTTGTAGTTTCAAGTAGGCACATTATTAGGAACAGACGCAGTGAACATCATGACACATTTTTGCACGGATATGACCATGGGTGCATACAGCTGTTTTGTTCAAAATCATCGTACATGAACATAATCACATAAGAACTTAAAAAGCAATCCCATTACATGCCTGGACAGGTCCAGAGGGTTCCAGGAAAATGAGGCTCGAAGATTTCAAGACGTTCAGCACATGAAGGTGGTAAGGTTGTCAGCCCTACACACCGACCACCTTTACTCCCCAGGAAATATTCCTGGTACTCATTTCTGTTATAATCCTTCCGATCACACTATTGCCCTGGGGTAGACTCACCCTCTTACGGAAATGAGTACCAGGAGTATTTCCTGGGGCTAAAGACGGCCGGTGCGTAAGGCTGAGAACCTTATCAACGTCCTGAGCTATTGTCACGTAATCTGGGAACCTTAACTTCCTGGAAGCCTCTGGGCACCTCGGGCCTGTTATGGGACTTATTCACCTTACTCATTTCTGTTAGAGGCCGAGTCAACCCCAGGGCCATAGTGCGACTGGAAGGATTATGTCAATAAAAAATTCCAGTGACATCGTTGGGAATCAAACCCGTGACCTTCCGACTTGTAGCGCAGTGCCTGAACCAACTGTGCCACTGCGTTCCCCCCACATAAGAACTTATTATACGAAAAACAAAGAATACGGTAATTTCCACCAGAGTCGCTAGATTTGGTTGATAGCACCCTTTTGACATCCCTTCTTTGCACGTGAAAAACCATGTCTTTGTTTTCAGTGTTTTATAGATAGTTTTTTTTTTTTGCAATAGTGTAAAAAATTACGGGGCCAGCAGTTTAGAAACTGGCTGGTTTGCTGGGAGCAGTAGTGTTAAAGTGATCTAAGACTCTGAAAACATAAATATCGGAGCTTTATATGACAGCACAGGAACAATCCAGTGTACCTTCCAACATAGAAAAGGCTTAGAATAGTACTGTACTGAACAGTATTCTGAATAGGTTCAGAAATTACTGCAGTTGGTTATTAACTCTTTAACAATGTGTATCATTTAAAATGAGATGTGGGAAGATATTATTCAACATAACAGTTTAGATTTTATGTGCACAAAACTTCACCACTCTGATTCAAGTGATTCTTTTTGAGGTGTATGAAGCTTATTCCCTCAATAATGATCTGTCAAGAAGCTTGAGGAAAGTTCATTCTTTATCAAGTATCACATACAGCAACATTTCATTAATCTGACTTGTACAGGACCAGACATATGCTAAATTGTCTAATATTCTGGAATATCAGACTGTACATATACAACCCTAAGTTTTTTAAGGTAATTTTTGTGTTACTGCTACTATACTTGAGGTGCACAACTAATCAGAGGCGTATCCTGTTAGGATATCTCCTTCAGCTACTGGTTCAGGGGTATCAGTGTTATCTTCTGTGTTTTCTGGTGTCTTCATAACTGACGTTTATGAGTACGAAACAAGGGGTCAAGAGGTAGCATGTCTATTCGAACATGCCCCTGATATCTGCCTGTTTCATTTATGAAGCTTTTTTTCTGTTAAATGTTAAAACTTTCAGTCTTGGGACTACTGTCCTTGAGTGCTGAATTTTCAGGATTTCTGCTTTATTGGATGTTAGATTAAAGGAATTTGGTTGTACAAAGTTTTGGATTGGGAATGTAGAGATTATGTAATTTTTGAGGCTGTGATATTGGTGGAATGGTTACATTAAAATGGATTTTAGGGCAGTCTGTCATGATGAAATGAAGTGGATTGAAGTGGCACTGAAGAAACCCCCAACTGGCGAGATTTATGGTGTTAGTGATTATCTGAGTGAATGAGTGAATACAGCAGTGCTGTGGCTTATCAAGTCTATCAAATTGAAATATGGTATAGGAATGTCAGAATAGCCACACTTCTTAGTAACTATTTTGTATGGTAAACCTTCTGTTCTGTCTAAAATAGTCTTTGTTCAATCAAACCTTCATTGAGACTAACAGTAATACAATGCATGTTATATAGTTATGTGAGTGGGTATGTTTGTTTTTGAACAGACTAGACTAATGAACCAGAAGAAGCTTCGAAAACAAGTCAGTAACGCGGGCTGTCGCATTTATGCAGGAAGTATTGACTGCCTAGTTCAGGTACGTGCATTTCTTACACTCGTTTTGGTGTTACAAAGCTAATAACCAGGTTATGTTATGACTGTTGCTACTGCCCTGTGTTGTGGAATGAACTAATATGTGCAGGATGGTGGAAGAGTCACTTTACACTGGAGGTAACATGTTTAAACATCAAGTGTCAAATGTCTGTGCCAGACTGTATGTTGAGGTTTGGCTTCCTGTTTGGTGCAGCAGCAGACCATATACTGTCAAAGATCACACACCAAGCAATATACAATTATGTTTCTCTATGTACTGATCAACAAACATTTTTCATCCACAGGTCATTATAAATTAATTTCCCTAAATCATTATTTAGGCAGATTACCTTATTATAATTTTCTAATACTTGACATCTTCCTCAGGACAGGGACAAACAGTAAAATCTTATCATCACATTACCGAATCTTCAGGTTCTGTAAAAAGCAGTAAGTTATTTCATTAGCTGAGCAAGTGTTAGCGTCTCAAAAAGACTTTTTCGTGCAGTCGGTTGGTGATATGATTATCTGTTTATTGTTCAGACTGTGTAAGTGTGAAGCATAGGCATGCAAGATCTGTGTTTGTCACAGTGGTATTGCTGAAGATTCAAGTTCTCTATCATGTTACACCATTTGAAGTGGTAAATTATTATAGATATCTTGAAAGACCATAGTGCCTCCATCTTCAGGGCAAAAGAGTCCAAGAAGAACCATTTTTTGGACTGTTTGATATTGAAAATGTAGACACAATCTTTTTTTACACAATGTTTCTCACTATGTACAAATCGAAGCTGAGTAATATACCAGGATACATGAATCTATCTAAAGCTTAGCTAGCCAGAAAACTGACATGTCAGTGACAGCAGCAAGAGTTAAGTTGTTTAAGTGGGGACTGCTGTGCATGAGAATGGTTTAACCTTTTGGCGCCGGAATTATTTTTTTAATTTTAGCACACCCTGTATATAAAATGTGAATAATACAGGAACCAAATATATTCGAATTATGAAACAAACTGCATTTTGAAGAGAAAAAAACGGGGAGTATATACCCTGTTTAAAATATTCAGTACCTATATTTGTTGAATAAATATATAAAATGCAATGTTTAGAGGTTAGCGGTGTGGTAGGACCCTTATATGGGTCGTTAGGCGTCAAAGGGTTTAATTGGGACAGGAAGGAGAAAGGGCTCACATGAAATTAAACAGCACAAAAGACAAGATATTTTGTTAAATCTGAGGAGCCTGCTTGCTTCATGGATTTGAGTTCTTGTCTGTCTGTGTGTGTGTGCTGTTTCTGAAAGTCTTTCGACTAAATCAATTGAATCAATTTCAGACAGTGAAGAACGAAGGTCCATTAGCACTCTACAAGGGCTTCATCCCAACATGGGTAAGAATGGGACCCTGGAATATTATTTTCTTTGTTACATATGAACAGCTGAAACAACTGTACTAAGAAATTGTACTATGCAGGGAAGCACATATTTATGGAATGTTACGTGTTGTCAGGCGACCATGTTGGAATATGTTGTTGCAATCTCTGAATGTGTTCAGTTTGAAATTATTTAATTTGTGAATAGTTTTACCACAAAGGATAAGTGGAAAAGTCATGGATCTTAGAAAAATATGTAAGTTAAATATTCCTCCGCCCCCTATATTATTTATAACAAATAATGCAGTTAAGTGTTGCAGTGCAGCGTATTTGACACAACTGGCTGTAGTGGGTATGACTGTCGTTGGGGCAATATTAATATGATTATTGCTGTTGCTGATAAACTCCAGTTGAAATGTGGTGGCACATGGTGACGCACAGGAGGGGAAGCGAAAGGGAAACTGGTGAATGGAGTGGGTAACCGGTACCCTTCACACTACCTCGGAACATGGTGTATCCAGCATTACTGCCGCCGATGCGCACACCTCGGCTGCCAGTAGTCAACTGAACTGACGCCCCCCGGCCGGTATAAATGGACTCGTCCGTTTCGCCAAAAAACGAAATCTCGTTTCTGCGCATGTGCCATCACATTTCAACTGGCCTCTACAAACTTTTGCGTGTAGTGATCCTATATCAGATGATAGTCTCAGAGGGTGTAGGATTTTTCAAAGAATGCTGGGTGGAAAACTGGTTTCTGTGTGCACATTTGGCAAGAGAAAAAAAAAAGTCTTTTTCTTCCCCATGTTCATTGCTGTTTTTGTGGAGAGAACAACCTATTTTTTTTTTAAATAACTTAGTATCCTTGTTTCTGTTTTCTGATTGGCCCAGAAAGCGAGGAATCACATTTGCTGTTTTTTCTCTCTTCGAGATTGTGCCATGGTCTCCCCGGTTTACTTTTCCCAGTTGTCCCCACCAGTGCTTCAGTCTGTTGATTTAAAAAATTCATGTAATGCCACTTGTCCAGTTCTGACTTGTGTGTCATTGAATAACTTTAAACCATTTACCCGTAACACATCTGAGAGCCAGTAAAATATTTTCCTCTCCCATTTCCAGAGTTTCTTTCAGAGTTACAGCTTGAAGCACAGTGTTCTATACAGGATGGTGCTTAGTCGCTTTACCCCTTCACACTTCACGTGTGGACCTGTATGTGCACACTTTGTGCTGTGGTATGCTCTGACATTCAAAGGTAATGTGTGGCAACACTTTCATTATCAGAATGTGCATATCTTTTGTCATGGTGCTCTGTATATGGCATACAGTGTTAACATGTGTATCTGCAGTTAAGTTAGGTATGGGGTATGCTGACTTTGCCGTCACCCTGTGCAATTTGTGGTACCCATTTTCTTTGTATATGCACCTGCAATTTTTGATTTCTGGTTTTATATAGGCCCCTCTTAGCCTCTTGCAAATGTCCAGGGTAGTAGTAAAGTTATTTTTTAGGTGTAGTTAACTGTGTAACAGTTAACTACAGCTGAAGTAAAATTAAGGATAACATTCAAACTGGAATGTGTCTTGAGACTGTGATATTTAGCCATAAGTCTAAACATAATCATATCTTTAACCACAAAGATGTGTGTTTTCTTAAGGAGTATTCCATGCTATTGTAGTATCCTTTTACACCAGAACCTATGACATGGTCATTCCATCAAATGTTCAGGTGCACTATAATCTGTAAATACCTATTATAATATAAATGTGTATGAAAAGTTGTGTAGAAAATTGAATCTTAAAGGCATCCAGTATTGCTTTGCACGATTAATAAGGAACTGAATGTGGTGCGTACTGTTGTCCATCCTGTGTTATACAGGGTGGGGCATAAAGATCTCCGACTTTTCGAAGAGGTATAAAAAATGAAAGAAGCTATCTAGAAAAAAATTGAATATATTTCTGAAAAGTACATTAAAAACAGTTTTTTTAATGGGTTTTAAAAATCAGATCAGACATATGGCGGCCGACGTTGGCAACACATTGCTGAAGACGTTCCCGGAAGTTCTTCATCACTCTCCGGGTTAGCTCAGGCGGAATGTAGTCGATTTTCTGTTGGATCCTTTCCTTCAAATCCTCAAGAGATTGAGGATGATGTTTGAAAACCTTTTCCTTTAGGTATCCCCAAAGGAAAAGTCACACGGGCTTTTAAATCTGGTGACCGTGCCAGCCACTTCCTGTCTCCCCTTAAAGAGATCAAATGCCCAGGGAATATTTCCCTCAACACTCGGAGTGAACGTCGTGCTGTGTTTGCTGTGGCCCCGTCCTGTTGAAACCACACATCTTCTATATCCACATCCTCCAGTTTGGGGCACAGAAAGGTCTCCAGCATTTCAACGTACCGGTCGGAGGTCACAGTTACTGTTGCACCACCTTCCTCAAAAAAGTACGGGCCAGTCACACCAAAGTCGGCAACTGCACACCAAACAGTTACACAAGGAGAGTGAAGCGGTCGTTCTTGAAGTTCACGAGAGTTACGTTCAGCCCAGTAGCGAAAAGTCTGCTTGTTTATGGCTCCACTGAGGTGGAAGTGAGCCTCATCGCTACTCAGAAGAACAGCTGCAGCAGGAACCTGTTCAAGAATTTCCACACTTATGGCTCTGCGGTTTGGCATGATCTCTCTCACTTAATTCTTGAGCCAACATAATTTTGTAAGGATGCAGGTTTAAATCGGCATGCAGAATCCTCCTCAAACCCAGTGCCATGGCATGCTTACGAGCAGAACGCTTTGGCGATTGCTGAATGGATGCTCTTACTGCTTTCACATTTTCTGGCATTCTAACGGTCCTAGGTCTGCCTGGTGATTTTCTTTTCAGTGTGGATCCAGTTGCCTGAAGGTTCGAAATCCATAGCAAAATTGATTTCCGATCTGGCACAGATGCATTTCGTCCGAGCGCGAAGTGTGTACGGAATGCTCTCTGCGTCGCTATCACAGAACGGTTGTTCTCATAATACGCTTCAACAACAAAGCCCCGATGTTCACCGGTCCAACTCATTATGGGTACTGACAACGGTAGAGGCTAACCAACTACATTACACTACCCACACTACAGCCCGCACAGTGCCCCTTTGAAAAGTGGGAGATCTTTATGCCCCACCCTGTATTATGGCCGCACCCAAGATTAATTACTCTGAGTGAATCCCCTCTGGCCCTTTAATTCCTTCAGATTAAGGTCAGTATAGACCTTTCAAACAGGTCATAGCTACTTTGTCCCTCAGTGTGAGATGGGTTAAATATGTCTTATCAGTGCTGCCACCAGTCAACAAGATACCGCCTGTGATTTTACACTTCTGCTGCAGCATAAATGAGACCTTCACTTTTTTTGGAGATATTACACAGCATAGATTGGTACTTAATTACAGACTTTTGGATGTTTGGGGTCAATCTGTCAGACAAACAGTCTTGGACTACTTGGGACTGACAGGTTGACCCGGAACATTGGTAATGAACTACCAATCTGTGCTGTCTAACATCCCAGAAGAACAAAGAACTCAAGATACTGTACCTAAACCCTAAACTGTAGCTAGTAATCATGTGTTAGAAGAATTCACATGCCTTACCCCTCCACCCACCAAAATGGTCACTATATATTTGTGCTTCGCTGCATTGTTGTATTTCTGCACAGCCCATGATGGAAATTACACGTATGCATTGACCACAATATTGAGATTCTTGTAGTTGTGTAGAAAGTCACTAACAGATATGGATGCACATCATTTTAAGCACTTATTCAAGATCTTGAATGTGTATGTATAGGGTAAGGTATTGGTAGGCCCTGCTGCAGGTCATTTGGTAATGATGTGCGTGTATAACACACAGACAGTTTCCAACATGCTGCTCGTGGACGTAAATTACTTATTCCATTTCCATTGTCACTTCTGTGACTCTTGACTGGACACTGCATGTTTTATACAGTTTTATGAGCTCTTTCCGACCACTAGAATTAAAGAACTAGTAAAATAAGGGATTTTGCTCTATATAGATCAAGTTTAATTGCTGTATGTACCAGATCTTGTTTGGTGTCTGCTTGACATTTGCATTTGAAGTTGGAACTTGTAGTCCTATTCATTATTATTAGTTGCATATATGCATTCATGGGTCAGTGGAATATGTGTAATTTAATGTTAGCATATGGATGTCAATATGACATTCTCTATCAGTACTGGGGAGATCTTTGCATCGAAAGTGAATCATTTTAGCAGTGTGTTGTTATATATTATGTATTGCCTTTATGTGTATTACAAATAGGTGTACATAATGCATTCGAATAGCAAGTAGTACTTATAATTAGAACTTATAAAATTGTTTAAGTATTATAATACATTACTGAAAATTGCATATTGCTGTGATTTTTTTTCATGCAGCAGTCATGTTTATCATACTTTATGCCACAAATTTTTTTTCAAAATAAAAATGTTCCAAAGCAACTACGACTAAGACTAAAGAGCACAACAATAGACAGAACGTTAACATATGCATCAGAAACTGGGACACTAACAGAGAGAGATAGAAAGCAATTGAACATTTTTGAAAGGAAAATGTATATGACAATGAAAAAGAAATTGGAGGATATTAACCAATGAAGAAAATTATGCAAGTGTTTAAAAACCCGCTATAATAGAGACAGTAAGGTTAAATAGATTACGTTGGTTTGGGCATGTACAGAGAATGGAAGAAAATAGAATTCCCAAAAGGGTATTATATATGAATTAGGGAACAACAAGATAGAGAGGTAGACCAAGAAATAGATGGCAAAATAAAGTGAGGGAGGATGGAAGAATAGTTGGTGGAAAAGGGTGGCAGGAAAAAGTATAACGGAGAGGAATGGAAGAAGGTCCCGAGAACGGCAAGGAATTGTTGCCTTCTGCACACACCAATGGAGTGAAGGAATGAACAGTCATGTTTACTCACATTCATCTTTCTAACAGCTGATAAGTCCCTCCAAATTTTGTGCAGTGGACGATATGCCTATTTTGCATCACATTTACATAGGAGTGCGTTTTTTTCTCACAAGAAATTGTGCAGTATGTTGATGCATCAAATCTGTATCAGTATTTGATACTTGATCCCATTAAACTTTGTAATGATTTATGAATATCAGCTGTCATTGGCAGATAATATGTCACTTTTGTTGTTACAGCCATTCCTTACAAAACTTGATATCAAGACATATAATAAGCAAGGTGGATGCAGCAGTAACATTTCTGATATGTATTCAGATAGTGACCAGTTTGAATCTTGGCTCTCCCAAGTTTTTCTGTCCCTCTGTTACTGTGATACATAGGATATCTTGCATAGGGCTATGACCACTTCCTTCTGAATGCTTTCCTTCTAATTTATTATTCACAAATCCTACCACTGTGTGATCTGTATTCTGAGCTGTTGACATTTTTATTACATGAACCATAAATGCGGTAACTTATAAAGTCCAAACCTTGCTTTGGATTAGAGGTACGACAGTACAAGGCTTGTGATATCTATTTTACCCGTTTATGTAATTTTATCGCTGTATAAATTATATAGTTTAAAGGGTATAGAAGAAAAACTTATAACAATAGGGACCTAAAATTCAGCAAGAGACTTTCAAATATGCTGTTCCAAATGAGCATCTTGTCATCCCATGTTGAAAACATGTCAGTATTGAAAAATCTGTGGCACTGCCCATTCAATATTTCTCTCCCTCTGTCCTGTGGTAAAAGCGTTCCTGTTTGAGAACTAATAGTTGGATTTTGGCTTTCACTTCACCACCACATCCATGATGGTTCTCATGTTGTATCCAGCTCTTTGGCCATTGGTTGTTGTAGGATCTGTCCATCAGAAAATGGTAAAGTGGCTATATCATGGAACTGACCGATAACCACCATCTGATAATGAAGCTAGAATATGTACATCTCTACTTACACATCATTTATATGCTCCATGGAGTGGGTCAACCATTCTTTACTCCCATAATTAGTTTGGGGGGCACGCGGTGGGGCAGTTGGTTGAGACACTGTGCTACAAGCCACAATGTTACAGGTTCAATTCCAGATGGTGTCACAGGAACTTTTCATTGACATAATCCTTCTGGCCACACTGTGGCCCTGGGTTTGACTCAGCCTCTAACAGAAATGAGTACCAGGAATATTTCCTGGGGGGTAAAGGTGGCCGGTGCGTAGGGCTGACAACCTTACCACCTTCATGTTCCGATTGTCTTGAAATCTGGGAGCCTCAACCTCCTCGAACCTTTAGGGTTGGTCCAGGCCTGTCGTGGGATTGTTTTACCTCTACCCATAATTAGCTTATCAGCTGGGATATATATTTATAGGCTTCAGGCTCTTAGACTGGGGAATTGATTCCAAGCAGGAGCAAGAGATTCGCTTTAGTTGAACAGGTTTATAGTGTTGCTGGAGCTCACCCAAGCTTGTATTTAATGGGTGCTGGGCCTTTGTTTCAGTGGGGATAAAGCAGTTAGGGCATGCAGCTGACCACTCACCTTCATTTAGTGCCAAAGCACAGATTGCATGGTGCTGTCCATGTTTTCCCCCCATATGCCTTCGTAGCATACAAAGGGACAAAAATACATTTATCTGTTTATCTTTAAATATTTCAGCACTTTTACTGAATGTGAATGCTAGTCAACTCTGTCCCCTTCTAGGAAGTGTGTCATCCCCGTTGTGTGTGTGAAACTTGGAAAATTTTATGTAGTCAAACACAACTGTGTCACATGAGGTGTATTTAATGACTATATAATGGACAACTACATGTTTCGGCCT
>Ga0123354_10014708_pt1 | contig 12190 bp, 6 predicted proteins | sample TergutLab28metaG_2_FD_97872 | JGI IMG/M metagenome (GOLD analysis project Ga0123354, IMG submission 97872) | Labiotermes labralis P4 segment gut microbial communities from Petit-Saut dam, French Guiana - Lab288 P4 | ecosystem: Host-associated > Arthropoda: Insects > Digestive system > Gut ... | reverse complement strand
CCACTTTTTCTGAATCATGTCTCGTGTTACAGTTTCAATGGCTGATGTGATCCTGTCTTGCAGGTGCTGGATATTCCTTATCTTCTCAGCATACACAATGTTCTTAATGTACCCCCACAGGAAGTGGAGAGAGATCTGGGCTTCGAGGTGGCCAGGGTATTGGTCCACCCCTTCCAATCCAGGCATCAGCTAATCTCTCATTTAAAACATCAGTCACAAAGGAACTGAAATGGGGAGGAACTCCGTCTTGCATAAAAATAACCCTAATTACAATTTCTTGTTCGAAGGTTTCAATCTGTGGAAACACGTACTGTTCAAGTAAATAGAGACAGACAACCCCAGTAATGGTTTTCTCACTAAACCGTCCATCTTTTTCGATGACCTTGTATATCAATTGGATCATTACGAATGGAACAATGAAAATTTGAGGAAACTTTTACAGTGTTGAGATGCTAATAAATAATAATAATAATATATTTATTTACTGCAATTGTGTTGTCACCCGGTAGCAGTGGTTATTATGCATGTACATAAATATGAAATAAAGATAACATAAATATGAAATAAGGATCTAATAAACTTAAGTCGGGAGGGCTACATGAGAAGCATGTAGTGGCAACTTGGAATCTTGGAAACCATCTCAGCATTTGCTTATAGACACAAGGAAACCAAGAAAAACCTGTGTCGAGATGGCCGGTCGCAGGACCTTCCGAATACTGACTTCTAGCCAGCATTCCGGCATCTAAAGTAAAAACACCAATGCACACACAGTACAGCAAATACACATATGATGACAACAACAATACACACGGCCACCCAACAACAATTACACACAAGACAACGTAAAACTAACAACAATAAACACGAGACAAATAAGAATTTTACAACATGTACAGAAGGTAAAAACACCCAAGCAAGAGAGTACTCTGAAGACTTTGAAATTTTATTATGGATACATAGTTTTAAGGTACTGATGCTGAGAAGTGTTTACAGACACAGTGTGGTATGTTAGAATGAACGTAATTGGTTCTAGAACCTCGTTCGTTGTAGCATCTGTTCGTTCTAGCATGCATTGAAATACACGTATTTAAGAGTAATCCGTTCCAGGCCCACAGCCTAACGCAAAGTTACCATCCAACACAACCATTTACTTGCTTACTCCATGGTACACAGTCCTTCTTGAGCAGCTAACTGGTTTGCAGCTAGTCAAGAAATTCCCCGCATTTCACGAAACCCGAAGGTTCATTACCGCACTCAAAAGCGTCCGCCACCTGTCTCTATCCTGGGCCAGTCCAATCTAGTCCATATACCCACATCCCACCTCCTGGAGATCCATCCTAATATTATCCACCCATCTACGCCTAGGTTTCCCCAGTTGTCTCTTTCCCTCCGGTTTCCCCACCAAGACCCTATACACCCCCCTCTTCTCACCCATACGTGCCAACACAGCCATTTCAACAGAAAAATATAATACAAAATCAAAAATGTAAGTGTAAAAATAGCATACAATTAATTTATTTAACTTTCGTACACTGTACTGTACATTTGGAAATCATAAACAATCTTTCCTTAGTAAAAACTATGAACAGACCTTACCTAATAAAAGCATAAGCAATCTAACGCACATGAAAAGCACAAACAATCTATCCCTTATGAAAACTGTAATCACATTATTATAACTATACTTAAACCCTTTAAAGGCCGAGTTAAATCCCATCTGCAATCTGCTAGCATTATTATGAGCTCACCATATTTTCCACGTTAGCGGGCTAAGGGTTAACCATATCATATTCAGCATTTACATCTCCCTCACTTTTTCCACTTTCTCGCACGTAAATTATTTCTTTCTTAATGTCTAAGTTAATTAGCTTTCTCACTCTATTTTGCCGGCTCTTGGCTAAAATTGTATAGCAGATAATTAAAAAAAAATATATATATATATATATATATTCACTGCTAGACTCAAATAAGCAGATAACTATACCGGTAACCGAACCTCACAAACGGTAACAAAGATGGTGACTGACGCTCTAATCAAAGCGGGAATGTCCGACACGTCATGCGCATGCGCGTGCTACGTCGGCCGATAGTATTTCTCCGCTTTCGTTGTAGCATCCTGATTTTAATCCTAAAAACTGTTCGTTGTAGCATCGTTCGTTGTAGCATACCCCATTATGTAATGTGTTGTTTTGTGAACACATATAGAAGGGTTGAAGGCCATCTTGAACTAAGTTTGTCGGTTGGCTGAAAGACCAGTAATGACCTTCTGACGTATGTCTGTGGGTGCTGCCGACAGTGGTTTCAGGGCCGAAACGTGTCACTGTAACTGTGCAGCAATTTGTGTGGTCGTTGTAACTATGTCTTTCTCGTTGCAGTTATCGGCGGTGGTTGACGGCGTGTACTCTGAGCACTCTCACACAGCAGGCACCTTCACCATGCTGTCCTCCAGCAGGGTGTACGTGGGCGGCAGCCAGAACACGCATGCGCTACCAGGATCCAGAATACACAGCAATTTCGTCGGCTGTCTACGGAAGGTGAAATAACTTTATCATACACCGCCCCTGTCCCCTTTGTAGTGACGCTCATGGCATGAATTCATTTTTGACCTGAGCGGTCTACAGCCTGGATCTGCGGCCTTACACTTTCTGGGATTGTGGGTTCGAATCCCGCCGGGGGCATGGGTGTCTTTCCCTTGTGAGTGTTGTGTTTCTTGAGTGTGAACCCGACACCTCAACAGTGAGGAGACCTTGGTCCACCAGGGGCTGTGGAACCATACCAAGAGTTTTAATTTAGCGACTCTCTGTTAGCCTACTTGTGTCTAAAGTGAGTTCTAGACGCATGCGCACAGCAACTCCGAACAGGGGGTATTGGCTCCTTGTCTGTCGTGTGCCCGTTTGTCTGTTTGCCGTCACGAAAGAAGTCGACTTACAGCTTCCAGAATTGCGAGAATTTCTGTATTGGATTTTTTTACTAAAATTGGCAAGTACATGGCTGGTTCGGTTAAAATCTGAAAAAAATATATATACGACACTCTACATGAAAACAAGCGTGTTTTGAATTTTGTGTTCACTGTAGAGCTATTGGGGGGGGGGGGGGGGTGACTGCTTCTGACAAAGCTTTTTCGTATAAACTTCGGAGCAAGTTAAACAGACCGCAAATTAATCCAATAAACTGGAACAACTGAAGAATAAAAACCAAATAGATGCCACTTGGAATTTTATTGTACTTCTTATAGGCTCAACATGTTTCGGGCACTACTATGCCCATCACCAGGAGCTCGCGATTATAATGTTGATTACCACATTAGTCGTCTCGTTCTTGGGTTGCTGTAGGTTGGAAGTTAGTTGCGGGTAGGTTGGAGTAGTGTCCGGGCTGCAGGTTATAGCACGAGACGACCAATGTGCTAATCAACATCATAGTCGTGAGCTCCTGATGATGGGCATAGTAGTGCCCGAAACATGTTGAGCCTATAAGAAGTACAATAAAATAATAAGTGGCATCTCTTTGGTTTTTTTATTCTTCAGTTATCACAATGATGCACGGTCCAACAAACATAAAAAACAGGAACAAATCACTTCCTCTTGACATTATAGTACTCCCAGTACTCCCCAGATGTACTGAACTCAATGATTATTCTCACCTCTGTAAAAGAATTCAGCCCCGCTTTCCGTATCCTAATAACGTTAGGGTGTGCGGAGCTGCAGTGTGCAATGGAGCTATATTATTGAAAGCGCCAAACCGTCTGTGTTATTTGGCCGAATCCGGTTACAAAAACTTGAGGGTTGTTCGATCGTGCATGTTCCTAATGAAATAATGTGAAATGCCAACTCTTGATGCAACTAGGTAAAAGTCGCACGGCACCATCCGCACCGTACACATGACCTACGCAGCGGATCTTAAGACCACCACCCATCCAAAAACACGGTGAAGAAAACTGTTTGCTGCAACTCAACATCTAATGCTCCTGATGATGGCCGTATTTACCCGAAACATGTCGAGCTAGGATTACATCAATAACATTACCTTGTTGCATCAAGTTGGCATTTAACTTTATTTCATTCTGTTACAATAATGTTGAAGCTCGTCGTAAACACGATTCCTTCTCAGAGAATATACAGGATGATTCAAAACGATTGTCCGGGTTTTAACAACTTGTCATACACAATACACTTCAGATATCAGTATATATATTTTTTTACATATTAATAGAACAACACTCCAAGTTTTTGTTACATACCTTACAGGTGATTCTACAAACATCGACACGATAATCGATTTCGTTCCAAACTGTTTCTAGCATGTCAACGGTGATGGTTTCAATGGCGGTTCTGATTCGTACCTTCAGTTCCGGGATACACACGCACCCTGTCTCTTGAAACTGTGCATACCACCTTCGAATGGAATTGTCAGATGGTGGTTTTTTCCCGAATTTGGTGCGGAATTGCCGCTGGACAATTGTACCCCGACAATCATTTTGAATAATCCTGTACAGGGAACAGAAGCCGCTTGCTTGTTCTGTAACTTTTTACTCACTGAAAAACTCACAACTGACTGACTGCTTCTTTACTCTTTGAGATTCAACAACTGATCGAATGAATTTCCGGTCTTGTTCCTTTCTATATATCTCTAACCCTTGTCAAAGAAACAAGCTACTGCAGGAAAACCCCCAATTGTAAACATTCCCACAACAATGTTCACCTGTGCACAGCTGACTACCGCTAAGAATACAAACATTATATGGAAAAGATACGTGTCAGCGCCCGATTCATATAGCCTGGCAGGTGCACGTGTGCAAACTAAAATATAAAACTTTACCTTACCTTTTCAATATAAAACACATAATGCCAGACGACCAGTCTATCTCCTCATCTTTTTGATTGCGTAGTCCGAGATTTGAACTACAGACCCTGACCGGTTACACCAGCCAGCCAGCCTCCTCATTACCGCAAATGGTGACCTTTCAGAATGTGTGTAGCCATGCAGTAGGTGTTGATTTCAGCCTTCCACCGCTTCGTCAGTGCTACAAATCGGAAGGTCGCTGGTTCGATCCCAGCTGGTGTCAGTGGATTTTTCATTGACATAATCCTTCCGATCGCACTATGGCCCTGGGGTCTACTCAGTCTCTAGCAGAAATGAGTGCCAGGTGTATTTCCTGGGGGTAAAGGCAGCCGGTGCGTAAGGCTGACAACCTACCACCATCTCTGCCGTTGCCACGAAATCTAGGAACCTTACCTTCCCGGACTGTACCGGGACTGCTTTTTTTACCGCTTCGTCAATGAGATCTTCGTTCCTCTGAGAGAGGCAGTCTAGAACTGCTGGACACTCTCAACAACATCACCCTTCGCCTTTTCTGGTGATTGTGGATCAGAACTGGTTGCCTAAGAGAATATCTGACCTAAAATAAGACAATGTTCACCCTGGAAAAATGAGAGGCATTGTTGTAACTTCAGCCCTAATGGGGAAAGTGGTCAACATCACCTCCCGGCCTCTTTACCCCCGTGAAAGAGAACCAATATCCGTTGTACATTAGGCTGGGTAGGTCCCAGGGCAGGTCTGGACGGGTGCAAAAAATGTGGCCTTCACCGGGATTCGACCCCCGGACCGTCCAGCCGGTAGCGAGTCACTATATCGACTGAGTTATCCCGACACACATATTGGACCCGTTATGGAGAGAAGTAACAGAAGAGTGGTAAATAATGGGAAGAACCTGAATCGATTATTATTACCATCATCATTATCATCATCGTCAAATAAAGATGAGATGGTTGTGGCAAAAATCATGTCTGTTGTAAGTCAGATATACGTACAATTATTACTCATAAAGCCTGAAGGATATAGACTGGTTGGTAGATCTAGGCATAGATGGGAGCATAATACTGCCGTGAAGAGCACTTAGCAGTGTCACTTGTTTTCCCAGGTGGAGTTCACGGCAGACACTTTGAAACTGAACTTAATCGACTTGGGGCGAACTGAAAGCAAGCTTATCACCGTTGTAGGACACGTGGACTTCATGTGCCAGGAGGTGGAGGCCGCTGACCCTGTCACCTTCACAACTCGGGACTCGAACCTCGTAAGTGTTGTTATTGAACCCTGCCAACTCTCTCTGTATTGCTAAACACGATTTCTAAATTGGAATATTGTTATACGTTTATAAATGTTTTGGTGATTCTGGTGTACCTTAGCCCACAGTATGATAAAATGTCTGCTGCTCTGAAGTTATAGTGCAATTTGTCCATTTCTTGATATGTTATGTTTACAGCACTCGACATATTTGCAGTTGACTGTACTGTGTCTTGGTGTGTGGACAGATATTTTTATATTTCTATTTCAATTAGTTTCATAAGTAAAGTGGTGAGAAGTGAAGGGCTGGGGTGAAAGCGTGAGTACAGTACGTGTGGCGAAAAATACTGGAAACTGTATACAATACTTTCTTACCGTGGTGTTGTTTACCGTTTGTACTTGTTGTATTTTAAGATGTCTTGTGTGTATTGTTGTTAGTTGTCTTGTGTGTATTGTTGTAGTTGCCTTGTGTGTATTGTTGTAGTTGTCCTGTGTGTATTGCTGTAGTTGTCTTGTGTGTATTGTTGTAGTGGTCTTGTGTGTGTTGTAGTTGTCTTGTGTGTGTTGTTGTAGTTGTCTTGTGTGTATTGTTGTAGTTGTCTTGTGTGTGTTGTTGTAGTTGTCTTGTGTGTGTTGTTGAAGTTGTCTTGTGTGTATTGTTGTAGTTGTCTTGTGTGTATTTTTGTAGTTGTCTTGTGTGTGTTGTTGAAGTTGTCTTGTGTGTATTGTTGTAGTTGTCTTGTGTGTATTTTTGTAGTTGTCTTGTGTGTATTGTTGTTAGTTGTCTTGTGTGTAATGTTGTTAGTTGTCTTGTGTGTATTGTTGAGTTGTCTTGTGTGTATTGTTGTAGTTGTCTTATGTGTGTTGTTGAAGTTGTCTTGTGTGTATTGTTGTAGTTGTGTTGTGTGTATTGTTGTAGTTGTGTTGTGTGTATTGTTGAAGTTGTCTTGTGTGTATTGTTGTAGTTGCCTTGTGTGTATTGTTGTAGTTATCTTGTGTGTGTTGTTGAAGTTGTCTTGTGTGTATTGTTGTAGTTGTCTTGTGTTTATTGTTGTCATTTTATGTGTATTTGTTGTACTATGTGTGTATTGCTCTTTTCTTTTGTACTTTAGTTGACGGACTGCTGGCTAGAATTCAGTATTCGGAAGGTCCTGCGACTGGCCACCTCGACACAGGTTTTTCTTGGTTTCCCTCTGTTTATAAGCAAATGCTGAGATGGTTCCCAAGATTCCAAGTTGCCACTGCATGCTTCTCATATAGCCCTGCAGACATAAATTTATTAGTAACCAAATCCATATTTTGTATACATGTAAAATAACCACTGCCACAGGGTGACAACACAATTGCAGTTAATAAACATTATTGTTGTTATTATTATTATTATTTCATGAGGCAACGTACGAATAACCTTCTTTCAGATAAGCCACCCCCGTTGTGTTGGTCGGATCACAATTGTCAGTAAAATGTAGTCAGTTATAACTTTTAATATTTATATTGCTAAGAGGTAGTTCGGGGGGCCACGGTAGCTCAGTGATTAAGGTGCTGTGTTACAAATTCGAAGGTCGCTGGTTCGATTCCAGATGGTGTCAGTGGGATTTTTCATTGACATAATCCTTCCGATCGCACTATGGCCCTGGGGTCGACTCAGCCTCTAACAGAAAACAAGCCTGCAGCCGATCCTCAAGCGGACGGCCCGCTGTGTTTGACTACATTTTACTGATACTGTGGTAACGTTATTTCTTAACATTCTTAGACATTTCACTCCTATTATCGTCTCAGAGAACTCCCATTCCAGTGCGACACTGAGAAGCGTCTGAAGGTTTTGAAACTGACTGGCATATAATAATAATAATAATAATAATAATATAAACATCTATACGAACCTGTGGCCTAACACTCTATACGAAAAAATTGTGGTGTGATAGAAAAAGATTTATTTTTTCAAAAAAAAAACTGTGGATAATTTTATATAGATAGATACGTGCATCGTGAATGGAATTTAATAGCTGTCCATCTGACAGTTCCAACTCAACAACGAGAGCGGATGGTAGCAGATCCGGTTAATCAATACCAGAAGCTGTAATTACAGCTGTACCAGCTCCTGATGATGGGTGTCAACACCCGAAACATGTAGAGCTGCCTACAGAAATATAATAAACTGAATACAGTCGAATCTTTTTGGACGGTTATTAAACTGTGAGGAAGTAAAATATTTTGTTAAATGGTGTCTGAATTTCCAAACACTTACTCCTCAGATTCAGAATTCTTATTTTTTTATCATTATACACAGTGCGGCCCAACAGTTTCGCCATTGGTTTTTTTTTAAATCATAGACACGTGAGGAAGACACATAGGTAGGTTTCACCGTTTTTATAGGCCACGAAGGCCCTTAGGGTGAGTAGAGGTATGGCTCTACTCTTTCTAGGACCTCGGCACTAGATAGAGGTGGGGGGGTCAACCCCACGCCCCGACCTCCACTACCCCCGGTACCCATTGTACAGGAGGCTGGGTGGGCCCCAGGGCCGGTCTGGACGGGCGGAAAATCTCGTCCCCAACGGGATTCGATCCCGGACCATCCAGTCCGTAGTCAGTCGCTATACCGACTGAGCTACCCGGAGGAAAACACATACCTTGTGTGTGACTGTGACGCACAACATAGTCTACGACAGATATCGCGAAGTAAGACTGATATTTGTGAACTTGTACCTCTGGGGGTCCGTAACGGAGCAGCTGACTTCATACTCATTCTGTACAGTTGCCAGGTTCGTTTTAAAGTCAGTGGGTACAAGAATTTTCAGGATAAGAGATTTTAAATATTGATCCACACAGTGCCCTTAAACGATGATGTATGCATGGTGCAGCGCTACGAATTGAATTAGGTTCATCAGCCCTTGTTTTTCTCGGAGAACATAAATCCGCTCTGAAGTGTTACATTTTTGTACCACCTTTTCAAAAACTGTCCAATGACGAGATAATCTTTGAGATTTGTCTTTGTGGATATGTCAATGTTTGTAGCAATAAATTGCGGGATGAAGGCTAACGAAAAGAATAATTTCTGAATCACTGTCTTCAGTTTTACTAGCAAATATTTGGCATGAATTTCACACGTGTGTATTAGATATGACACGTGTCCACGAGCCGAAGGAAAATATTTGCCATCTCCTCCTTTACATAAATGTGGCTCTCCCCAACGCTTCTTGGGTCCTCCAATTGTTCTCCTTCCTTGTGGTCTGTAGTGGTATGATTTCAAAGGGATTCGGTTTTGTGGCATTTTTTGCAAGTGTTGAAACCAGTTCCGTCTGTATTCATCTATCTTGTCTAGTATGCCTGTAATCCGTAGTTCGCGGCGTTAGCTAAAACCAAACTTACTCAGCGAGGGACTGGTTATCCATCCTGAGGACACCCTACCCAACTCAGAATCTCCAGAGGAAGCATAGGACTGATTTCCACATGACAAATAAATCCTTGTTTAAATAAATCAAGAAATTAAAAAAAAATTGATATTGATTGCAATACATTGAAGTTAAACGCGCGGGCCAGCAATATTCAGATAGAAGAAAGGACCCTGTATTAGTTTGCTACGTCTTGCCATTTATTTTTGAAGTTGTGTTAACCGGCCTGAATACGGCCCGCATAACAAATTGCACACGTATGATGTATATATTCCTCCTCTCACCACCACCACCTACACCACTCCCCCCCCCCCCCCCCCCCCCCCAAGATAAATCCACAGGCTTCGAATCGTCACGTGTTTCCTCGACCTTCACATTCTGTCTACTGACCGTAGTTAACTAAAACGCACAGTTTTCTGGTATCGATCAAAGCCATGATATTAATGCCAAATCTCGTCAAAATCGGTTAGTCGCTTGAAAAGTTGAAGTGGAGACACGCACATACGAGACTACAGATATTAGGTGATTTAAAAAATCTTCTTTTTCTTTTATTTATAAGTGAAACATCGCTAAAAGTGCGTAATAATATATTTAAAAATTTAGTTAGAATAAACAAATGTGAAGTTGCTACAGAATGGAGCGTTGCGTTTGTAATTAGGAAGCTGTAGATCAGGTTCGGCGTGCCATCAAAACATTGCTGCAGCAAATGTGGATTTCTGGTCGAAGTCATAGATATTTTTCTTCGCCTGCACAAAAAAATATCGGGTTAACCAAACGGACACAGGCGGTAATCGGCCGGACAGTCTGAAATTCGCTGTTGTCGAGGGGATTTCAACATTTGGATTTTTATAATTCCGGAAGCAGAATAAACACTGTACCACCAATTTATCTACCATGTCCTAAGATCATTACATTACTATCGGCAGCCGGCAAAGGCCAATCCTACAAAAACAGAAAACCTTCAATCCAAGTTAATTTTACCCGTTCATTATGCCCGTAGGAGTCACCACTACGTCATGTTATTAGCGGGAACAGATACTTAACGTCGTTCAATAACTTTTAGTGGTATATTGTCCAGCTGAGGGCAAAATGGAAATGCCCGCAGCTTTTAGGGAAATGCGAGTAAAAAGTGAGCGGAGTTTAAATAACAGGGTACGAGGGAGATGGCGCGTTTTGTGTGTGTGTGTGTGAGAGAGAGACCTGGCGGGCTCGGGATGCTGAAGTGCTAGCTGTGAACTGTTGCAGGCTACAGAAATGTGCCGGCTATTTGTACCATTTAAGATCTGTGGTAATAGCGTATACTACTTGCCTGTTATTTGCATATTTATCTGTGCTTTTTCAGTGGGTGACAATGAGTTGTATATTTTTACGTACGCGAACGGACTGGGGTGGAGATGTACATGAACATATATCTACGCCAGTTAAGCGGCGATGTGCATACAGAGCCGAAACATGAGAGTTATTTACAAATATTCTTATAATAAAACCAAAGAGACGCACTAATTTCTCAAATTTAATTTTGGAATAAAACTCTACATGTTTCGGACAGTATCTCTGTCCATCATCAGGAGTCTAGCACTGTACACACAACAATAGGTATAGGTCATACAGGTTATACTGAATGCTTGCTAGCGGGATCAGGATGGAACTCAGGAGTCCAGCACTGTACACGCAGCAATGGTATATGTCGTACAGGTTTTGTTCACTGCTGCTAGCCGGATCGGGATGGATCCAGTTCCATCCTGATCCGGCTCGCAAGCTGACAGCAAACCTGTATGACATATACCATTGCTGTGTATACAGTACTAGACTCCTGATGATGGACAGAGATACTGTCCGAAACATGTAGAATTTTATTCCAAAAACAAAATTGAAAAATTAGTGCATCTGGTTGGTTTTATTGTAAGAATGTAGCACGATGCACAGTCCTCTGAGTGTCAAATTATTTGCAGCTCTTTGTACTTGCGCGAGCTGGAAATAAATTTAACTACGTCTGTTTATTGCAGGAAACGTATCTAATAAATATCAAAGGGTGAATTATTCATATACCGGTTGGTTGCAATGAGAGTTGGGCTTTCGTTACGTGAGGTTGACATAACCTGTTTATTGAATGCTGGTACGCGTCTGTTGCTTTTTGCGCAAATGTAATCCGTTTCAACGTACGTTTTTGTTTTCAAAATGTTAATGATCCACAAAGCAATGGCCACCCACGATAATGGAGTGCGAAGTGGCTAACACAAAAGCTGCCCCGTCATGTACCAGCGACACGAGTGTGGGAATTACATGACAAAACTGTTAGTAAGCTACACACGGCCACGCCCCACTCTTCTAGCCACTCATCCCGGATTTCTCGGAGCGTGTGCGATCGGTTCGGGTCGAATGTTGTTACGTGTTTACAGTAGGACGACACACAGCGTGACACGAAATGGCGTTTGTTGTAACTTTAATTGGTTACGGCACGCGTTACCAGAGAAAGTACAGTTAATGACTCATTTTTTTAACTATAAATATTTATCTACACCAGTGGTTAAATGTTTAACCGAAGTGTACCTGATCCTAGAAGAGGAAAGGAATAAACTGGGAATGGAAATAAATGAAAATAAAACTAAATATATGGAAACGCTGGGGATCTTCGAATTGGAAATAAAACATTCGAAGCAGTTCAGAGCTTCCAGTACCTGGGAAATATCATTGGTAACACTAACAATAATAACAAATGCACAAAAGAGAGAATTATG
>Ga0123354_10014705_pt1 | contig 12192 bp, 9 predicted proteins | sample TergutLab28metaG_2_FD_97872 | JGI IMG/M metagenome (GOLD analysis project Ga0123354, IMG submission 97872) | Labiotermes labralis P4 segment gut microbial communities from Petit-Saut dam, French Guiana - Lab288 P4 | ecosystem: Host-associated > Arthropoda: Insects > Digestive system > Gut ... | reverse complement strand
TAAGTTTTATTTCATGCCTCTACATGTTTCGAGCACATGTGCTCGAAACATGTAGAGGCATGAAATAAAACTTATTGTGAAACAAATTTTGTGCATCAAGTTGGTTAAATACTGAGATACATTCATGGTTACGTTTCCAGTGTGACTGTATTTAGTTCAGGTGGATGCTGATGTGATTGGAAGGATAAAATAGTCTATTGCGTAGGAAGGATGCAAGGATTTTGATCACAATCCTTGCCTCTGTTAGAACAAACTTAGTGTTCTACACCCCAAAAGAATGCTCGTTTGATGAGTGGAAGCTGAATAAGGGGAAGAAGGAAGAACTGTTTACCCACCGCCGGATGAAAAACTGGTTTGGTCATTAATCAAGAACAAGAGTTTGTCATAATCTGGTAGTCGCTCATCTGGTCAAGTAATTCCCTACCCTAGTTCCAACTAGATGTTAATTTCTGTTATCATAAAATCCCGCCAACGGATATTATACGGAGCTAGCTGAATCCAGTTCACACCGTTAAAACCTTTTCTTGCAAACAGAACATAACATTCTGCCGTCTACCTTCAGGTGTCGCATGCGGTCTCCATCCTTTAGCGTTCTCGACTATTATTTTGTGAATAATTATATTCCTCGCTATGCGTGCCACATGCTGCACCAAGTTTATCCTCAGTTTTCGTATTTCAGTGACGAAACACGAAAACAAAACCTGACGCAGCCGTCACGATTTTGACGTTTTATAAGTTTATGGTTGCTGACAAATTTTAGGCGACTTTTACAAATACGAAGTTGTAACTTGCCGTAGTCAACCGACCTACACATAAAGTACAGTAAGTACATATTTGTAAGAGCTCTAAGATAATTTTTAGGCAAGGCATCCCCGTTGTGTTATTTTTAATATACTAGTAAATGAAACAACAGTAATTAAAGTCTATACACAAATTTTAATTAATCATCAGCTTAAATAATTATCAGCAACGTGTTTCGGTTTAAAAAAACCATCAGCAGGCCGAATACTATTCAGCCTGAAGATGGTTTTTTAAAAGCCGAAACGTGTTGCTGATATTTAAGCTGATGGTTAATTAAAAGTTATGTAGACTCTAATTACCATTGTTACATGTACAAGCCCTAAGATATGTAATGCCAAGATGTAATATTATGAACAGTCAATTTGTTTCTGTTGGACAGTGTCGTAGTTCGTATTGTTGTGGGCTGCACGGTGATGGTTATTAAGCAATGAAACCATTGCCAGACGGAGACCGATCTCTTGTGAACTTTTAAACCCGAATTTGATCGCCTAGAGACAAGATCAGGGCCAGTGGAACGGAGTAGATAGATGACGAAAGGGATTTTATACGTTGGATGATTCCCGAGGGGTGCTGCAATATTTTCATTTAAAAACTTGTAATAAATAATTATACTTGAAATTCCGCTCATTTTTTAAATTAAAATATAAATGCAGAATTGCTACTTAATTTTAGTTCTTTCTTTTAACGACGTTCGAATATTATTTTTTTCGGAAATATTTAATTTTATAAAAAAAAACAGGCGACAGTGTTACTAAGTCAAAAGCCACGTGTGCCCTTGTGACTAAGGGCGTCAGTGGATCCTGCTGTGAGGCTAGTAAATTTAATGTCTTTACTGCCCATTTTTCTGTTCGAACATCTTCTTCTGTTACGCCTTTTTGTCCCAGTATACCACTTTGCTTATTATTTACTTCAACTACGAGTACCTCTGTGTATGCTATTCACATTTTTAGACGGGGCACACATATGTTACCCATCGTAAGTGTGTCGTGTCTGTATCTTCATTTATCACTTTAACAAATGGACTGGAAATTACAATTTTTTTTCCTCCCGGTAAAGAAATATGTAAGAAAAAGTAACGACCAAGGCATTTGTTTCGTGCTCCCATATTTCTCAGAATAAACTCCAAGAATATTGTATAATCGATAAGGCTGTGGGTTCAGTAACCTGAGGGTTCAGCATTGTTGATATCAGAGGGCGTCAGCGCACGATTCCGAGCCTCTTTTGCCTACCCCTGCATTCTCACTTAGAATTCATACCGTGCAGTCCCGGTAATGCAGACCCCCGTTGTACACCGGATCTAATCAGTGGGTCTGCGGCCGCTCGCTTGCTTTTGTGGGTTCGCTTCCTGCCGGGGGCATGGATATCTGTCTCTTGTGATTGTTGTGTGTTGTCAGGTAGAGGTCTCCTGCGACAGGCCGATCACTCGTCGAGAGGAGTCCTACCGAGTGTGGCGTGTCGAACTGAGTGTGATCGTGAAGCCTCGGTAATGAGGATGCCCTGGCCCAATAGGAGTGTGTTATGTCACGAAAAAAAATATATGCCGGTAGTATTGACGTGACTTGTTCGAGCACCAGAGAGATTTGTCCAGATATGTAAACTGTGAAAGATAAACGCTGCAGTTTGCAATGTACGTGTCGAGACATTCAATATTAGTCCGCATAATGTACTGATAGAGGGTATTTTAATGACATTCCCGCCAGCCAACTGCCTTGGTTGTGGCTGATGAATAATGGCTTTACGGCTGAACCAACTATTAGCCTGATAGTCGTCTCTAAACATGGTTTAAGCGATTTCTCAACAATTGTAAACCCAGTGGACTCTATGATTATACGACGTACCCTGTTATTAGCCTCCATTACTGATACACAAGCTGACAGTAACATGGTCGCTGTTTGTGCACAGACCTGCAACGATAATTGAAGTGAGATATGTCGCTCCATTTCCAGGATTTCTTTGCGAGTATGCATAGGCGAGGCTGGGTTTATGGGCTCGCTCTGTCTAATCATGCCCATTGGCTTGATTATTATATGACGCTGTTTTAACTGCACGGGTTACATATCATCCAGTGAGATGGGCATATCATTAATTATGCGTGAAATCAGGATTTAGAATGATAACATGTAAATGTGTCTTAGAGAAATAGTGTGCAATACAGTGAGCTTGATTCATTTATCTCGGAACAGCACCAATGGCCGGACTGTGTGGGCGCTGACGACAAATCGGTTTCCATACTGACAAGAAACTTCTTAACCATATGTGATTTCGTGACCCTTGAAGATGGGACGGATAGGTTGTCCCGAAATGTCAGCAACCTACCCATCTACGCTGCGTAACATCCCAGAAGAACTGAGATCAAAACTTCACTGACCAGCAGACAGGTGACGGTTTTTAGGAAGGAATGTTTGCATTAGACTCTAACGGTAGTTGCTCCATCGAACAGAGGCGCATTACTGAGTCGCTGAACTGGAGAGTCAAAGATAACCAAGAAATACCTTAATTGCGACGGCGAGTAATCAGCTGGTCGTTTGGAATGGGAAGGCGATGGACACAAGTCGAGGGCGCTACGGCTGTATCTTTTGAAAATGTGGAGAATATTCAGTGTTTAGCAAACAACGAAGACAATCAGACTTAAGTTCACGGAGGAATTAAAAACAACTTAAAGACAGAAAGTAACCTACTTCCGGCCATTTAGTTGAAAATCTCGTTTGTAAAAACAGAAAAAAAAATGAAATGTGTGGAACTGTAATTTTGTCTGCTGGTTTGTACGGTTCTATTATTTTGTCTCTTACTTTTAAGGGAAGTGGAGGGTGTTTGACAACGGGGTTCTAATATCGAGGCTCTAATAAAAAAGGAAACCTAAAGAATGAGACGGGAGACGAAGATGAAGAAAATTACGTAGTGAAGAGCTTCACAACTTTTACTCTCGAAGAAATGTTATTAAGAATGATGTAACGAGCAAGGATCGTAGAATGTGTGATAGAAATGGTCGATATCTAGAAAATGAAGTTTGGAAACTTTCAGGGATGCGTTCACTTTGGAAACCTAGGCGTAGATAGGAGAATATATACAACTTCAGATATTCAGGGTGGGAAAACTTTGTTCCACAAAATGATTTCAAGGACGATTAAATGAGATGGAAATATAAAATGCACGGTTGAGATCATCGGCGTTTGGATAAGTAAATCGTCAACCTCCTTGGAAATTGTAGATCGGCATAATTTTAAAAAGAAAAATGAAATATTTAGGGAAGGCACGTGAGATTCAGTGACTCCTGACAACCAGTTGTAAAGATGCGACAATTTCGGGCGCCATCACAGGGGTGTGGAAAATCATAACCACATATTTTTATTAAGCCTAAGAAAGATTAAGCTTAAGCATTTTAGGAGAGTTCGCAAAATTGCGAAAAGCGACTATGAGCTTTGTCACGTCTGTCTGTCTGTCCGTCCGTCCGTGCGCATGAAGCAACTAGGCTCCCACTGGACGGATTTTCATTATACATGGCGTTTGAGGATTTTTCGAAAAACTGTCGAGAGGATTAAACTTCCAATAAAAGCTGATACAAAAAAACGGACACTCTACATGCAGACTAACACACATGTATGACAGGATCTCGCTCAGTTCTTCTAAGAGTGATAAATGATTCAGACAGAATTTGTAGAGAAAATCGAAACACAAATTTTATGTTCAATAATTTTTTTTTTCCCAAAACCGGTGCCGTTTATGAGATAACGTGAAAAAATTGCGTACAACCGGACAGGCCACATATGACAACATACTATGGCACATTCGCCTTGCACGCTGGATACCTAAGGCTGCAAACACACACTCAGAATATGTAATACTTATGGCTTTTCCACTGCAACAATGGTAGCACGAACGTGCCTCGGTGTTACGTTATACGTACATCGCCTCTCTTGGTTTCTCACAAACATACAAGGCCTAGCGCGCGCGCTTATGTACACACAAACTCAAACAAATGTCAATATTATTGTACTTCATGTCCACCCTGTGTAACTAAAACATGAACAGGCGATAGAAAAATGGCTATATGACATGAATTTGAAACGTTAAGTGAGCCAGCTGTCTCCCTACTGGTTCGCGTTCTTTCACAAGCTCCGATCACTACTGCTATGTATTCCATACAGCCTATGGGTCGAGTCGTGTTTAATAAGGATGTTGCTCGACTCGTGTCTAGCAACATCCGTCACACCGAACACACAGTCCGTGCCGCAGCGCTCCAGGCCTCCGACCGACAGCAATCTGGGTGCATTATACCACATGCTGTAAATCACAGTCTTGCGCTCCTGAGGATGGGAAAAAAATTGCCCGAAACATTTTGAGCTGATTGGAAGATCAGCAAATTGTTATTGTTGCATCTAGTTGGTTCCTCTACATTATCCATATTTCAGACTCTTTATACAGCACTCCCAGATGAACGATACTCGCACAGATCACATGATTAACCTTACAGTTTAGAGGAATGTCGCGTAATTTATCCAGCAGTTTTGCGCAAACCCGCCTTTGCTTCACTTCCAATCCGGGAAATTCGTCAGTCGCTGCACATAACGAGTTTTGATAAAGGGAATTCACACTTATACGAGAGTTCATCTTACACTTCATTCTCCATTCACGACGGCATGTTGGTTTAAGAGACGAAGTTCTTTTACTTTCAAGCTTAGAGTCGCAAGCAGGTATGTAGACAAGCATTTGTGCGTCACCACTAGTATCTGTGCTTACACCACTGGCAATAAAACACTGAAACTTAACACTCTGTCTTTCACCTTATCACTTACGTCATTTATCTCACTTGTCGGTTTCGCCACTGTGTTTTGTGGTAAAGTGACCTTAAATGCATTCGCCTTTTCAGGACACAAAGCGAGCTTCGGCTGTTTTTATGATTCATTCCATTATGGAATTCACCTTCAAGGGACGGCTGGGAATGTCGGACTATTAATCCTAACACAGTGAAGCTAATTTCAACTGCGCCTTCATTTTATTCATGAACAGGAGTTACATGCTGTTGCTCACTGCAATCCCCCGCACACTTTCTTCCTGCCCTAAGTGACACCTGACAACATCTGATGAATAATAGAGCTACTTTGCTAATAATTTATCGTCTTGCGCCTTATCACAACTCCTTTTGAATATTTTCACTTGGGGATCAGATCGAATGCTCAACCTGTAATTGTGGGTTCCAACACTTGCAATTATTTTCCATTCGCTTTCCCGTGTCAAATTAACTCTTCGTAGTAAACTGTAATACTGTTTTCCTTCGGTGAATTAACCATTTCAACACTTTGATTAATTTAAATTATAAATATTCATTTCGTACCTCACAGAGAACAAAGTTTGTTTCCATTAGAAGAACAAACCGGTCCGTGCTGTGTGGGTAGATTACGGCTGTTTATTCTAGGAATCATGTAACATGTAAGCGTATAAGTGGATTAAGGAAAAATGCATAGTTTTTCATGTTAAACGTGCATGTAGTAACGACTTGGCTTTAAGCCGTTTATATCTTGATTGCATTTTAAACAATTTATATTACCTTCCACATCAAAGCAGAAGCACAATTTAAATTTCTTCTTGGAAATACGGCATTCGTCTTGAATTTTTCGCCTTTTTCGCTGGTATTTTATTCTACAGAACATTGTTAGTCCGTAAAATTATATTAAAAAACATAAGATATAAAACATTAAACACAAACTACCAACAACATTCACCTGGTCCGCGGCAACTCGAATTCACGGCTCACTCACTCTTCTCTGAGCTACTCCCTCGACGGAAGTTCCATTAATAAAGTTTTCTAACATGAAAATCTTGTGAAATACAGTAGAATAAACGGCACCGCGCCAATTTATCACTGAAATTACTTTCCAATAATGTCACAAATGCCGAGTATACCGTCTAAGGGCAACATGATTCCTATCTGAAAATCGTATATCATATTTCTGGTTTATGACAGAGCCCTAACAGTACAGATATGTACACACAGTACATAGCCTATATAATGAATAATTGGTGACCATTACTATATTGTACGTCAAGACATTTCTTTGGACAAGCGTGGACTTGTTATCAAAAAAGACAAACACCGTAAATTACAGAATTTTCTTTGCTTTCTTCGGCATCTAATAATAAACTGTCAGGGACTGCCGTTACTGTACATGAGTGCATCGAGAACTGACTCGATCGGCGAGTTTTGAAAGCCTGTTACAGATTTAATCTGTATTAAATATTGCATGTACGGAGAAAATTGCGAGCATATTTTGTTTGTTTTTGGCGCGACAGCCCCCAGTGGGCCATGGCCTCCTCGTTCACGAGGTTTCTAGATCACACACAACAACGCGCCACAGTCGGTAGGACTCCTCTGGGCGAGTGATCAGCTTGACGCAGAGACCTCTTCCTGACAACACACATAACACTCACAACAGACAAACATCCATGCCCCCGGTGGGATTCGAACCCACAATCTCAGCAGGCGAGCGGCCACAGACCTACGTCTTAGACCGCGCGGCCACTGGGACCGGCTACGAGCAGATTACATTCGGATAATTGTTGTTACCATCCGACTCACAATTCTTTGTCTTACCCTCTGCTATGCAGAACTGTTAACGAGCGAAGGAAATTGCATCTCTTGTTGTTTTGAAAGGAGTCATCCCGCTGTGTATTGATTCTATATCTTCAATTTATTATATATTTCAGTCAACACATTTGGGATCCCAGATGGCTCACAATGTGTGCTGTGATTATATACATGGTACGGATCACAGCACACATTGTGAGCCATCTGGGATCCCAAATGCGCACAGCCACATTGCAAAGAACTTCGTGGTTCTTAGCTTAGCCTGACGATGAGTTTTCAAGTCGAAACATGTCGCTTTAACCTATGCTTTTATTATATAGTTGTGTTGACTGAAATACATATAATAAAGTGAATATATCTCTTGTTGTGTTCCACTGTTGTGAAACGTGGTCTCTCGTACTGATGCAGCACGACTGCGAACTGTGTTTTTGGTACTCTCTGCTACAAGTTTCGACTACAGCAGAGCGATCCTCTTGCACTCCATCAAATATATGTAATTAAGAATGTAGCACAGTGGGTCGGCATTATCTTGTATCAGTGAGTGTGTTCGAAAACACGGTGATTATGAGAACATCGGGACCACAGAAGGAGCAACGGTAGGCAAGAGTAAATTGCATTTATGAGGACCGGCCTGATTTGTACTCTCCGCCATATGTTATTAGGGTGACCAATGAAGGACAGCAAGAATGGCGGGGCGTATGGCAAGTATGGGAGATAAGGGAAATACAGACAGGGTTTTGATGAGGAAAGTCGCGAGAAAATTGTTACTGGGAAGATCTATGCGTGGATGAGAGCAGTCTGTAACACTGAAATCGTTCTTAAAGAAACATGACAGGACGTTGTAGACCCTCTTAGGCTGGTTTAGGATATGGACCAAAGGAGGGACTTTTTCAAAACTATAATGGAACCACGGGTTTCTTAACATGCGTGGAACTTCGTGAATACCCGAGGAAGTACTGGCTTCTCAAGAAAAACTCTGTTCCACAGCATTAGTTACATGTGTTCTGTGTTCGTCTGGCTCAAGATCAGAAGCAGCATAATTTCTTGTGAATACAGTAATAAAACTTGGGGTCCGTAATGTGGGGATTTTTGATCGGCTGAGCGACTGTCGGCTTCTAAAGAAAGATTCTACTTCATAGTGTAAACTTATCACCACTGCCACAAGCAGTATTATTATAATCATCATGATCATCATCGCGTGCTTGACAATAGATATGATCGGTAAGTTACCTCTATATTGGACTTGGATATCTATAGGAATATACGATCCTTCCCTCCTGCATGGGGTCTGCGGTTATATTTTCTTTGCATAATTTATTTGTAGACGAGGAAACAAAAGAAAGTACAAGGAATCTGCAATTAAATAGTTCTTTTAAGTCAAAACACAAATATCTTATTTCGTTATCTTTATTTAAGCTGACTTACATATAATTGAAGAAACTATACAGTGTGCATCATAAATAAAATAGTGTGAATCATAAAAGAGGATACATGTATCTAAAATTCAACGAGATCTCATTGTCGTTCATTTTTCCACTGGTATACATTAGTAGTCTAAGTCCTGGAAATATAATATGGAAACACGACAGTGGTGTCAGCTTAAATAAAGATAACAGCATAAAATAGTTGTGATTTGACTTAAAAGAACTCCTATTTAATTGCAAATAAAACACAACGGGGATGATGCAGCTAAAGATTATAAGGAATCTGATATATGGCTGACCTTCGTGAAGGTCCCGTTCATGAGAAATAAACTTGTTTTAAGATTTTTTTTTGTTTCGCGTCGCCCTCCAAAGTTACACTCCTTCTACTTGCTGGCGAGAAACGTTGCCACTGTCGCGTGGTGCTAAATTCTTGTATCGAACAAGAAACTGGAATGTAAGATGTGGGTTGTGAGTCAGTATGAAACCTGTCACGTCGTTAAGAAACACAATTTATGTCAGCGAGAGCAGCAATTTTATAAACTTTCCTGCTCCAAGAAACAGCATATCTAGCTGTCACCATTTTTAGCACGTTTTCGTCTGTCTGGCCCATTAGAGACCAAGTTGCAGCAGTAGTAGCAGTAACGGCAGCAGTGATTAAGTAAGTGAAGTTTACCCTGTCACGTGCCATGCACATATGTGGAGTTGATGTGTAGTTCTACTATTTCTGTAACCTCGGCGCTAGATGGGGGCGGGTGGTCAACGCCACGCCCTGGGCGCTTTAGCGCGAAGAAAGATCCGGTACCCATTGTGAAGGATTTTGAGTGGTTCTCCAGAGCCCTTCTGGACGGGTGTGAAAAATCTCGCTTTCGAACCCTGAACCGATCAGCCCGTTGCGAGTCGCTGTACCAACTACGCTAGCCCGGGCCAGAAGTAGTAGTAGTAGTAGTAGTAGTAGTAGAAGTAGTAGTAGTAGCAGCAGCAGCAGTGGTAGTGGTAATAATAATAATCTTGGCATTTCCTGAAAAGCCAGTACCGCTAATCCCAAACAGAACACGGTACATGGTGGTAACGGTACACGGTGGTAAGTCTGAAGCAAAGCGTCACTTACTATAAACCGTGTATAAAGTCGCCCCTTGATATTAGAAACGAAATGAGATTCATGTAGTGGCAGCTCTGAATGGCACAACTGACATCACGCGTGCAGGCTCGTAGTAGGCGTTTAGAACATTTTGTAAATGTCTCGACACTTAACATGTCATAAAAGTTTAAAATTATGGTAATAAAGGCGTGGTTAAAAGACATTATTATTCAGCACTACACCGAACTAGCGCGTAGCTCGATAACCATGTCGGTTCGACCTACAGTTTACTGGACTTTTTTCTTTCCAAATGAGCCGCAGAATACGCTTCTGAATTATGGATAATATATTATGTAGGTGCACGTTCTGAAGGTGTAAGTGACATCGTATACATGGGAACGCAGCATCAACTGACAGGTTGGCACTCCGGCTGGCTATCAAAATTAGCTTGAGTTGCTACCATATGAGGTGCGGTGACATTTTGTTTAACGATGCCATATAAGTTACATACGTTAGACTTGAATGCCCGAAAGGTTATGAGCGAAGACTCTGTAAAGTATGGCTAGCGGCCTATTTTGATATATTATCTCAGCTAGTTCCTGTTTCCACTAATAGTACTTGAGCGAAATTTATCACTAACTGCCACCGTCTATTTACAGGCCAAGATTCGAAGCCCTGGGCCTCGGACTAAGATAGGGGCATATTAACCTTTTGACGCCTAATGGCAACTATAGTGGTCGTACCGCATCGCTAACCTCTCAAGTTGCATTTTGTATATTTATTCAACAAATATAGGTACTGAATATTTTAAACATGGTATATACTCTCCGTTTTTCTCTTCAAAATGCAGTTTGTTTCATAATTCTAACTTATTTGGTTCATGTATTATTCACATTTTATATACAGGATGTGCTAAAATTAAAAAAAAAATTCCGACTCCAAAAGGATAATTACTATACTGGCCGATCCGGATCGCCATGCTGAGGCGTAGTAGGTCTGCTGCCGCTCGATTGCTGGGATCGCGGGTTCGAATCCCGCCGGGGGCGGCATGGGTGTTCGTTTTTTGTGTTGTGTATGTAGCGGCCACTGCGACGTGCTGATCACTTGTTAGGAGGAGTGCTACAGGGTGTGTGTGTTTACAGTTGTGTGTTATCTACGAACCTAAAAAATGAGGCGGCCTGCGTCTGAGTTCGGCTTACAGCAACAGAATGTATGATTACAATATTGAAATTTGGTGTGCGTGTGTGTGTGGGGGGGGGGGGTGGGGGGGGGGGGGGGTGAGAGAGAGAGAGAGAGAGAGAGAGAAGCAGGCAGTAAGTTTACAAGGACAGCATAAAGATACTAAGAGAAAATGGAAAACAAACAATAATGTGGGAACTGTCGCAAAAATTTGTCGAAGTGTACTTTATGAGCCGCTAATCTTGTCATTAGGCCTACACGGAAATAAAAAAACATGTACATAAATGTACGGCGTTGAATACGTAACTAGTAGCAGTCTCACTACCCACATCGACAGAATAATCACACAATATTTAAGGAATACTTACACGTGATTTCAGGCTTCCGCCGCGTTACAGGTACATCTGCGCTCTTCTGGGACATTACGCAAAGTTTTCTTAGATTTCTTGACCCTTGAAGATGGGACCGATAGGATTTCCGAAACGTCGATATGGAATTACCGCTCTACGCTGCGTAATATTACATAAGAGGAGAGATCTCAGGGATATTTAGTCCACGTAATCGTATTTCTGTTCAATGCGTTTGGTCACCGGGCCATTACACGCTGATAGTGTATCAATAAATTATTGTGGACAGGGCTTTGTATGTCACCGCTTTGTCTAACACGTTCCTAAATCAATAAACAGTTTTGACAGTACCACTTATTGGACTGGTAGGGATAGAACGACAAGATTGATCCTTAAATTCAACGCATTTTACGGGCAACGACCCAAGCCGTGGCCGTGCAGAATACAACACCCATTCGCAAACATTCCTCTGACCCGCAAAATTGTCGCCCTACTGAAATGACATTCGTCCATAAAAGCAACTAGTTTTCAAATCTGACCAGGATAACCGGAGCGCAGGGCACGGCTCGTCTGTGAATTATGTGAATGGTGTGAATGATATTTGAATAAAGATTGACCAACTAGATGATACTTGCTTTATTATCTACTGCTCAATACGTTTCAAACGTTAATACGTCCATCTTCAGGAGCTTGCGACTACTTGTTGTGTTGTGTAGGCTGACTTGAGGCGTGCTGGTGTTATGTAGCGGGATTTTCTGTTGGTGATGTGGTATCCGAGTG
>Ga0123354_10014704_pt1 | contig 12192 bp, 6 predicted proteins | sample TergutLab28metaG_2_FD_97872 | JGI IMG/M metagenome (GOLD analysis project Ga0123354, IMG submission 97872) | Labiotermes labralis P4 segment gut microbial communities from Petit-Saut dam, French Guiana - Lab288 P4 | ecosystem: Host-associated > Arthropoda: Insects > Digestive system > Gut ... | reverse complement strand
GGTTTTTATTTCATTTCTTGCTGTATTCACTATTTCATTCATGCTTGCACCCGGTTTCACAAAGCTGGTGACTTTAAAGTCAGTACTAAGATTGTCTTGCAATAAGTCTGCGCAGTTTCTTGCATGGCTATCACCGATTATTACTTGAACTTTCCATAAGCTGTGGTAACCTCTTCTTTTTTTGGATGTGTTTTGCACTTGTCCGTACGGGGTTTTCTTGTTTGTGTGTTAAACTTGGGAATTCTTTATAGTATTCAAATGTTCCGTTTACTATTGTTGGAATTCTCCTACCTTTAACTTGATGTTTTGTAGGTTTGGTTGCCCTTTGTAGTGATGCACTTTCATTCCCTTCTAGGTTAGCAAGTGACGAGAAACGATTTTTTGTTGGGATGTCTATGCCGGTTAATACTGTTTCGTCCTCGTTATGCTTTTCTTGGCGTTTGACGTTTATATTTTTTTGTGCTGCTGTAATCCACTCATCTCACTGGTCGTCTTTACGTTCTTGCTAATAGCAAGATTTCAGGCCCGGTGAAAAGTGTTTGACAAAGCTCAGAAGGTAGTAGACTGTATAAACTTAGCTCAGGAACTTTCAGTGCAGGTTAAGACGAGTCTCTTAGCGGTTACAACCATGCATCTGCACAATAAAGTGGCATGACTGTCACGAAGGGAAGTGGAGGCGTGGGACATTTCAACATACACGGTTTTCGATATCGTTGAATCATAACACCAATGAAACACATTTGTTCGTGTTATTAATGAATGATTTAGGCAAGATGCACGCAATGAAGAGTGTCAAAACGGTTTTTGAAAGTCCATGCAGTGGTGTTCTCGTTAACTTTCGAGCAGGTCAGAAAGATTTTCAGCCTATGTCGAGAGTAGTTGTAAAAAATTACTTACCTGTAGTGTTCCAAGAATTTGTTCCAAGAGACTAAATACCGCAGTTGGACTACTGTAGAACTTGACTTGATGGTGCGGGTGTCTTATTTACTCGACCTTCCAAAGACCACGCGGACGGCAAACCTGTGACGTTAGGTAAACGCAACTGTTTCTTATAGAATTGTAGGTTAAATGTATCTAAACACAACTTTGCGTGTTGAGTTGTAATTTAAAAATGAAAGGTATTTAAGGAAGCTGATACTTCTTTAATTATTGGAGTTCGGCGAGAGTTTGAGAACCTTATTTCTAGATTTTCTTTCACCTTAATACTTTGTGGTGACTTGAATATAAATTATCTTTTAGTAACCCCAGATAAGAAAAGACTGGATAATATAACGAAATCCTTTAATCTCAGTGAAATAGTAGCTTTTCCTACAAGGATTACTAACAATACGGCAACTAATTGATTGCATTTTTCTGGATACCATGCTGGTAAAAAAAGTAATATCTTATTCACATATTAATGGCTTGTCAGATCATGATGCACAAATTGTCATCCTAGACTCATTTACGATTGTCACAAAAATATTTATAAAAAAATGGTTGACTCAATAATCAAATGCTAAATAACTTTCTCCTAATGTTACAAGAAGAAAACAGGGATTCAGTCTACAGTACCAATAATATTAATGAAATGTTCAATAATTTTCAAAATACTCATTAGAAATTTTGACAATAGTTTTCCTATCATCACGACAGGAAACAGGCGCAAAAGTGCTAACTGGGTTATTAATGGAATAAAAATATCATGTAATAGGAAAAGAGAACTATACCTACTAAGAGGGAACAGTAACAATCCACAGGTAATCAATTTTTATAATAAGTACTGTTCTATCTTAAAAAAGGTAATCATAGAAGCAAAAAAAAAATGCATATCAAAAATCAGATACATAATTCTACTAATATAATAAAATCAACGTGGGAAATAATAAAAGATTCTATGGGCTCATCTCGCTTTTATAGTCCAATTACTAAAATTAACACTGATTATGGGTCTACTACTATTCCCTTAAGAAATAGCAAAAGCATTTATTGAGTTCTTCGTTGACATAGCAAAGAACTTAGATAATAAACATGCCGATATAAACAAAGCTATAGAACTTCTAACAAAGACTAACAGGGTTGAATATATGGAAATGAAACCCATTCCATTTATAGAAAATGAGTTATTACATAAAATATTTACTATGAAAACAAAGAAACCTTCTGGTTATGATGGCATTTCTAATATGATCTTAAAACACTGTGTAAAAGCTATAAGTAAGCCCTACACGTATATTTGTAATTTTTCCCTAAGTAACGGAATTTTTCCGGATAGATGCAAGTATGCACTAGTTTTACCAGTATATAAAAGGGGTGAAAGAACTAATAGGTCTAATTATCGACCCATACCCTTACTATTATCATTGTCTAAAGTGCTGGAAACAGTGATGTTTAATAGGTTCAATTAGCACCTAAATGTAAATAGAATAATAGTTCCTGAACAATATGGATTCAGAAGAGGAATTAATATAGAAAACACAGTTTTTTCACTAACAAACACAATACTCAGCTCATTAAATAAGAAACAGCTGGTAGCAGGACTTTTCTTTGACTTATCCAAAGCTTTCGATAGCGTTAATCACTCAGTTTTACTGCAAAAATTATCTTACTATGGAGTCCAAGGAATTTATCTTAACTGGTTTGAATCTTATTTAACGAATTGACGGCAAAAGGTAATTATTTCTACTCATGGAGGGAATTATTCCTCCAATTGGGACACTGCAATCAGTGGGGTGCCCCAGGGCTCGGTTCTGGGACAGCTGCTCTTTTTAATTTACATACATGATTTCCCATACATAATACATCAAATTGCAAAACCAGTTATTTATGCAGATGACACTAGTATATTAGTGCATGCTGCAAATGTCATGGAGCTACAGGTCAAAGCTGATGATTCAATATACCAAATAAATGAATGGTTTTTAGTAAATGGGCTAACTTTAATTTTTGATAAGAAGAATATAATAAAATTTAGCTCAAAAAAAAGTAAAGAAGACCACATTCACTTTAGGTATTCTAACATCATAAAAGAAACTGACAGTTTAAAATTTTTAGGTTTAGAACTGGATAAGTTTCTAAATTGGAAAAATCACATTGATAAATTGTTACCTAAACTAAGCAGTGCATGCTTTGCTATTAGATCAATGTCTTCTCATTGTAATATAACCACTATTCAAATGATATACTTTGCCTATTTCCATTCACTACTGTAATATGGCATAGCATTCTAGGAAAATTCAACTGAAAGTGTTAAAGTATTTAAACTACAAAAAAGAGCAACTAGACTTTGACTGGGTCTAATGTCAGAACATACTGTAGACTTTTATTCCCATTGTTAGGTATTATGACTTTGCCTTCTCAGTACATATTTTCTCTGATGAGATTCTTGTCTCAAAACCTGGAGTTTTATACATTTAATTCCACTATCCACAATTACAAGACATGAAATAGAATTCTATTACATAAACCTTCATCTCTATTAACTATATACCAGAAAGGATTATATTATGAAAGTGTAGGAGTTTTTAACAAATTACCACACAATATAGCTTAACTGATTTCGCATAATAAAAGTTTCTTGACTAAATTAAAAAAGTATCTGTTAGGAAAAGTCTTTTACTCAATAGATGAATATATGAATGATCACTCGGACTGATGAGGTGCGATTCAATCTTAAGTTTAGGGAATTCTTTAATTGCTAAACATGTTTTAATGTGTTAAGTCATTGTTGTATGGTTATAGCTAGCACAACGTTTATCATTGAATTCTTGTGTAAAGTTTTTTATGTGTGACAGGCTTCCTGTATGACTTTTGTCTCAGTTGATTGTCTTTGTATTGTTTTGTATGGCGTGCTTTACATCAATATAGAGCCTTGGAGCTCTCAAGATATTACAAAGCGACAAATTATGTATGTGTGATTCTAAATCATGACAGTAAATTGTTTGTGTGCAGGGGTGTGATCGCTGTCGTACTGTGGCAGCTAGTGAACCAATTGTAGGTAACTTAATTTAAGAACAATAAAAAGAGTCCCTCTAATGCTGAGGAAATGTTGATTGTAACTTTTTTTTCTTCCATTCTTGGAGTGTCGCAAAAATTTTGGCATTACCAACTAGATGATGGCAGTAGATGGGAACAATGACTGATATCCTATGGCCACTAGAGAATAAATTTAAGGGAACTTAATTACTAGTCCCAGATAAGGATTAGCCTGTCCACACTGGACTGGAGCCTTTAGTCCAACAAACCTTTCAGACATGCTACTAATGAGAATTTTTGCACCTTCCAGAATTGAAGCCTGACACACCCACAGCCAGTTAGGTGACTGAGAAAAGCTGTTCTGGCTATGGAGGAGAAAAGTAATTTCTACAAAATATTTCTCAGTTGTTAAAGAAATGAAATGCCTTTGCAACACCATAGCAAGAAACATGTTCCTCTGTGACCAGATTAAAACTGCTAAGAACTCAAAGCTCTTTACAAAGCCAAATTCTTCCTTGAAGTGTTATTTCTTTCTAAAATATTAACATATTTATTGTATTATCTGGTTCATTACAGTATGTGCATGTAAATTTTAAAAACCACAGATATGAAGATTTAGGTTATATAGTTAGCACAACAAATATTAATAGTATGCAGTTAGTATGGACACAGAGTGCTTTAATTCATCAAAATTCAGTTCGGTTATTCAATTATCACAGTGTAATTGTACTAAAAACCACACCTTTACCCTGATTTAAAAAACATTATTTTAGTTTATATAGAGCCACAGTTAGGAAAAGAAGCAAATGGACCTCCACTCCCTCATATATCTTCATGACATGGCACTGAACTAAGCAAATAGACTGCTGAGGTTAGGAAATTGAAATGTGTGGAAACTTAATTAGTTTCCAATTTTATTCTGTACAGTGCAAGTTACCATTGAATGAAGTACGCTAAAGTTTTAGATATATTTGTTTATTCTTCATCTTGTATTTACATGCTTGGAACATTAAAACTAATGCAGCTTATATGACTGAATAAGGAACTCACAGCATTGACTCTTATGCAAAACTTACGCGTTTGTACTGTTTAATGAAATCTTCCATCTCAATCATTCTCTTCCCACAGTCACACCACAACAAAACCTCATACATTGGAATACACACATGATTGTATAATGTTCATTGAAATGTATAAATAAACACACAGCATGAAATACATAATACTGCACATATGAACAATTTAAATACAGTACTTTAGTAACAGTTTAAATTTATGCTCACGGAAACTACATTATCTACATGAAACTAGTAAGGCAGCAGCTTGGTAGAGAAATCCAACATGTTTTATACTTTTCAACTTAGGACTTTGTCTTGACTAGAGCTGGCAATTTGAAAGAAACAGCTCTTTCCAGAACTACTGGTTAAAATTTCATTCTTAAATTAATTCTTAATTTTAATCCAACATCTAATGAATTTGTAAGAATTTGTTTGGACTGCTTAATAAAATTAAAAGTGCATCACAATCCAGGAAACTCTTTAAGCTTTCTGGCAGTTTTTATAGCCCCTCACATAGGAAGCAGTACATGATGCACAAGTGAAATTAAAGATGTATCTACACTGTTGAAACTTGAATGCTGAAACCAGCACTACTTGAACTTCTCTATTTTTTTTGGTAGACTTCCAGTGTTGCATAATAGTGATTCTTCTACAGATATTTCTGCAGTGTTTTATCAAAAGTTTTTGTTTTGTTAAAAACTGGAGGAATAGAAATTTGCTTCATCATATGCTGGTGCTTCAGGTATAAAAAGTTGTAAAAAATATTATCCTATTCATATTAAACAGTTCTGCAGAAACAGATCAGTCTTATGATGGATTGTAGTTGTTTTGTCCAGAACATTATCCATAATGAGAGAAAAGGTAAAGAAAATTTGATCTACAACAGTCTTATTCAAAAAAGTAATAGTCTTGAAAATACTTCAACACTGGAAGAGGAATTCATTTGTACACCTACATGTCTTTTATGTAGTAACCAGTATGTTTATACATGAAGCTGATTACATGCTTAAAAATAAGCTTTAACTTTTAAGGTTTTTTTTTATTACTAAGTACAGTTTAGTTAGCAACTCAGACTATTCACCAAATGTGAAATAATTTGTCTGAGAGCAAGCTTGAACTTCAGCTTTGTACTCAGCAAGTTTTGAAATTTTTGGCAAGATGACTATGGTTTCCAGTCTTTTCTTTAACTTAAAAAATTACATTTTTTGTATTATACACTGTTTTTGGGAATCAAAACAGACACATTAAACAGTGACAAATATCAGTCCTCAGGAGTTTGAAACCCCCAGTACCAGGGCCAGTAAAATTTCCAACCAATGACAGCAATGTGGACTGATCTGGGAGCTTCAGCCTTCTGGAACCTTCAAGGCTTGTACAGGGATTGCTTTACTATTTTTTTTTTTGGAGCTTTATACAAGGGTTATCCAGAAATTAAAGATGCAAAATGGTTGGCAGGGGAAGGGAAATGACAATTGTGAAGGTGGCAATGCTGTCGTGTCTAGCATACTCCCATTTCCGTTTGTTTTTGCATTCAAAGAAACATCTGGTTGGCCAGAAGTTTCACGAAGATGAAGAGGTGAAATACAAAGTCACTACGTGGTTGTGCAGGCAGGCAGTGGAGTTCTATGACACTGTAATGAAAACTCATACCCAAGCTAAACAAATGCCTTGACAAAAGTGGTGATTATGTGGAAAAATGGCTAAAGATATGTGTTAAGATTTTTTCACTCAGTTTTTTAATAAAAATATTGAAAAAAATTATTGCATTTGTATCTTTACTTATGGACGTTCTTTATAGTTACAGATTTAGTGACAGGGTCCAGTGTTACTGCATTGAATTGGGTGCTTCAAGAGCTGAAGCACTACTGCATAAATTTGATAACTTGTGCTTAGTCTTAATGCAGTCACATGGGGTATGCACTGCATTGAAATTTGATATTACACAAATATACCATTCATAATGAAAGACTTACAGAACAATTTTTCACAATATGAGTATTTCTGAGTTCTTCAGTAATAGTGACATATAGCTACATAAATGTATTACTCAGAGGAAGAAGTAAATCATATTTGTAAAGTGGATGCCATTTCTGTTACATTACACCATACGAAGCTACAAAGAATCATATAAGATACATTTATCTTCAAGTGACCATCAGATTTGATGACTATGGGCTGTTTTCATTTGTATCCCACTTCATGGCTTATCTGGCTTGGGTGGCTTGGTCAAGGCCTGAAGCATGACTTACGGAGGGCTTGTACCCCTTTCCTGATGTGATTCCTAACATGAAACTGTATCATTCTCTGTATGTCTTTATAGGATGTCATTTAGAGGAAGCTTTTGCCTTGAACTCAACATCCTGTAGAATTTAACACTTCTTTTGACTTGTTAACAAATAGTCATGAAGCAAGTTTACCTCTTACACTGACCTCACAATACATCATACACAGAAATGAATCATGAAGGACTGAAGACAAAATTGTATGTTTGTATGCAAAGAAAAAACTGCAGCATATCAACACACAAATTTTTAACCATAAATAATGAAAACACCATAAAACATAACTGCTTTATTGATTTAATCTGTTAGGATTTGAGAAATGTCTGTACCATCTTAACCACAAATTAAGAAACCTGTATGCTGAAAGCAGCTGCATGGATGCTATAATATAGTAAAAATTACTTTTGGTTTCTGTTATATTTCAGTGATTTTAAATTTTGGTATAAAGCTCTGTGAAGATGGGGTAAATGATGCCGCAACATGTGGAGAAATAAAAGACTATATTTTTGTGTGTCAAACATGTATTGGTTGGTGTTATGAATGAATGATTTGGTCAAGATGTGTGGAACAAACATTGTCAAGAGAGGGAAGTGTACATGTAGAGTGACATTTCTCAAAGGTTTAAAGAAGATTTATTTCCTTGATTACACACTGTTCGAAGTAAAATAGTGTATCTGAAAAACTTAATTATGCTATGTTGCCATTACACAAGAAGTTACCAGGTGCAGCTCCAGGGTCATCCACCAAAATTCTATATTCAATTAATATTTCAAATGTGGTATGCAAGAGAGCCAGGACACCATAGTTGGTGTAGTGACTAGGATATTCCAGATTTTGTGTTGCAGCAGGGGCAGGACATTTTCTGTCTCCAAAACATCCAGATTTGGTCTGGAAACTACAAGCCTGATATCCAATGGCTACTGGAGGGGGGGGGGGCAAAGTGGGTGGGGCATGAGTCTAACCCTCACCGCTATCTAAGAATGAGTTGAGCTGTACTGCAACTCGCCCTTTGTGACTTTATAGCTTGTGTCAGGGACAAATTTACCATCTTTTGCTGGAGTATGTAACAGATGTGACCAGCCTAGTCTCAGCATTTCATTGCTAACTAGGCTCTTGAATTGACTCTAAGAAATTATTGAATTTTTTGTGTATATTTTGTCAAATGAAGACACTGAAATAGCATACTGATTTTTTTTTTTTTAATTTACTTCCACCTCTGAAATGCATAGTAGTTATTCTACAGATTTAAATATAAAATCTCTAGCTAGTGTGATATTACAGTACTGTTCCATGCAGACTGTCAGAGCTACTAATGTCTCTTAAAACAAATGATCAGCTAAATGTGATATACACAATATCTGGCAAGATATTTGGAGAAATATATATGCAGTACAGCCTTGCATATGGTGGGAATACAATTTACATTCAGGGCACAATTTGTTGCAGACATGCCTATATTGATGGTCTGTTATGTCTTTGGCATGAGTAAATAAGTCTAATATACAATTGTTTGGAAATGATATGTGTGTTTTTTAAAATCAGGAATATGATTTTGTGTACTGATTTCCCATCATGAAAGTGAAAAATCGAGCCCTGTAATTTTCTGTTACAGAAGATTTAAATAACTTTATAATATAATTGAAAGAAAACTCACTCTTAACTATAACGGTACTGTTTAACATAAAAAGTACACTTTTCATTAATTTGTAATGTTTCTATTGCTTTGTTATTAACTGCTTTCCTTATATCTTTTACAACATTCACTTTTGTTTTGCTACTTCAAGTTTCTAAGATGTGCTGCTTTGTCATTGGGTGAATATTTTTAAAAAATTGAAGTTTTGTGGTCCATTCAATTTCAGGGACAAGCGCTGGTATTGCCTCTTGTCCCTGAAGATGAACACACTGCGATGCTTCAAAATGTCAGGAAGTACTTGCTGAACCAAACCAAACCAAATGACATAGCACCATGTCCTGGATGACTTGATTCTTCAGAAATACTGTTTTGAGAACATAAAATCTCACAACTTTCTGGCTGGGCATAAAGATCCCCTGTGACTGGTATTTGAACATTATTACCACGAAAATCTTATAACTAAATGCTTAAATAAATGAAACTGAAGGATGAATACTTAAATTATAACAGTGAATGTGAGTGAAGTCAGACCTATGAAAACAGCCCAAATGCTGGGATGCCTGCAGTATTTCCTACAGAATGGCTGGTGTTAAAGGACGCTCAGTTTGTTGGCCAGATACAGTAGATGCACCAGTGTGCAAGCCATTGACATCAAATTGCCAATGGCAATTAACATGTGCACTTTACGGAAAGCCTTGTGAATCTTGACGTAGTGGGGACATTTCGCCAATGGGCCAGGATCATGTCGTCCAACCTCCAAGCCAACTCCTGCTGCCTTCTCCATTGCAATTTTGGCTGCAATGAGCCGCAGGAGGGGTGGAGCCAAGTATAAGCGGATGAGCAGCTCAACAAGAAAGCACACTGCCATAGCACCAACCTAGAATGGGAATATGATTTAGTGCACCATGAAAATGCTGCATGGGCTTTACTTGATGCAGTGTGTGAACATGTATAAGCCATATGTTCTCTTCGTCTGCCTGACCATTGTAATGATTCCCTGAAGATTAACGTACTGTTTGTGAAATATCATACATAAAATCCTCACTAAACTTTCTCAAAGATGCTTGTAATCTGTTCTAAACTTCATGAATACTTGTAAGAAATTATCAAATTTGTGCCTTCACTTATGTGAAGGTCTGAATTCGGTTCTTGACTATGAAGTTCAAGAAAAATGACTTCAGACTGTAATGTAATTCAAAATTTAATGGAAAAATTGGTTATTTTTGAGTTTACAGGGAGTTGGGATAGCGCAGTTGGTATAGTGGCTAGGCTACCAACTGAACAATTGTGATATGATTCCTGGCAGGGACAAAACATTTTTCTCTTATCCAGATCATCCAGACTGATTGTGGGGTCTACCTAATGTCCTATTCAGTGGGTACCAAGTGATGAAATGTGCACTTTGTCATCATCAGTATGTCCATGTATCAGTAATTCATACAATGAACAGAACACATAACCATGGGCCTCATCTCAACCTCCATATTCATTTCTAAAGTTGCAATTAATTTTTAAAATTAGAGATTAAAAACCCACTTAAAATTGTAGGCTCAAATTAAACATTTGTTCATAATTCACTTACTAGTGACTGTGTACTTGAAATGCCTTCTACACTTGCAATAGCTTTCTGTGAATACTCCTGTAACACTTAAGACCTACCACATTACCTGGACTTGTATTTGTTATTTTCATTCATTTTTTATGTTCATTATGCATTGAAAATATGTTTAATTGTTTCATACTGTGGTGTCAAACTTGCCAGTATAAACATATGTGCACTTATTTGGTATTTGGTATTGGTATGTATTAAGCATTCATCAGATCTATACAAGACGTGGATATAGAACTTGTCAGGGTAAATGTAAACTACAGTTACAATTTAGGATATATGGCTATAAGATAAGTACAATTACAACAAGAAATATGAGTATAAAGTAAGAAATACAGTTATAAGTAATACAAGAGATTACAAAAGGAATTAACAAATACAAGTAAGGAATTCCGTTACAATTAAAATACAATTACAGTAGTTAACATGTAAGTGCTGTAGGATGATATGGGATAATCATATAGGTACATATTACAATTATTAGTTTATTTTACAGTTTATCTTGTTAGGTTGTTACAATGTAGGATAGACCTTATTCCGTAAAGTTAATGAATTCTTCTTCATGATAAAATGAGTTATCCATTAGGAACTTCTTTAGGACTTTTTTGAACATCTCTGTGTCATTTGCTGTATTCTTTATGGAGGTTGGTAAGTGACTGAAGAGCCACATTCCCACATAGTGTACTCCTTTTTGGTATTTCATCAAGTGAGGTAAAGGAAAATGTAAGTTATGGCTATTCCTTGTATTTATTGTGTACAGTTCAGCATTGTCCAAGAATAATTTTCTGTTGTTCACTACAAATGTTAACAGAGAGTATATGTATTGGGCACATAGCGGTAATATTCTTAGTTGTTTAAAAAATTCCCTACATGAGTCTCTATTTCTAGCCCCCATTATTATCCTAATAGCTTGTTTTTGTAATTTAAATACACATTTACTCTTAGTAGAATTTCCCCAGAAGATCAAGCCATAAGACATTACCGAGTGAAAAAAAGCATAATAAACCATTTTTAGTGCAAAGTTTGATAAAATTAGTTTCAGTCTTCTAATTATGAAACATGCTTTATTTAGTTTTGGAATAATTGTGTCAATATGCTGTTTCCAGGAAAGTGTGCTGTCTACTGTTATACCCAAAAATTTTACAAAATTTGCTTGTATTATTATAGTATTATCGTATTCAATGTTTATGTTGTTTAGGTTTTTATTTTTTGTTGTAAATTGCATATGGGATGTTTTGTCTAGGTTCAACGAAAGAAGGTTGGAGTTAAACCACTCCTTTACTATCCTAAAATTTAAATTCAAGTTCTGTTCAAAATTCATTAAGTCTGGGTCATTAGTAATTACACTTGTATCATCTGCAAATAAAGTAATTGGGGAGTTTCCATTAGCTAATGTGTATGGTATTGTAGATGGTAGGTCATTTACATAAATCAAAAACAAAAGTGGTCCCAAAACCAATCCTTGCAGGACACCTATATTGATTTTGTCCCAGTTGGAAAGTTTGTTATTAAATTTCACTCTCTGGAATCTGTCCTCTAGATAGGACTTAATTAAAGTATACATCACGCCCCTTACCCCATAATGTTCCATCTTTGCTAATAGAATATCATGGTTGACACAGTCAAAAGCCTTTTCCAAGTCAAAAAATATACCTC
>Ga0123354_10014702_pt1 | contig 12194 bp, 5 predicted proteins | sample TergutLab28metaG_2_FD_97872 | JGI IMG/M metagenome (GOLD analysis project Ga0123354, IMG submission 97872) | Labiotermes labralis P4 segment gut microbial communities from Petit-Saut dam, French Guiana - Lab288 P4 | ecosystem: Host-associated > Arthropoda: Insects > Digestive system > Gut ... | reverse complement strand
GGCGTTGTTGCGGCGGGTGGTTCTGATGAGGCGTCCGGCGGGGTCGTAGGCGTATTCGGTTTTGCGGCCATTCCAGTCGGTAATGGTCGAGATGCGGTTGTAGCTGTCGTAGGTGTAGTTCACGACTTTAAGACCGGGATAAATAAGCGTGACGAGGTTGTTGGCAAGGTCATATCCGTAGGCGATCATGTTGCCTTCGCCGTCTTGATAGCTGGCGAGGCGTCCGAGAGTGTCGTAGCCGCGAATGCTGGGGTTGCCGTTGTTTTCCTTGACTTGCCAAAGGCGTCCGGCGGGGTCGTAGGTCATGGTGCTGGTGGTGAGCAGGGCGCCGTTGGGGGCGAGGATTTGCTGGGTGCGCACGCGGCCTTCGGCGTCAAAGGAGGTGTTGCGCAGGGTGCGTCCGTCGATTTGGTCGCATTCCTCGACGAGGCCGCGGGGGTTGCGTTTTACGTCGGTGAGCCGGCGCGCGGGGGTAAGGGTGCTGACGGTGCGGTTGAAGTCGTCGTAGTCGGTGGAGTAGGTGCCGCTGCGGGCCGTGGTCATGGTGGTTTGGCGTCCGTCGGGGTCGTAGGTGTAGGTGACGGGGTTTCCCTTGCCGTCAATGGTCGCGGTGGGCAGGTTGCGGGCATCGTCATATTCGAAATCGGTTATCGATCCTTTTGCCGGGTCCATCATTGCCAAGGGGGAGGCGATTGAGGTGCGGTTGCCGAGCGGATCATACTCAAAATGCGTGATGCCGCCAAGCGGGTTGGTGACGTCGCTCGCGCGTCCGGCAGGGTCGTAAGTCGTGGTGCTTTTGGCGCCGACGGGGTTGGTGGTTTGGACGAGGAGGCCGCGGAGGTCGTAATCACAGGTGGTGGTTTCCCCGTTGGGGCCGGAGACTGAGGTGAGTTTGCCGTCGGCGTTGTAGATGTAGTCGGTGCTGTTGCCATTCGGGTCAATGGTGTATTCCACGTTTCCGGCATCATCATAAGAGGTCGTGCTGGTCTGCGCGAGAGCGCTTCCGTCCCCTACGATTGTCTTGATCAATTGCCGGCGATTGTTGTAGGTAAACGTGGTCGTGATGCCGGCACGGTCGGTTTTTTTAATGATATTGCCGATGGAATCAAAGTAGGTGTTTTCCTTGCCGCCGCCGGGATAGGTGGCGGTCATTTGCGTGGGGATGCCGGTGGCGGGCGTGTAGGCATAGGTGACATACTGGCCGGCGGCATAGGCCGCGGGGTGGTATTTCGTCAGCCGTCCGTAGGTGTCGTAGGCATCAAAGGTGTCGGTGATGTTGTTGGAATCGTCGCCGCTGGTGTAGCGTTTGGTGAAGGACTTGACAAGGTGGATGCCGGGGTAATAAGTGATCCTTGTCAGTGCGCTGCCATAATTGCCGTATAAAAAAGGTGCGTTGCTGTTGTCGTCGGTGGAGGAGGCCATGGCCATGTGGCCTTGGTTATCGGTTACTCGAATGCATTCGTGATTTTGATCATAATCGTAGCATGTGGTTTCCCTGGAATATTCGGGGCTTCCCGTGAGGTATGAAATATTTCGGGCCGGGGTCGTTGTGGAAATCAAGCGGTCCACGCCGTCGTAAGCCCAGTCGGTTTGCTCGCCGTTTTCGTCAATGTAGGATATTTTGCGGCCTTTGGAGTCGAAATAGTAAAGCGAGGCATTGCCATAAGGGTCGCCGTAGCGGGCGACGCCGGGGGCGTAGTCGTAAGTCCAGACGCGCTCTGTGCCGTCCATGTTGCATTGGGTGATGTCGCCCATGTTGCATTGCGCTGTTACACGATCGTAATCGTCATACGTGGAGCTAACGGTGATGCGCCCGAACGGATCGGTGATTTTGGTGATGCGGTGTTTGGCGTCCCAATAATAATGGGTGTCGTTGTTTTCGGGGTCCGTATAGGTGAAGGCGCCGTTGGCGTTATCGGAAGCGGAATATTTGACGGTGCGACTGGCGCTGTCCGCGACTTGGTTAAGGGTGGTGCCGGAGTTGGAGAATGTAAGGTAGCGTCCGTAGGCGTCAGTGACTTTGGTGAGGCGTTGTGTGTCGTCGTTCCAGCTTGAGGGGTTGCCAGTATAATCGGCTTTGAGGACGCGAGCAGTTTGGCCGGAGGTTCGCCTGTCAGTGATGCTGGTGAAGCGTCCGTCTTTTTCGCGGAAGATGATTTCGAGGCCTTTGCGGAACTGGAGCACGTGGTTGGTGCCGTTTTTGGCGAGCGTGGCGGCAACGCCCGGCGAGGGCGCGAAGGAATCGTCGGGGAGTTTTGTGAATTCGAGAGAGCGGTCGCCCATGGTCACGACGGCGCGTTTGTTTATCAACTGTGTGCCGGCCCAGTTTGCGACGAGGGCAGGGACAACCCAGTTGCGGATGTCGGCGGTTTCCGATGTATCAATCATGTTGTAGATTGCCCTTGTGGCGATCATCATGGGGGCGACTTCGGCGAGTGAGGCGCGGTAGATGTCGATGGTGTTGGAATGCTGGAAGGTCAGGCGAATGTTATAGGAGTGTGTCCAGCCTTTGCCGAGGCCGGTCGGGTCGGCGCGGCGCAGGGATGAGGAATAATATCGGGTAAACGCAAGGCCGAAGGGCGCGGCGCCGCCGAGGGTAAGGTCGGTGGCAGCGATGGTGAGGGCGCCGCTGGCGAGGTCAACAGGGTCGCCGGCGGTCGACGATGGAATTGAGGCAAGGTTACTTGAGAGGTTGATCGGTTCGTAATTTGTCCAAGTCGCTCCGGTGACATAGAGGGAATGGTTGGATGTGTTTTGGAATAAGAGGTCGTTGGCAATTGCGAATGCGCCGCCGCTGGTCGTTCCGAGCGCGCCGGTGATGCCCATGAGCGAGACCCTGTTCGTGATAGGAGAGCCATCCCCCAGTGTTGTTTCCGTCCTGAAGGTCATGTAACCGATGCCGCTGTAGTTTTGATATTTTTGATTATACGTGGCTGGCAGTAAGACGAAAGATTTGGCCAGGGTGAAGGTTGGGTCGACGCAAGTGCCACTCATATAGGCATCGACCTCGGCCAAGGTTGGTGTGCCGGCATATCCGCCCGAAGTGGTTGTCAACTGGCTGCGCAGGCTGGTCCATTCGGCTGGTGTGCGCGCCATGTGGATAGGCACATTGCCATCCACGTAACTTTGCAACAACTTCACAGTGGAAACCGCTTTGTCCAAATAAGTATTGTTGGGGTCGGCGTCATTTACAATCGCCTGTTCGATGACATTGTGCTCCAGCATGCTTCCCCAATACGTGTATGCCAGAAACGCTCGATCCCGGTTGTCGTTGGCCTGCGCGTCACTGATACCGAAATCTTTGCTGGCTGTTACAGTCCGTATGACTGGCAAATCCACAAAGGGGGCGTCATTTTTCCCCACAATGCCGGCAAAGTGAAGCACACGAATGCGCACAGGGTTAACGGTCGAGGCGACTTCATTGAGGGCGTTGAGTTGGTTGAGATATTGCAGACCGATGGTGTTGAGGGTTTCTCTCGTAATTCTGAAATCCGCAGGCAAAATGCCGCTGTCTGCCATATCCGCTTGTATGCGCATGCGCTCGCGCAGACGTCCGAGGCAGTCGCCGAAACCGTAAGTTATGACATGAATGCCGCGACGCGCTATCGGCGCAGGATTGGTCAGGGGAGGATCTTCCGGATCCTCGGTTGTTGTATAGATGAATTTTAACTTCACGGCGGCCGTGGAGATGTAGTTGGTGCTGGATTCTATCGCATCCGTAATTGGGTTGTCTTCCAGATAGAGTTGAGCAAGGCTGCCTGAGAACGCAATGCAGAGTCTGCGCCCGCGTAACAATGCCGTGGGGTATTCCCTGACGAAACCGCCGCCGTTGGCATCGGTGTTTCCAATCCAGATGCGCAGGCGCACTTTATATTCGTCGCCGATATCCTCCCACTCTTCGGGAGAGCCGTTAGTAAATGCTATATTAGTATCATAGGCGCCATCGGCGTTTCTTTCGCTTAGCATGCGCGCCCCCATGAGGGCCATGCCGGAATCCATGTGCCAGTCATAACTGCCAAGCACGGTGCGCACGAGGTCCGTGGTTTGCTTGGAAAGCCTGGAACGCACGGCAGTCTTGGCTCCCGTGTTGTCCTTGAACACCTTGGGATCACCCGAATAGGACACCGCCCCCAGTATATCCGACCATTTGTAAGTCAGCGTCGCGAAGTTTTCCCACGCTCGCTTGGGTGTGTATTCAACATCATCGGGATTGGTGTTTTGGGAGTATATTTTGAATGACACATCAAAGTCCCCCAAGATGCCTCCAACCGCGTCTCGAACTCGGACAAACATGTGCGGAACACGCACATAACCCGCATTTGGGTATGACACAACAATAGGCGTGCTCTCATCATAATCATCCGTGATTGGGACATAACTACAGCCTGAGCTGGCCAGATAATCAGCCACTCTGTCAGGGGCCACGCCAAGCCAGTTGGCCGCGTTGACACCGCCGTTGCCGCCGGTCGGATAATAGGCTTGGGCGAACACATAACTCGCGTTGAAGCCGCTCGCCCGCAAAAGGGCTACAGCGAGGGCCGACGTGTCAAAGCTGTTGCCTGTGCGTTCAATCGCAGTCAAGCGTGCGCCACGCATGAGGCCATTATAGGGTTCAAAGCGAATGTAGTTTTTCACCCAGACAAGTATGCGTCCCATGTCATAATCCAGCGCGGCGGCGATAGACTTGATTTCAGGCGCATCCTGATCCAAGGGTTCCAAGCCCAAAGGCGTAGAAATTGGTGCTTGGTTGGACTGAGGCGTCCCCTTCCTCCCGATAAAGTCTTTTGGGTTTTTCAGGGATAATCCGCCTGATGTCTGTCCTGCAACCATGGCCATGATTGCGGAGTTTCCGCCCATGTGCATGGTAAACGAATTGAAGGCTGCGACAGGGTCGGACGAGATAGCGGCTTTGGAGTCGGCGTGTTCCCACTGGCCCGGACAAATGGTTGCGGGAAAAAGGATGGCGCACGCAAGAATGGTTGCGCAATGGGTGGCCTTTGTGGCAATGCCAGTCAGTCGAAAGTTTTGGGTATGTATCATAATGTTTAATAATGTTTAATAAAATATGAGATTATTGGCTTATGATATTGCCTTCCTCATCCAGATAATAAGTGCGTTCAGGACTGCTTTTAAGCTGGCTGTTTTTGTCGTATTCGTAGGGCGGTTGCTGGGCCTGCGCTTTCAGGTTTTGTATTCGCGGGTCGTCGTCATTGGTTGCATTGGGATCGAGGCCAAGGTAGGATTTCATCAATTCGGGAATGCCATTACTGTCCTTCTTCATGCCGTAGGGAAGGCCGGTGGTTGGATCGATTTCATTCAGCGAATTTCCGACGGTTATGACCACGTTGTCTGTGAATGCCCCGAACCATTCCTTGCCATCCTGGACCATGCGCCATTGGAAATTATAACTCGTTGGAACGGCGGGCGCGGTGACGGTGAAGGTGAAAGTTTTTTGCTGGCCGGGCTGCACAGGCGTGTCACCGACGCTTACGCGCCCCACTCCCCAGGTCATGTTGTCCTGCGGATTCTGGCTGCCAAGACTGTAGGGATATGAAGTATTATTATCCCAAACAGTGCTTCCAGTGTTTTTCATGGTCACGGAAATCGTGCTGGTCTGTCCCGGCGTCATGGCTGTTGGGATGCTCTGGGAGACAAAGGCGGCGTTGTTGACGGGAGAGGGCGGGGGCGGAGGGGGAGAAGGTGGAGCGACAACAATGCTGACACTGGGCGTGACTTCGCCAAACCACTGATACTGTTCCTGGACCATTTGCCATTGGAACGCGTAGGTTCCAGGCGTGGTTGGGGCGGTTATGTTGAAGGTGAAGGTATGCTCCTGATTTAGGGCGACCTTTGTGTTGACATCAACCCTGGCCGTGTTGCTTCCGGTGGCTCCTTTTTCAAGGGACAATCCCCAGTTGTTGGCGTTTTTCGTGCCAAGTCTGTGGGGCTTGGGATTACTGGTGCCATCCCATGCCGGATCACCCGACCAAGTGAGGCTTCCTATATTCCTCATGGTCACGGAAACCGTAGCTGTCTGGCCCGGCGTCATGGTTGTCGGGACGTTCTGGGAGACAAAGGCGGCATCGTTGGCGGCGGCGGCGCCAGGCGTGGTGGTTCCGCTGCAATCGTTAATGTATACTGTTTCGTATTCATACCATGTGATGCAGTCTTGATTAGTGACGTAAATGTGTTGTTCCCCAACATTGGCGAAGTATCCTTGCGGCTGGCAATCCGTGTGTGGGATCGCGATTTCCTCATAATGGCCATTGCATTCCGGGTTCACTAGACCGTCGCCACCGTCACCGCCACTGTCACTGCCGCCGCCGCCGCCAATGTCGCCTTCATCCCAGCATTCCGTTTCAATATGACAGATGGGCACGCACACCCATTCATAAACAGGCACTAGCATTGTTCCCGTAAGCGTCTCGCATACATATTGCTCATTTACGACATGCCAGACGTTATACTCATATTCTTCCGGTTCATAACCAATCAAAACATTCTTGCAATCCTCGCCATCACACACCTGATAGCTGTTACAATTCTGTATTGCAAATGCTTTGGGCGCGAACATCAGTGGCAGTGCAATCAAAATCGCGAAGAAAAAATACTGCGAAAATATGCGGCGCTTCGTGGTCATAAATAACAACAGGGAAGGTTTGGCTTGGTGTTTTTTGGATTCAGGCGTGACGCCAGGCGCGTGCATGCCTTGTCTTATCTTATGGAAATTTTCTTGGAATTCGGATCAATGATCGCCGCCAGAACCCTCGTCTTTTCAATTTTTCCGTCAGGGAATGCGACATCAATGTAGATATAAGCTCCGCCCGCCTTTTCCGTGGAATGTGACGTCACTTTTATCGTCCATTCCCCTGGCGCCTTCCGGGGTTCAATCGCCGCGGTGAAATTGGCGCTGGTGGAATAAACCGCCACCGGCCTCGCCCCGGTGTTTTTCACGTCGCGGAAAAGCAATTCCCTCGTGCCGGATTCCGCGCCAACCTGCCAGCCCGCGCTGCTGGGGTCTATCTGGAAGTCGTCATTTGCGGCGACATTCACCATGAGCGTGGTCACGGGGGTTTCCTGGTCGGTGGTATGCACGGTAATCTTGTATGCCATGGCGTTGCCTCCAATTCCTTTTTGATATTGGAGGTTCAAAACCCCGCCTTCGCCCGGCTTGTATTCGCCGTTTACCGGGTCAAACTTAAGGCATGAGCACGAAACTTCCACGGACATGATTGCCACGGAATCCGTCCCTGTGTTTTTGAAGGGGAAAGCTATCGTCGTGGAATCCTGATCTGCGGCCATGCTGATTGTGATTTCACTCTTCTCCCATTTTAATCCGGCGGGCATCCGGCACGGGAGAAGCAACATGGAGGCGATGACAAGCGCGCAGGCGCCGAATTTTGCATGGAATGTGAGGGTCATGGTTCTTATGTCAGTTGGCTGGTGTGGAAAAAACACGGTTCATTGATCCATCCGGCACGGTGTTGCCAGTGTGGGGAGAAATTGGAGGCATGCCGGCATGGGTTGCTAGCGGCCGGCGGGCTTCGTGTATTCGGCCTTAATGGGGCCTTTATAAATAACTGTTCCTGATTTTGTGGTGATTCGGAACCAATACCAATACTCGGCATTGGGATCCTTCAATGTATTCTTGTATTGCGACTTCCCCTCCAGACTTGTCACCACCTCGGTGCTGCCGCCCTTGAACGGCTGCGTCACGGGGCGTTTGTTGCGAACTATCTGTATTGCCTTGTATTCATCGTCTGGAAAATTCCACTTGAGCGTGGCGATATCATCAGTCCGCATGATGCTCACTTGATAGGCATCCTCAGGATGGATATAGTGATCCGACCCGGCCTTGTCAGGCCCCACTCTGGCCGGCCCTATGAACTGATTTTTATCGCCTGCCACCACCAACTGCACCCAATACCACTGTGCGTTTTCATCCGGCAGGCAATCCTTGTAGCTGGTCGCGTCAGGGTTCAGCTCGGCCATCTTCCTCCTTATGTCCAATAATCCCGTTGAGCTTCTTATGATGTTTATTCGCGTGAATTTGCCGACGGACGGATTGATATGCCAGGTTAGATTAACATATTGACCGTCCCTGATGGCGTCCAGGGAACCGTTTCCCGCAAGGGCTGCGGCATCAGTGGCGGCGGCCGCCGCGCGCGCCTTCCCCTTCTTGTTCATCGCGGAATTTTTCGAGCAGGAAGACACGAGTGTCATGCCGGCCAGAATAATGGTGAGGATGTATATCAGTTTGGCGATTGTTTTCATGGTGAATAATAAAGGCTGAGGGTTAAGGTTAAGGTTGGGTTGGGATTGGCGCTGATTGCCGGACTGTCGCTTCGCACGGTGGTGTTGGTCATTGGTTTATGTCATCCAGTTTGGCGATAATCTGGCGGGGAGCCGACAAAACCACGCAGTCATACCAGGCGTCAAAAAGGCTGTTTGTCCTCACCCTGCGCAGATACTGCAAATCCACTGACCCGATCATCAGGACATATTTTCCCGCGGCATAAGGGTGCGGCACAATCGCGGCAAAGGCGTTGTTTCCCGTCAGTGCGCCATTCTTATACATAACGGAATCGGGAGTCATTTTTATCGCGAGGTTCGGCTGCAATTTTTGCCAGACGCTGTTGCTTGCGGGGTTGCCAATGAGAACAAGGGTGTTGTTGTTAATGTCGTCCTGCGTCACCTCATCATCCTTCTTGAGCGCGCACTCCGCGCCGTGGAAATATTTTGAATAATTGCTTTTCAGGGATTGCGCGGTGCTTTGCATGCTTCTCCGGTCGTTTCCAAACGAATGGGTTCCCTCGACAACGAGTATCGGCGTGGTGAAAGCCTCGGAAATGGGGCCGGCATAGCCTGCCTTTGCCGCAATGCCGGAACGCAGGTCGTCAGGGTGCTCGTTCCTGCACGGCGCCACCCAGTAAAAAACCATGTCCATGCGGGTTGTTCCCACTGGGCGCCTGCCAAGATGCTGGACGACATCGCCCCTGCTTGCCTTCGCGCGCTCAAGGAACTGGGTTGAGAGTTCCATCGGCCCGTGTCCGGGAGCGGCGTTGTTGTCGTGCATCACGAATATCTTCAAATTCCGGTCATCAAGCACATAGCGGCTTGGATTGATATTGTCATACCATTTCGCCAGTGATGGTATCTCCACGTTGGACAGTTTCTGGTCAAACACGGCCCGGTCGTAGACAATGGCGGCAAACCGGTAGGGATACTCCGAAACCAAGCGTCCGGCATGGTAGCCGGCGCCGCAGGAACCATACACGCTGATCCGGCGCTTGTCGATGTTGTAGTCTTTTTCAACCGCCTGTATCGCTTCGTCAATGTGCTTCGAATCATAAGTATTGCCTTCCGGGGCGCTTTTGTAGCCGGGCCACAACACGCCAAAGCCGTGTTTTTCGGCATACGCCGCCCAACGGCGCGCCTCCTGAAGGTTCGCCATGGCCGGGCCACCGATGAATGGACGCGCTTTCGCGGCAATCCCCGCCGACACCATCACCAGCAAGGGCAACGGAGCATCCGGCTGATAACTTGATGGAACAAAGACACGGTAGTATTGCGGCGAGTTGTCGGTGCTGGACGCAAAACCCCTGATATGAAGGCCCGGCTGGTCTTTCGCGAAATTCTCCACGCCAGCCTCAAGGCTGCGTTCCATGCCGGCGAGGCTGCTGAGCGTATAGGCGAGCTTCCCCTGCCATTTTTTGGCATAGGAATCATAATTATCCTTTAATAACATAATCCGCGCCCGGCGCGCTTGCGCCTCAATGTTGAGTTTCGCCTGGGGCGTTGTGTCATGCCGCACCACCTTGTCCAGCATGGCTTCAAATATGTCGGCGGGATTTCCCACGACAAAGAATTCCGAGGCGCTTTCATCCCGCGTCCGGTATATGGCCTCGTATACACCAGGGGCCAAATCCGGGGTTTCCTCGCCGAGGCGGCGGCCCAGTTGCGCGGATTCTTTTCTAAAAATGATGCTATCCGTGGATATGTCGCGCACCGCAAAGGAAACTGGAAAATCGCCCTTGTGCGAATACCACTCCAATTTAGGGGTGCCCGCGCCGTCCCTGGGCATATAAAGAAGTTTTTTCAGAAGTCCGCCCTGCCGTTGCCATGCGGCCAGCAAATCACGCGAGTGATCCGTTATCACGGACATTTGCATCCAGGGCGCGCCGCTGGAAGAGTATTGCTTCACGCTCAGTATGTTTTCACCCGGGTTCAGGGCCACCGTGAAACACCCGACTCCTCCCGCGGTAAGAATGTTGTTGGTATTGATGCGGCCCACCGCATTTCCGTTATGAAACACCGCCACATCGGAGTCGGCGTGTATCTCCAGTGTGACGGACTGATGTTTTTTCAAGGTTACCTTGAACGCGGTTTGCGTCGCCTGGCGTCTGCCCCATGATATTCCGTCTAGAAATGCGTCCGCATTGTTTTTAGTTAAGACTCTTGTTTTGGAGTTTTCCAATAATTTCCCAGAATTTTTGATGTGTATTTGATTATTTGCCTGATCCATCCTGAACAAGGATGTCATGGCATCACCTCCTCCCGCCCATGAGCCTATGTAGAGAAATGAGGTGACGGGATTAACTTTTTTGGCGAGTTTTACTTCGGGGATAAAAACGAGTTTGCCGTCCAGCTTCACGGTTGACACTGATTCGTCCGCGATAACAGATATCGGAAACAGTGCAATCAAGGCAAACAGGCAGGAAAAAGCGCGGAACGCGCGGATGTTGGTGCGGCGTGTCATCATGGTTTTGAAGAAGGTTTTCAGAGAGAGCTGAGGTCGGAGGGTTGGGAGGCGGGCAGGCAATTCATGGAATTTTTTTCGGAAGATAAGGATGCATTAGGTCACGTCTTATAAAATTTGGCGTGAATAATGGTGGCAGGCTGTTTTTTCGCAGCAAACGCTCCCGATTAAAAATCAATTTAAGTGAATTTAAGTGAAGGCGGTTTTATGTCCGCCGGCGCAAAAGGGGGACTCGCGAGGCGCCGAGTTTCTGGCGCGCATGGGTGACGTGCTGACGAACGACTTCATGCGAAATGCCGAGATGATCAGCGATGGTTTTGTAAGAATAGCCGTGCGCCAGCTCGCGACAGATTTCGCGCTCGCGTGGCGTGAGGCGACTTTCGTCAGCGGTTGCGGAATGCGGAGACAGGAGGGTTTTTGCCAGAAGCGCGGAAATGATGCGGTGCTGATAATCCGCTTGCAGTCCAGAGGGGAGAAGCGCGACGAGACGCAATTTTTTCACGTTAATCGCGAGTGGCAGCGGATAGACGACCGGTTTCAGTGGATGCCGGTTTTTAGCGTATTGAAGATGTGTGTTGTCAGCGAGAATTTGTCCCGAAAAATCCTCAATCCATGCGGGGCATGGGAAGAGGTTGAGGAGTTCGGAAAATTGCGCTGGGTGGATTGCGCGTTTTTGGACGGGCATGGCAAAAGGTCGCGCGCCTTTGCCGATGCCGGACTTCTTTCTCTTCCCAAGGTCTTGTAACGTGCCAACAAAAAGGACGTGTCAGTGTCACGTCCAGTGCTGGCACGAGCAAGCGCCATGGAAGAACGCCACCAACACGCCCCAGCGGGACGTGTTCGGTGACACTGTCTTCCGAATGCTAATTTGCTCGATTTGCACTGACAGCAGCCGAAGCTACGCGAAATAGGTGTTAAGGTTGTGTGGTGGTGGTTCCGAGTTGGTGGAGAGGTTTTGCGCGGTGAATGCGCAGTAAATGAGAAGTAAAATCCTCGATTGTGTCAGTGGCCGCTTTTCCCAAGTTTCGCAAGCCAGAAGCCAGAAGGCGGCGAAAACAGGGGGGGAGGCGATTTGATGTGATGGCAGGGTCTTTGGCCCTCCAAACCGGCTTCTCTTACAATTACGTCGAAATTGTGCCGTCCGAACCTGATTGCCAACCATCCGTGTCGCACACGGATTTCATGGTTCAAGCAACTTGCCCGCCACCTTGTCTTGCAAGAACCGTTCGACGGCACTGCGCATGGGGCGGGCGCCGAGGGTTCGGTGGAAACCCGCGCGCACTATTGCTTCCACGTCGTCTGGCGTGGTTTTTATGTCATGGCCGAGGTTGCGCAAGCGCGCGAGTTCGCTTGTAATCATTGCCTCGCCAATCTCGCGTTGCCCGGCGTTGGGGAGGCGCGCGAATACTAGCGTTTCCGTCATGCGGCCAACCAG
>Ga0123354_10014700_pt1 | contig 12195 bp, 9 predicted proteins | sample TergutLab28metaG_2_FD_97872 | JGI IMG/M metagenome (GOLD analysis project Ga0123354, IMG submission 97872) | Labiotermes labralis P4 segment gut microbial communities from Petit-Saut dam, French Guiana - Lab288 P4 | ecosystem: Host-associated > Arthropoda: Insects > Digestive system > Gut ... | reverse complement strand
TAGTAATTAACCAACTTAATGCACAAATTCTTGTTTTATAATAAGTTTATTATATGCCTCTACATGTTTCGAGCACTATGTGCTCATCATCAGGAGGTCAAAATTTGTATTATACAGCATCTGGTATCGTCACATTAGGGTCAGATGTCAACTGTAATAACGACATCAACGCAGAAATCCAAAAACGTATCCTAGCCGCAAACAGGTGTTTTCACGGATTGAGAAAGCATCTGAGGTCCCACTTGACCTCAAAAAACACTAAAATATTGATGTATAAAGTACTCATTAGACCTGTACTTACATATGCCTCCGAAACATGGACTCTTATGTTTTGGAGGCATATGTATATACAGGTCTAATGAGTACTTTATACATCAATATTTTAGTGTTTTTTGAGGTCAAGTGGAACCTCAGATGCTTTCTCAATCCGTGAAAACACCTGTTTGCGGCTAGGATACTTTTTTGGATTTCTGCGTTGATGTCATTACTACAGTTGACGTCTGACCCTAATGTGACGATAACAGATGCTGTATAATACAATTTTGACCTTCTGATGATGAGCACATAGTGCTCGAAACATGTAGAGGAATATAATAAACTTATTTTAAAACAAGAATTTGTGCATTAAGTTGGTTAATTACTAAGATTATACTGAGATGAACGGTCAGCAAAACATTAAAATCAAAGAAAGTACTCTACATAGACTGGTTCCTTAGACACTGCGTGTTCTGGCTGATGTTCTACAGCAAAATGTCAAATACATTGCCTGTCCTGCAGTGTTGCTATATCGCTCCCCTCTGTATACATTCTAGCTGGTCTGGAAATTCGCATATGTAATGGAAGCACAACTGATTAGTTCTGTGATCAATGCCATTTCATTCGAGATCAGGTCTGCATTGAAAGTACCGACTGAAAAGGTTAGGCAAAGGCAAACCTATGGATCAGAGCAGGCTAACAACGGAACTGAAATTGCAATCTTGTGGTCTTCATTTGGCTGGCTTATATGGATCGACCCTAAGGGGAATATTTTATTACCAGGGCAAAGGTGAAGTTTTGTTTGTTGTACCACATGGCTTACGTGGAGGTAGAAGTGCAGCTGCCAACTTCCTTGACCTAAGAACGAGCGTAGTCACTATGTCGAAGACAAATCTCAGCTTCTATTTCATGACTAATGTTTAATTTCCTTTATTCAGTAAATTATACTCTCTATATGTACGCATATATATATAGAGTATATATATATATAATTATACTCTCTATAGGTATATACATATAAAATCGCCGAGGGCACTACACACACGTCCACTCAAGGCCGGCTAACTCATGACTAATTGAAAGTGGCGTGATGTGGCTAGTGTCAAAATAAAGCTTAAAGTCCCAGCTACACAGCACCACCGTCGCAAGCGTCCTGCGCCGGCTCATTGACGCGCTGTTTCAAATGTTCTGTATCTTTTTGGACTGGCCTTGTATAGAGAGTATAATTATATATATATAATGTCCTTGTGACCTGAATATTGCCCTTTGTCTATTGTTATCGAAAATAGTTGATAATATCTATGCTTGCAGTGATACGGTGCAGTGGCGCGTCAATTTGATATGGCGGCACATCATATAATGGGCACATTGCTAGTAAGAAAATAATTATAATGAATAGAGACAACACCATGAGACTTTAAGTGTGGATCCAAATAAATACAATTATTACAATTACGACAAGTTACTTAAAAAAACAATATAGTGCTATTCGATATGTATAATTTGGCTAATTACAGACACTGAATTGTTACGGTGTAATATTGACAGTAAGAATGTGAAGCAACAAACAAATGTGTTCCCACAACAAAACCAACGAGATGCACCAATTTCTCAACTCCACTTCTTGAATAGAACCCTACATGTTTCAGACAGTTTCTCTGTCCTTCATCAGGAGTCCAACACTGTACATACAGCAATAGGTAGATGTCATACAGGTTTTGCTGACTGCTCGCTAGCGGGATCCTGATCCAGCTAGTGAGCAGTCAGCATAGCCTGTCTGACATATGTCTATTGCTGTGTATACAGTGCTAGACTCCTGATGACGGACAGAGAAACTGCCCGAAACATGTAGGGTTCTATTCAAGAAGTGGATTTGAGAAATTGGTGCATCTCGTTGGTTTTGTTGTGAGAATGTATCACGATGCACGGTCCTCTGAATGTCAAAAATATGTCTTTAAATAGCCTACCTTATAACTAAGGACAAAGTAGCAAATGTCTAGGGTATCGTAAATAAAGCAAACAGGTTATGGAGTATGTGAATTTTATTGAACGTTGCCTTGTATGGTTTATTTAATGATGCTAATACAGTACCGAATGTTATGATTTGTGAGTAATAAACTGGAAAGGATATGAAAGGCATATTTGTAGGCCTAATTTAGGTTGTTACATTTGTATCCAAATGAAGGCACCGAAAATAACTACATAAGCCCCATTCAGGTTGACCAATGACAACCACCTCTACGAGTCAAAAGCGCTATCGCTTGACCCTACCTACTCACCTAGACAGGAACTAACGTCGTGTCATTTGTAATGCTTAATTATTTAAAGTAATGAACACACTCACTCACACTCATTCATCCGATCCGTTCTCTGTCCGCTACACATACCGGGTTTCGTAATTATTTTCAGAGATTATACCGGTATCAGGGCCGGAATGAGTGGATCCCTGTCACCACGGCATGGAACATCCTCAGGCTGCGGATGGAGGAGCGGCCTCCAGTATGGAGGGTAACTGCGAATATGCAGTCGCGGACAGCCGACAAGGGGTGGTTCTCAACCTTCGGGGTTGAGAGAGGTGTTGACAACTACTCACCATAATACTGATTTTGTTACGAAACATGAACACTTGCCTCGGACCAAGACTGTTACTTTGGTTTTGCCTAAGGAACGAAAAATGGACATGGGATTTGGTACGTGGAATGTTAGGAGCCAGTGTAGGGCAGGTTCACTTACAGTAGCAGCCGGGGAATTGTCAAGATATAAAATGGGTTTAATGGGGCGCAGGGAGTTAGGTGGGACACAGCGGGCACAGTAAGAATTTGGATTACAGTTTTTTCTATGGAAAAGGAAACGAAAATCAACAATTGAGAACAGGATTTTTGTACACCACAGAAGAGAATCAACACTTAAGAGAGCAGAGTTTGATAGGGATAGGGCGTCACATATAGTTCTGAGAGGTCGCTGGTGTAATACCATTGCTCTGAATGTGCATGCACAAAGTGAGGAGAAAAGTGGATTCAAAAGATAGTTTTTATGAGGAATTAGAACAGGATTTTTATCATTCCTTTAAGATTTTCATGCATAAGTGGGGAGAGAGAAAAATTACAAACTGACAATTGGGAACGAGAGTCTACATCAGGATTGTAATGATAATGGTGTTTGAATAGTAAACTTTGCCACGTCAAAAATCTAGTTGTTAAGAACACAATGTTCCCGCACCGAAACATTCGTAAGTATACTTGGACCTCTCTTGATGGGAAGACTCACAACCCGATTTATCACACATTGACAGACAGCAGATGGCTGTCGAGTGTACTGGATATACAAAGTTTCAGGGGGGTTGACTGTGATACTCATCACTATTTGGGGGTTGCAAATTTAGGGAAAGACTGGAAGTAAATAAAAAACCATCACAGACGTTTGATAGGAAATATTTAAACTCAGGAAGTTAAATGAGCTGAAGGTTAGGAAACAGTATCGGACTGAGATTTCAAACAGTTTTGCAGCTTTGGAGAACTTAAATTATGGCGAGAACATAACGAGTGCATGGGAGTACAAGGAAGAGAATATCAAAACCTCTGCTAAAGAGAGTCTAGGTCTGAACGAATTGAATTAGCATAAACCATGGCTTGATGAAGAATGTGTGGGCTTTTTAGATCAAAGGAAGCAGGCTAAAATGCAGTGGGTGCAGGATCCGAACCAAAGCAATGTAGATAATCTAAACAATGTAAGACGTGAAGCTAGCAGACATTTCAGGAACAAAAAGAAGAAATATCTTGAAGCTAAAAATGAAGAACTGGAAACTAACAGAAAGATAAAAAATATTAGGGACTTGTATAGGGGCATCTTTGACTTTAAGAACGGTTACCAGCCTAGAACTGATATAGTAAAGGATGAGAAGGGTGATTTGGTTGCTGACTCCCATAGAATTTTGACTAGGTTATAACCGTTCAGCTCTTTTCGGTAGATAAGCCCTTGATTTAAGGGATTCTAAGTGGCTTCGTCTGAGTATTCGAACCATTCTGGAAATAAAAAGAACGAATACCAAATTTCAAGTAAACTTGTCAATAAGTGGAAAACTATTCGATCTTTTAATAGTGAGATGTCCAGCACGATTGTACATGAGTTCTTGTACTTTATGCCCGTGGCACCGGAAACTTAAACAGTTCACGAATCGTGTTCACCCAAACTCTTGACTTCAATTCACATAGCCTAAATGGCTGCTGATCCTTGGCGTCCGTGCGCGGTAGCTGACCTCCCGTTCTTCTTTCTTTCCACTCTTTGAACTTTTCTTCACGTTTCCATATTCGCTGTCTGTTACCTTACTACTTTCTAATAGGTTCGAAAAGTTAAAACTTTACGTCCGCTTTCTTCATTGGCAACTAATCACTTCAATTTTACTCCCCGTGCTGTGGCCTGTTTGAACCCAATATGAACGTCTTAACAGATTTTTTAATGTGTCAACCCCATTTAAGACGAGTGCACCGGCTGTAATGTGGAGGAACTATTTCTCCCAGCTCTTGAATGTACATGGGGTTAATGATGTTAAGCACACACAAATACATACAGCACAATGACTAGTACCTGAGTCAAGTGCATTTGAGACTGAGTAGCTATTGAAAAGCTAATAAGTCACAAATCACCAGGTATTGATCAAATCCCAGCAAAATTGATTAAGGCAGGGGGTAGAACAATTCGCTATGAGATCCATAATCTTATTATTTGTATTTAGAATAAAGAGGAATTGCCTGAGGAGTGGAAGGATCGGTTATTTTAACTATCTATAAGAAGGGCGATAAAACAGATTGCAATAATTATAGAGGTAACTACGTACACAATTTTATGCAACATCCTGCTGTCAAGGTTAATTCCACATGCAGAGAAAATTATTGGGGATCATCAATGTGGATTTCGACGCAATACGTCAATTACCGATCGTATATCCTGCATTCGTCAAATACTTGAGAAAAAATGGGAATAAAACGAAGCGGTGCATCAGCTATTTATAGACTTCAAGAAAGCTTATGATTCAGTCAGAAGGGAGGTGTTGTATAATATTCTGATTGAGTTTGATATCCCCATGAAACTGGTAAGGGTAATAAAAATGTGTCTGACTGAAACCTATAGCAGTGTCCGGGTAGGCGAGAATTTGCCTGACAGGTTTCCTATTAGGAATGGTTTGAAACAAGGAAATGCTCTATCGTCATTGCTTTTCAGCTTTGCTTTGGAGTAGGCCATTAGGAGGGTTCAGGTAATCCAGAATGGTTTGAAATTAAATGGTAAACATCAGCTTCTGGTTTATGCTGATGTTAATATATTGGGAGGAAGCGTACATACTGTAAAGGAAAAGGCCGAAACTCTGATAGTGGCTACTAAGAAGAATGGACTAGAAGTAAATGCTGAGAAATCTAAGTAAATGTCATTTCTTTGGATAAGAATGCAGAACGAAGTCTCAATATGAAGACTGATAATAAATCCTTCGAAATGGTGGAAGAGATCAAATATTTGGCAACAACTTTAACAAATCAAAATTCTACTCAGAAAGAAATTAAGAGCAGATTGAAGTCAGGGAGTGCTTACTACAATTCGGTGCAGAATCTTTTGTCTTCCAGTTTGGTGTCCAAAAATTTAAAGATTAAGATGTACATAACTATAATTTTGTCTGTTGTTTTGTATGGGTGTGAAACTTGGCCGCTCACATTGAGGGAGGAACGTAGGCTGAGGGGGTTTGGGAATAGGGTGTTGAGGAAAATATGTGAGCCTAAGAAGGATGAGGTAACAGGGAATGGAGAAAACTACATAATGAGGAGCTGTATATTCTGTACTCCTCACCCAGTATTTTTCGGGTGATAAAATGGAGAATAATAAGATAGGCGGGTTGTGTAGCGCGTATTGGGAGGGGAGAGGCATGTACAGGGTTTTGGTGGGGAAATTTGGGAAAAAGAGACCACTTGGGAGACCGAGGGGTAGATGGGAGGATGATATTAAGATGGATCTTCAGGAAGTGGGATGTGGGGGTATGGACTGGACCGAGCCGGCACAGCATAGGGACAGGTGGCGGGCACTTGTGAATGCGGTAATCAACCATCGGGCAACATAAAATGGAGGGAATTCCTTGCCTAGCTGAAAACCGGTTAGCTTCACTAGATGGACTCTGCTCCATGGAGTAAGTAAATAATTTCAACTATCGGTGCATAATATTTATTTCCCATATAACTTAATCCTATGCCATTTATTGCTTTCCTTACATCCTCCTTTCATTTCAACATATGCTCTCTCTTTCTCTCTCTTCCGCCACCTACTTCTCTTTTATTTTCTTTATTTCATAGAATTATCTTCTGGCTGTACATGCTTCAAATACTTTCTCTTCGCATATTTATTTTCTTAACCCATGTCTATTTAGAGATAATAATTTGTTATAATTCAGTGGCGAGGTTAGATGCTTCTTGTTTAAAGTGTAAAAAGCAGTCAATCTTGTCCACACAACATATTTGTATGTTTCTTACGAGCTTCAGGACAAAGGAATTACTGTAAAAACAGTTGCTCTGTGTAAAGGAGAGGCAGTGTGTTTTCTGTGATGAGAAACTGAGCTTTCTTATATTATTTAACCTTTTAAGACCTACTGGTCACGTGATGCACCAACAGTTTAACATTCAACAACTGCACGCTCTGCCCACACAGTATTTATGTGTTTTGTATTTATCTGAGAACAAACAGCGACTTGTGCCACTTACACCATAAACTGAATGGTTTATATAACCGAGATGAAAAGTGTTTACAGCGCGGTACGGACTGGGTCTTTAAATAAAACAGTCTGCGCTTCGTCTGTAAAGGGTTAAACGAAGTTAATGGTTCAAGGGATAGTGAACATGTAATTTTAAATTTCCTTAAGTTCACAGTGAATGTGTAAGGACCCAGCAGTAAATTGATCTGTGACAACAGCTTAATTCAGAAGATCCGCTTATGTTGCCGGAGTGTTACGTATTTGCCTTATGCCTGCGTTATTGTAATTAATATAACGGTTATGTAATGAAAACATAAAGCAAATATTCGCTTCTACAGCCATTTCAAAGACAGAAAAAATGTATATGACCTTGAAATTGAAATAGTGCAGCTCATTTTTACCCAAACTTTGGTACGTACATTTTTGGTCTAGAAAAAAGCTTGAGGATTTGCATTTTAATTGATGGCTTATATTAGAATTTAAATGTGGTTAAACACGTTTTAATTAAACTAAAATTAGGGAAAGTCTGATTTAATGCACTGAAATGTAAGAATTTGACATTCAGTTAACCGCGCATCGTGACAAATTCTTATAATAAAACCAACTAGATGCACTCATTTCTCAAATTTATTTTTGGAATAAAACTCTACATGTTTCGGACAGTTCCTCTGTCCATCATCAGGAATTTTTCACTGCACACACACAGCAATGGTATATGTCACACAAATTTGTTGACAGCTGTCAGTAAACCTGTCAGCAAATATCTACAACAAATTCCCTTGTACCTTAAAAGAAATACTTAGTGAACAACGTCATAAAATTAAAGTTTGTTTTTGGAGAAAGTTTCTGCAGATCCACTGAAAACTCTTCACGCAGCTCTGGTTGAAGGCAATAGAATAAGGGATCCCCTTATATATAGCAACAGAATTCCTTTATCTTTAAAATCGCCGAGATTTTCTACAATTAATCAAGTAACTAACTCAAAGCAGCAGAGTCCTTATTGAGAAGCTTAACAGGTTCTCGGCAAGTCAAGAAATTCCCCTCATTTTATTGAACCCAAAAGTTCGTTACCGCATTCACATGAACCCTGCGATATATTCTACGACAAACCGAAAACAAAGAATTCCGTAAAATATTCAACTGGAAACGTTGTTAACACAGTCTCGCTTTATGATGTTGCATCTATTTCACTGTCATACTTTGTCACAGTGTACCTTATAATACGTCACGCCATATCAGACTCTCTGCAAGCTGTCTCTTCCGTAAGCATTTACTAGCAATCTGATTCATACACACCCGAGAAAGTAACACCATAAGACAAAGATTCTACATGGAAGAAGCTCAGGAGCCAACCCAAGACAATAGGGCTGTACGTGTAGAATTTACAGACTCATGGACACCTAAACTGTCATAATGTATTGAAGTTCTCGTATGGATAAATATGGATAAAGAAAATTTCACACACACGTTAATGCGCAGACGACAGTCAACGTAAAAGAACAGCACTATACTCAGGAACTTCACACAGTTATGGACACGTCAGTTGTCACACTGCTGTTGAGTTCACGCATCCAGCTGCTCACATGCTAGATAACATCGGAGAAAGAAGAAAATTCACAGTGATGGATGATTCATTCCGTCAGGCAAAACGATATTAAAAATGAAATATAGAAGAAGAATGAAGCCAAAATTTCAAAAAAAAAAAAAAAAAATTGGAAGGCTAAGCCTGCAACATAAAACTACATTCATTCAATCGTTCCGGCTGATAAGGAAATTTCCAGCCATATTGTTACAGCTATAATGTAAAGGCTCTACAGCGTATAAAGAATAAAAACAATTATCGACAATTACACATATGCAATTAAAATGTTAAATTGACTAGCAGTTAGGGTCATATACGTTCCTTTGTTTGTTTTTGGGGCGACAGCCCCCCCCATTGGGCCAGGGCCTCCTCATTCACGAGGTTTCTAGATCACACGCAACGACGTATCACAGTCTGTAGGATTCCTCTGGACGAGTGATCAGCTCGTCGCAGAGACCTCTACCTGACAACACACAACATTCACAACAAACATCCATGCGCCCGGTGGGTTTCGAACCCGTGATCTCAGAAGTTGAGAGGCCGCAGACTTAAGCCTTAGACCGCGCGGCCACGGGGACCGGCATTCTTTATTTTAACAGCTTCAATGCTTAAGTTGAGGTTAGCAATAACTAACTGCAAGGAACAGGGTTAGCTTCAGTCAGCTATTATTTGTTCTTAAAGTCCAAAATCCCCCGCCTTTCATAGAAATGCACATGTAATTTGATCACATTTCCTGTCATGAGGAGGTTAAATCCACCGCCCTCCTTCACAATCTGTTTACATAATATGCATTCTAATTCTGTACTCCCATTTCCTTCACGGCTGGGGGAAGGCCACCGTCACTTGCTCCACAAAGTTTCCAAATCTTTGTACACTAATCACGTCATCATTCGACGCTATATAATCATATCAGATCATGATCGTGTCGCTGACTTTATGTGTGTCAGTTGTACTTGAGGATGGCAAGTCAAAGCAGTGTAGAATTCACAAGCAATATTTACTCACTCCATGGAGCAGAGTCCTTCTTGAGAAGCTAACCGGTTTTCAACTATTCAAGAAATTCCCCGCATTTTATAGAACCCGAAGGTTCATTACCGCATTCACAAGTGCCCACCACCTGTCTCTATCCTGAGCCTGCTCGATCCAGTCCATACCCCCACATCCCACTTCCTGAAGATCCATCTTAATATCATCCTCCCATCTACCCCTCGGTCTCCCAAGTGGTCTCTTTCTTCGAGATTTCCCCACTAAAAGCCTGTACATGCCTCTCCCCTCCCAATACGCGCTACACAACCCGTCTATCTCATTCTTCTCCATTTTATTACCCGAAAAATACTGGGTGAGGAGTAGAGAAAATTCAGCTCCTCATTATGTAGTTTTCTCCATTCCCTCTTACCTCATCCCTCTTAGGCCCAAATATTCTCCTCAACACCCTATTCTCAAACACCCTCAGCCTACGTTCCTCCCTCAATGTGAGCGACCAAGTTTCACACCCATACAAAACAACAGGCAAAATTATGTATTTCTGTATATCTTAATCTTTAAATTACTGAATAGCAAACTGGAAGACAACAGATTCTGCACCGAATGACAGCAAGCATTCCCTGACTTCAGTCTGCTCTCAATTACTTCCTGAGTAGAATTTTGATTCGTTATGGCTGTTTCCAAATATTTGAACTGTAGAATTCACAAGGAAGTAACTTACTTAAAAGCGAGCTCACGAAATATTTAATGTAGAAAAAAAATTCACTTCTGAGTTTGATATAACTAGGCGTTCAGATAAAATGCCAAGGAATGTAACGTTCTGTCTGATATACCAGGTTCTATAGGAATCAAAATTTTTGGTACTTCCGAATTTCAGCTTTTAAAAAAACCATCAACAAATAAGATAAGGCGTTATTTGATGTTGGCCGCCTGAAGCAAACATATGATACGTTAATCACAGAGAACACTTTCAATGCAAATTTGAACGTCGAAAGAGAATCGCTGGTATCATATCCTGATATAAAAACACACTGAGTAATCAATTTCACAATTCACAAAAATAAAAAATGTTTTATTTGTTCAGTTTTTATTTATAAAAAAGGCCGTTTGTGGGAAGGGGTTATGTGGAAATTGATGCATGGTTTTCATTTCAGACTACCATAATAAACTAACATACATGACATAACTATCCATTTCGGTTTGACGCAACAACCTCAGTTACCCACTCAACGTGTAATTCAGCTCGCGAACTGGATGCACCGGGCCGCGAACAAATGGAGCACCATCACGAAGATAATGCAGCTTAGCCTTTCAAATAAACTGTATGGACCACAGTCCTGGATGAGAAGCTAAAACCTGCTTAGCGAAGAAATTCACCTCAATTTGTGGAACAGTAAGCTTATTACCTTGTTCAAATCAGTCTGCTAGTAACCTCTGTCCTAAGAGAAATACATCAAGTCCACATCCCCTTATACCCTTTGTTTAGGGATCAACTAACGTAAAAAAAACTTTCCATTCACTGTGAAGGTGAATTAGTTTTAACGGGACAATGCAGCGTGTTGAGGAATCAAGTCACTGGAATCCGAAGAATACTATTACTTTTAATTGATTCATTTCTGAAATTCTTGAAAGAAAATCAGAAATATTAAATTGTTTTCGGTAAATTATTTTTACTTTGACGATAATTTCGGGGGACGGCGGTAGCTCAGTGGTTAAGGTGCTGTGCTACAAATCGGAAGGTCGTTGGTTCGATCCCAGCCGGTGTCATTGGATTTTTCATTGATATAAAATCCTTCCGATCGCACTATGGCCCTGGGGTCGACTCAGCCTCTAACAGAAATGAGTACCAGGAATATTTCCTGGGGATAAAGGCGGCCGGTCTGTAAGGCTGACAACCTACCACCATCCTGTGTCGTTGTCACGAAATCAGGGAACCCTAATTTCCTGGAACACTTTGGGCCTGTTCAGGCTTGAATGGGACTGCTTAGACGATAATTTCGCAAGTAAACATAATTTTCAAGACAGAACACACACTGAACTGCACTGCGAGAAGCCATATTTACAACTAATGCAATCAAAATAAACTTCTCAACACTAACAAATGCAAGAGTACCAACATGAGAACAGATAGTCCTGCAAACGTAATTCAACAAATAGTCCTGCAAAAGTAATTCAACAAATAGTCCTGCAAAAGTAATTCAACAGATAGTCCTGCAAACGTAATACAACAGATAGTCCTACAAACGTAATTCAACAGACAGTCCTGCAAACGTAATTCAACGGATAGTCCTGCAAAAGTAATTCAACAGATTGTCCGCAAACGTAATTCAACATATAGTCCGCAAATGTAATTCAACAGATAGTCCTGCAAAGGTAATTCAACAGATAGTCCACAAACGTAATACAACAGATAGTCCTGAAAACGTAATTCAACAGGCAGTCCTGCAAACGTAATTCAACAGATAATCTTGCAAACGTAATTCAACAAATAGTCCTGCAAAAGTAATTCAACAAATAGTCCTGCAAACGTAATTCAACAGATAGTCCTACAAACGTAATACAACAGACAGTCCTGCAAACGTAATTCAACAGATAGTCTTGCGAAAGTAATTCAACAGATTGTCCGCAAACGTAATTCAACAGATAGTCC
>Ga0123354_10014699_pt1 | contig 12196 bp, 5 predicted proteins | sample TergutLab28metaG_2_FD_97872 | JGI IMG/M metagenome (GOLD analysis project Ga0123354, IMG submission 97872) | Labiotermes labralis P4 segment gut microbial communities from Petit-Saut dam, French Guiana - Lab288 P4 | ecosystem: Host-associated > Arthropoda: Insects > Digestive system > Gut ... | reverse complement strand
TGTGCTGCGCTGTAACATACGTCTTGTTCTCCTGAAGATGGGCATAATGATGCCCGAAACATGTTGAGAAATTGTTAAAAATAAACATCTAACTGTTGCATCTTGTTGGTTTTCTCTCTCACTTCACAGTTTACTTCTAGAATATTTTATCTCCTGTCATGATTACTTTTGCTCATGTGTTTATTCCAATAAAGGCCTTTAATTTCTTGTAATAATTATATCTACCATATCCTTTTCTAAATTATATGAACCTGGTTTTATCATAGTTATTTCTTTGCACAAACGTAATCCGGCATTGACACAGCCCCTCCTTGCTAATTCGTGCTCATTGCAAGGTCGGTCCTTGCTAGTCATGTAATCGTAGCGTGCACAGCAAGATTAATGGCATAGGAAATGCGAATGAGAATCATAACAATGGCCACTGGATTGCATACATATAAGTCATGAGTTCTGTAAGAGGTAGCTTACTAACGATGAATTGTGTGAAGCTCTGCGTCTTTGGCACTCAGAAAGAAGGGCTTAAGACGAAAATCATAAATAATTGAAAAATTCAAATGGTTCTTTGTATTAATTTGTTGTTATTATTTGTGCTTGGAGTTATAAGTCAAAATCTTTTAACTTCGACTGGATAAGGAGTAGCATTAAGACTGAATACCATTCCAAACAGAGACAAGACACCTGAATGTAACATTATCTCCGTCAATTAAATTTGACAATAATTTAAAGAAGCCCTTACAACAGAAAATTAATTCTTTGTAGAACTGTAAGATACATCTCATTTCTCCTAATTTAATTTGTGCTAAATTATTTTCACGTCATGAAATGCACCCCGTCGCTCCGAAACTAGTGCTGTTATCGTTGATGTAAATTTGTTATTTATAAAAAATTGTGTATATTTATATTTTAACGTGTAGAAATTTACATGAAACATTTTTCACTTAAAACAGCACATGCTTAAATACAGATTTCAGTGTTACACTGGACCCGTTTAACCTCAAATGCTAGATAATTACCTTTTTCCACTTCACGAAATTTCCACTGTTTTCAATCGACCCATAAATTACAACAGCTCTATATTTCTGTTCTAATAGGAATCGTTTTGAATCTTGTGTTATCGGGCATCCCGAATGTAATTTTTTTCCATTTTCCTTCATTATGTTCAGGTTAATGCGGGCATAGTATATACCTTAAAACAGACCATGAATCTCTTCTTCCAAATACAAATTTTTTCGATGTTATATTTCTTCTGTTGACCCAATTAGTAGCCTAGTAATCGCCTAACCTGTAGGAACAAATCAATTATTACTCTTAACAATCAATTTAATTTAAAGTACGGTAGACAAGAAAATTTGGGAATATTTATTTTCGAGGATTTTTTTAAGTGTGTCTGTTGAATACGTACCACAAATATATGTCCCAGCTAAAGATTGCTGACAGTGCTATTATAAATCATGTAGATGATTCAATTACGGCCCTATTATGGTAATTACGTTAAGAATGAACAGGTGTGGGATATGTACTTTGTATGGATGGGAGGGATAAAAGTACATAAAGTAGTCTAGTTTGAAATCGTGAAGAGAAAACTCAATCTGAGGATCTAAACTTAGACGGAAACATAAAGTTAGCCTGAATCTCAAACAATGAGGTTCTGAGGTTTTGAACTGAATTAAATTGGGTATAGTGAAACGTTGCCTACAGAGAAAAGATCATTTAGATTTTATAAAAGTAATTTCTTAAATAGCAGATTGGCTACAGGATTCCAAAAAGAAATCTCCTACGTGAAACACGTTTGCTGGTAATGTTAATCGTGTGAGCCTTCAACAGAGATTCCAATATTTTGACATACACAGAGGAAGGCTATACACATTTTTTACCGGGAAGGAATCCAATTAGAATAATTAGTATGGACTAAATACTTTGAAAATACTAACACAAGGAAGTTACAAAATCGATGTCAATTTCAGTTCTTTTATTTGCAGATTCTTGCCTAGAATAAAGTATGATCAAAGAATCTAGCAATTAGAAACGCTAACGGACTGTTTGTCTTTCGCCAGACGGATTATCTTTAAATATGTGGGATTTTGTGTCAACGGTAAGACAATTGACTGAGGAGAGCGACAGCTGAAGGAGATAATTGGTTATTTGGGGAATGTTGGAAGATAAATTCGTAGAAAATTTCCTTTGCCACTTTTTTAAGTTTATGAAATTTGCGTTAGATAACGCGTGGTTAGTACATATGAAAGTTCTGTGTACCAGCACGCTACAAGCGTTATTTCTGTTACACGATAAATGCTTTTCGACGTTATTGCATCACCGTCTTTGTTTATTAATCTATGATAAGGTTAATTCCACTTTTATGTTGTTTGTACTGTAAGGCTCAAAATCTTGTTTTATTGAACTATATGTACTTACAGCAGTGCACGGTTCTTTGTCTTTGTGTATTACGAGAGCGTACTCAGAGCAGTGCAAAGTTCGTTGATTTTTTTATAATATATTTATTCACAGTACTGCAACAAACAAAATCAGAAAACCTAACAGTACACTCAGTAGAGAGCTGGTTGGAACCATACATTAGATTAAGACACTGGTGATGATGATGATAGTAGTAGAGGTAGTAGTATTAGTAGTAGTAGTAGTAGTAGTAGTAACAACGCGGTAGCATCTAAATGCCTTTTTTCATATATAGACACAACATGGGCCAATCCCAGTACCCACGCGGTCTAAGGCGTGGATCTGTGACCACTCGTTTGCTAGAATTGTAAGTTCGAATCGCCCCGAGGTCATGAATATGTGTTGTGAGTGTTGGTGTTGTCAGCTGTATCTATGCGACTTGCCGATCTCTCGTTCTGAGGACTCATAGCTAGTACGATCGAGAAGCCTCGACAATGAGGAGGCCCCGGCCCATTCGGGCTGTCGAGCCATGGAAAAAAGACATAGCAAGCGTTGGGGGCTTGTACATGCAATAGTATTTACATTTACGTCTGACTGACTTTCTTTTGTATGGACACTTTCATGACCCGCGAAAACTTTAGCTCTGCGGAGATCAGTCTTCATGGCAGTGGTGAGCGACCTTGGGTGAGAGGGCCAATTCAAGAAAAAGAATTGCAGACCACATTGTTAGTAATATCCGTATTGTTTATATATATATATATATATATATATATATATCATTAAGGATAATACGCTGTCATCAATAGTGTCGGTATTGGGGTGGTAAAACTTATTTGAAATTAATTATAAAAATTTCAATTAATTGTACACTATTTGAAAATAACCTTCCCTCTTCTCTCTTTTGTGGCAAATACTGAGTTAAATGCCCTGAGTACACAAATAATTTTATTTGCTTTAATTTGTCCTTTTTCTTGCACGTACTTATTGATTTTTCACCCCTGTTCACGAAAAGAGAAAAGCATGAGTAAAGCAAAATTGCTACTAGTCACTAAAATGTTAATATCTTGAGTAATTTGAAAATTTTTAAAACAAAGACAGCTTTTAAACTTTCATTGTCGAGTCGATTTCTGTAAGAATTCTTCACAGTATTCGTCAGTGTGAATAAATATTCACAGATAGAAGTCTTCTAAAAAGGGCTAACATTTGTCGTGCATGTCTACTGCACCATATAAATTTATCAGGAGAAGAGAACTGCGTACAGTATTTCAGTCAGAGACCCTGAAGGAAAAAGATCCACTTGAGAGAATTAAAGTAGGTGGGGAATAATATTAAAATGGATTTTAGTGAAATATATTGCGAAATAGTGGCCAAAACTGAATTGGTGCAGGATAGGTTCGCTATGTGCTTTCACGAATAATGTGCTGAATACTGCTGTTCAAAAATATCGTGGGGTTCATTAACCAGAAATACTACAAACAATCTGTATAATCGCTGTAGTGTTATCCTCAACAGTCAACTCGCTGAAGACTGGGACAAAGCCAGCTTTATCTGTATGCGTAAAGACTATGATTTCAATTAACTTGTCAAAGGAAGGTACACAATTTATAAAAATTTTGTGGATATAATTGAGGTACACAAAACCCATGATACAGTGGCGTAACACTAATTTGTTATTGCTGTGAACTCAGTGGCGAATCACAGTCCGCATTTCAGGTGCAGCGGAGCGGTACGACGCCACATTGTTTACCTTTCCGGTATTAGTGTTTCTATTAGTGTTCCTATTAGTACAGCCTATGTTACGTTCCTACCAACAGATGCGCGTATGTCAAATGATTACACAATATTCTACAAGAGGAAGCTGGCTATTTGTTGGAATTTTAAGTTCGTACCAACATGAGAGCAGAATATGCGTCATGTATACTGCCGTCATGTATACTGCCGTCATGTATACTGCCGTTTTTCATTAAGCGGAATGTAATAAAGACTTACAACGTTGACAGCTGATTGTATTATTTAGTCACACATGCGCAGTACTGTGACAAAAAATGGCGCCAAGCCTTGAATAGAAATTTATTTTTATTATAGAGTATGAACATGGTGACGTCAGGAATCTTGGAGGTTGCTTATTAACGGCGAGAGTTCAAGCCCATACAATTCAAGAAACAAGGCCTAACTGACTCTGTTTAGAATTTGTTTATCTTCAGCTACCAGATCCAAGGTCACTGTAGTAAGGATATTTTGACAGTCGTTCTTCAGACCACTTAATTCTACGGCGTATGGAACCCTCACATTTCCTTACCTCTTTTCAACAGCATGGATATACCTCTTTAAATAATGCATCAAAGCCGGAAACTTTTGTGACATTTCATAGCATTTGTATTGTTTTCCGTGCGACCCTCAAGCTGATCACCGCTGTACGGCTGTCCGCGACAAGATGTACTTTCTCTGTCTGGAGACTGTTTAAGTTTAGTCTGGATGAAATAAATTTGAACTGGTTCTTTTTTTTTAGATTATTGATAGATTTCAAATCTGTAAAAAGAAGAATTTTCGACACACTAAGTTACACAGCTTCGAACTTTTTATGAACTGGAAAGACAGAAACTGCAAGAAGTTTTTGTCAGGATATCCGATCTTCAGGCTAAGTTCCTAAACAGGGACTGTCCAAATAACAGTACCATTGATGACTGCACAACCGCCATGTCCGATTAGGAATATTATGAAGATCCTTACTCGGTAAACTTCAGCTTTTTTTGTCTGTTTATTTTTACCTGCTTACACTAGATTCACTGCACTGCATTCCCACATAATGTACTTAAAACTACTGTACTCTTATACATAATTACGCTACTTTTGCTGCAACACATTACTGTACTCTACTATACTATACTATACTATACGTACTATACTATACTATATATACTACACTTATACTATACTGTATAATACCATAACTATACAATACTACACCTAAACCTACACCTAAAATATTTTACCATACTGCACAATACCGTACCATAACATAACATAACATACCATACTCTACCTACATCTATACTATAATATACCATGCATCCATACATACACCTATCCTATACTGTACTATAGCTACACCTACACTACGCTATACTGTAAATTCAGCTATACTATACTGTACTATACCTACTATACTATATTATACCATACCATAACATAACATGCTATACCTACTCCCATTTTATATTATACTATATTATAATGTACTGTACTCTACTGTACTATACTATACTATACTGCACCTACACCTACGCTGTTATACTGTATTATACCATACGTACACCTACACTTTGGGACAAGTTACATACGACATGGATGCTGGTACCAGTGGCTTTTTTCATCCTGTTGTTCTATTTTCTTCTGACATTATCTGAAGTGTTTCAGGTAGACAACACGGCTAGTCGCTAGCGAAGGTTATCACGTGGTTGTCATTACCAGTAATTTAGTCAACAGAATGGCTAGGCAACAGAGTGAGAATATGGGTAAGTACACTGGAGGTGACAGCATAACAGGCTGAGGAATGTTTGGAGACGGTAATCTATCATAACTCTTACTGTGTTCTCAACACAGCAGGATTTCTCCCGACCAGGAAATTATGGGTCCTGCTTTGCGCTTACCAAATATGGTCCATCATGTTTGGAGTCCTAGTAGGTCTGCTTCGTTAATCTTAACGTCAGACCATATATAGCGGACACAAGTCGTTACTGATATAATAAATTCTTCGAAGTTTTAACCAAGTTCAAATATTTTCCGAACATACCAAAGAATCAAAATTGCATTCAATTAGACGTTAATAGCGGAATAAATTATTGACATTTTACTGCCAATCAGCGCAGTACCTCTTTTCTTTCAGTGCATTATCTAAAAAAATGTGGGGACTAAATACACGATTGTGAAATTATTCCTTACTCTACATACAAACGGTAATTGACGTCTTACTGAAAGCAAGAACATAGACTGAATGTCTTAGGGAAGAGGGAGCTGAGGAGAATGTCTGGACTTACGAGAAGGAAAAGAATTAGGAAGTGTGGAAGACATTGCTTATAGAGGAGTTACATAAATTGTACTGTACTCGCCACTATAGAGCATTGAGTTTAGGAAACCAAGAAATATGGGATTTGCAAGACATTTAAAAGGTACGGAAGAATAAAAACATGAAAATTCTGTTCGAAACACCTGAAGGGAAAGGAGTGTCTGGGAAGACCTAAACGTATTACGGGATGATAATTTTAAAATGTTGATTTCAGTTGTGAATGTACACATTGGATCCACAGTGGGTTCAGAATACGATCCACTGACGGGGTCTTTTGAACAAAATCATAAATGTATATATTTCACGCAAAAAAAAATATATATTAGTATCCTCGAGTCAATGCATATAATAGGCCACGGCTGCTCCTTTAATTGTCCTTTAAAATTCATCACTTGCAATTATTTTCCTATTAAACGCTATAGAACGTACAGGGTAAAAAAGCTCCATCGAACAATCAAAGAATATATCAGTTTCAACATGGAACTGGTTAAACATCCGACAATTACAGTCCAAGAACAGGTCATAATAAGTGATAGTGCCACTGGTGCATCACTGCTCACCTAGTGGTGGCGGCCTTCTACTTGAAAAAGTCATTAAAAAGTGTCTTATTTATTGCTGGAAATCAATCCAACCAATAATCAGATTACGCCAGATAAACCATTCCGTAAAACCCCATTCCTTATCTCAATGCTCGAGTGCTTCCAATCTGAAGTAATCGGTCAAGGAAAAGTTCTTCTGGGATTAATAGTGTGAGGATGACTGAAGGAGTAGTTGCCATTTTCAACAATGGCTGTATTATTTGGAATATTTGTGAAACGAAAGGGAGGTAATTACCTCGTGCTCTTAAGGCAACCTAGAATGGCGAAAATATACGAGATTTCAAAAAGAAATAATATCGATAACAATAATTTTATCATTATAAATTGTTAACAAACATTCATGTATCAACTAGTCAACAATATATATGAACCTGGGGAGTGGCCGAAGAATATCACTGAAGTTACAATAACTCCCTTAAAGAAGAAACCAAAGCTACAACTTGTAGCGACCGTCGCACAATCAGCCTCATCGCACTTACAGCAAAGATGGTAGCGAGAATACTGTGAAGAAAATTGAAAGGGAAATAGAAGACGTACCTGAAGAAGATCAGTTTGGATTTAGAAGATGAAAAGGAAATAAGGATGCAATGGGGTTGTTGACAGTACTACAAGAACGAGCTTTGAACATAGACGAGGAATTATGTGCATGCTTCATAGACTTGCAGAAGGCATTTGACCGTGTAACCTGGGCCAAATTAATGAAGATCGTAAAGGGAACTGGTGTCAACTTGCGCAAAAAGTTTGATCAGCAAATAGTACATGAATCGTAGTACCTGGGGAGACAAGACGAGTGAAGGATGGAAGAACAGTTAGACAAAGATATTGTTTGTCGCCGATTCTATTCAACCTGTACAACGAATATCTTACATAGGAATCCCTTGAAGGTTTTGGAGACTTCAAAAGAGAAGGACAAGTGTCCGTACTGCGAAATATACAGATGACTTTGTACTACTAGCTAAGGAAGAAGCAATGCTACATGGCATGATTGAAAAACTAATTGAAATTGGAAGAAGCTATGGAAAAAAACTAAGGTGATGAGAATCTCAAGGCTACCATCCTTAACAACGATTACAATAGATAAAAAACAACTGGAGAATGTGGAATTTTTCATATATTTGAAGAGAATGGTGCAAGAGGTACACGGGAAATTAAATTCAGGAATTCCATGGCAAGAGCAACATTCAACAAGGATACGGCTCTTTTCATCAGCAAATGGTCTTAAATTTGAGGAAGAGACTATTCAAGTGCTACATTTGGATCATAACTTTGTATGGTGCTGAAACTTGGACACTTCAGAAAGTAGATCATAAATACCTGGGAAGTTGAGAAATATGGTGCTGAAGAAGGAAGTTGGATCGATCCTGTGAAAAATGAAGTAGTACGTAGGGTCAAGGAGGACTGGAATATCCTACATACAACGAGAAGAAGAAAGACTAAAGGGATTGGTCACTTCTTGCGTAGGAAATTACTTCTTAAAAACCTTGTTGAAGAAAAGATAGAGAGAAAAATGAAAGTGACGGGAAGACGAGAAATGAGAAATAAGCAGCTGTTGGATGACTTTCAGAAAGAGACGATACTGTAAATTGAAAGAGGAAGCACTAGATTGCACTCAGTGGAAAAATAGTTTTTGAAGAGTCTATGGAGCTGTCGTAAGACAGATAACAGAATGAACGAATGAATGAATGACTTCATACGTGTCAATCCTTTGAAGACTTAAACTCATCTAATGTATTTGTATATAAATATCCAATTATGTCGCCCACAACAAATCTCTCCATTACAAAGATCAATAATTCTCTTTAGGGAAGTAATCAGTGTTTGTTGTGAGAATTGTAGGAAAAAATACACTGCGTTAAATAAGCGCCGAGTTATTAAATGTTGTAGCATGTGATGAACATATTTACTACTGGATGTTAAATGTTTAATGGGGAAAAAAATTTCCCATGATGCTAACCTGTCAGCAGGATGCTGAAATCTCATGGCGAGGGAAATTTCTGAGAAAAGTGCCAAGATTTGCACTCGCTCTATCCCTGTATCTCTCTGGCACACACACACACACACACACACACACACACACGCATAACAATCCAGAAATAAATTCACAATCGCCGGGGGCTTCTCACTTTCCGAACTAATTTGTAAATTTATATGATCATGGGCTGCAAACATTTAATTAGCACGATAGAGTTTGTTTGAAGACGTATGTGTTGCATAAACTGTAAAATTATTTATCCCATGGACGAGACACTGCAGATGACAAACAAATACAGTATATCCTGGAACTGTTCACCGTCAGCATGAATGCAAGCCGCAACCCGACTTGCCAGGAACCGTCTCACGCGATCAAAAATAGACCTACTTAGCATTAACCGAGGTGTTTGCACTGAACTACTCTGTTACCATTCTTTCCTCTTGCAAGTCGCTAAATAGACCAACGTGATGTAAATAAAGACTATCATTTACATTAGAGACAAAGAGTGCCTAAGAATATTAATCGTGGAACCGGAATGGAAGGTCAAGGCCTGGTTGGGAGGATAATATTAAAGTGAATTTGAAAATAATTTGGGCGTGAGAGCATGAAGAAGATTCAACTGGTTCAGGACAGGGTACAATAATGGAATATTGCAATCTTGGTAATATATATCTTCGGTTTACGCAAGAAGAGGGAAATTTCCTAATCAACTGATCGACTCTCAGTTTTCTCAAGAAAGATTCTGATAATTGGATTAACCACTCACTTGGACAAACTACCCAAACACTGCAGTCTGCACAGATGCAGAATGTCATTTCAGGACCCTCACGTGCAGTACTGACGACTGAATTTTTGTATGCAGTTGATGTTTCATGTTTCATTAACGTGTGCAACGACTCTATTACAAATCACTTAAAATTCCACTAATGGCCTACATCTTAAGCCATATGATTCCACTCCACATCCTCTTGCCCTTTTTATTCAAAATACTATTCAAAATTATCCCCCATTTACTGCTATGCCTTACAAAAGGCCCTTTTCCCGCGTTTTAAAGCGTTTTCGCAAAATTACGAAAGGCGTCTATTGGCTTCTTCATGTTTGTCTGTCCGTCTGTCGACATGGAAAAACTCAGCTCCCACTGGGCGGATTTTCATTAAATTTGGTATTTGACTATGCAACCGCACATCCACACTTACGACCACTGATATCCAACTTCCATCGGGCGCCAGTGGTGGTAATGGTGGATAGTGAACCACCAACTAATACTTCATCCTAGAGGTCAGCTTCACTCAGGGAATATTGGCGAGCCCGATATTAGTCAACACGCTTAAACATCAGGCTCCAACTTTGCATGAGTGTAGGTCGTTTATTAATGCCACTCCACACCTAGAGCCTGCTGTATCCAATACCAAACTCGTCGCCAGTACAGCACAGAGCTGAGTCCCGTTACGGAGAAAATTCCTGACTTGGGGTCTTGCCCTTTGTCCAATCTTTCCAATTGTGATCTCTGTAGAAAGCTGAGGACCCCTCGCACCAGAAAGCTTATGCGAGCTCAGTGGTAGTTCGTGACTTTTTGTGGAGCGAGGACTTTGTTCCGAATATCATAATTATACAATACCAAATGTACAGAATTAGTTTTGTTCAGTCGGTCGGTATGAAATTGAAGAATCCAATCTTAAGAAACTGCCCATAACCGCTTCCTTCCTACAATAATAGTTACCACACTGAATGACAGAAATCGTTCTGCCTGCCTCCCTGCCACTTGTTCTTGATTTTCATCATTTTATTCTCACTCACCCAAGTCTTACGTCCTTTCCTTGCGAGATACCAAACTTCAGATCCGTAATATACAACAAAATTACATTACATACAGTACCTATTCATTAGTGTATTAAAGCATGTCTGTAATTAGTTGCGTAAAGCAGGATCACTTTTAAATCAGCACACTTCGAGAGTAACATATTAGCTTTACAAGCCTTTATACTGCTGAATTATATAGCTCTGTTAAGAGCTATGATTATTTTTCAATGACAAGACGACCGTGCACCAAACAGTGCAGTGGGTTGAGCTCTACTATATTAGTTGTTCTAAAGGAGTGGCCCGACCCAGTTATCTATAAAATCGCTTTTTTGTCTTGCCATACAAATCAGCAGGGAAAATTGTTGTGCTGAAAGTTGTTAATGTGTTAGACGACGTCTTTCATTATCACATTGGTGCTACAATTTGGTTCCAGTCTTGATCGCCCCAGTGACGCTTATAAAACCTCTTTGTGTGGGATAATTGCATAGCACATTACAGGTAAGCTAAGAATAACATATAAGTTTTTCTTATTGAGAATTTTCATAATCTTAGTTTTGTCGTCACTACAAGTAAATTCATATTTCTATAATAAATATTTGCATTGACTTACACCTTTCACGTTATATAATTTATATATTTTGTTGTTGTTGTCGTTTGAAAGTATTCTAAATTTAAACATTATCATGTGTTCTGTCTTAGGAATCCACAGGCACAGATAAGTTTGGGGACGGGGTTTGCAGAATCTGTGAGACCTTGTAAGCGGTCTGCAGTAGGTTAAGAAACATTGCCCCAGACCAACACTTTCAGCAGCGCTGCAGATTCGAATTAGTGTCTGTTGTACATACAAGCCGCTACTAGGACCATACCTATTGAAAACTCAACAGAAAGGCCTTCAGTCTACTCAATAACACTGATGTTTCTAAACTTAATATAGCTGAATTATAACTTTAAACTTCAAATATCAACGCAAAGAACCACAAAACTGAGACTGCAATGATGGATTTGTTTACACACGTTAATCCTCACAAACAAGTATAGGCCTTCATATTTTGGCGCTTGGCACATCAGCCACTCCGGCAAACGAAAACAAACCGGCGTTTATATGCGGTATGTATATGACGTTAAACGACAATGTAGTGGTGCTGTTTCTTCAATTATTTCTATCGATTTTAATTAATTAAAACTGCTCCCACATTACGTCACATCGGCATGTTTCCGCAGTGCCGTAAAGAATGCCTCCTTGGGTACATCAGCATTGACCACACGGCATGGCCTATCGGGGGGGGGGGGGGGACACTTTTTAAGACCACTCTTTTCTTTCTCCTTTTTTTGTGTGGCAGTTAATTTTTGGAGATAGGAGTTTTGGGA